>Ga0209415_10002237_pt1 | contig 36418 bp, 39 predicted proteins | sample PeaSoiSIISIP2007_FD_187696 | JGI IMG/M metagenome (GOLD analysis project Ga0209415, IMG submission 187696) | Peat soil microbial communities from Weissenstadt, Germany - SII-SIP-2007 (SPAdes) (version 2) | ecosystem: Environmental > Terrestrial > Soil > Wetlands > Peat | place: Germany... | reverse complement strand
CCCGTTATTGGTGATCTTCGACGACCACCATTTTGGCACTCAGATGCCGTGAGGGGGCCATCCACCCCATCAGTTTGGATTGTAACGGGCAGGATCGCGGTCTGGCCGGGCAATCAGCCAGAAGATCAGCGCAACCAAGCCGCCGAGCGCCGAGCCGGGCCAAAGCGCACCGTTCCGGTATGGTGTTTCAAATGCGAGCGTTACGGCGAGCGCGATGCCTTCTCCGAGCGACAGTGAGAGAAGAATACCCATCAGGAACCAAGTCACCAGCCCGTAAACGAGTCCGAAACCGACCGCCGTCCACAGCGCCGTCCAACCGCGCAAGCGCACGATGAACCATGTAGGGACGCCGAATACCAGCATCCCGCCATATCCCGCGACCGCGCCGAATATGAGTGATAACGCACCGCCAGACGGTCCCAACCAAAGGGCATAGAGGGGAACAATCAGGGGCGCGAAGAAGAAAGCTAGTCCCGTGCGCTCGCCAATTTTCATGCGACAGTTTATCCGACTAAGAGCGAGCTGTCTTCTAGCGCTTCCCGCGCTTCGATCAAGTCCACGATATCGCCCACGGACCAAAGCCGATCCGACACGCCAGCGGCCATCGCCGGGGGCATTTTGAGCGCCTTGTGAATCGTCGCGAAGTTGTACCAGACGGTATAGAGCGCGACCATGTGGCGATGGTTCTCGAATTTCTTGGAGCAGCCGAGCGCCAGGCGCGCGAAGCGGCGCATGAAGGTTCGCATGGAGAGGTTGCTGCGCTCGACGTATGACGTGCCGATATGGTCCGGGTCGGGCTTGCCCTCGATTGGCGTGCGGCGCGCGCCGATGCATTGGGCGGGGCTGTAGCGCTTCTCGGCCTCGGGAGCCTCGCCGTAGAGCTTCACCAGCATGGCGTCGTCCACATCGCCGCCGAACGCGCCCTCGACCGCTTCTAGATAGGCCGAGTGCCGATCGGTCGTCAGCTGCACCCGGTTTGCGAGCCGTGAGCGAAGGTCGTCCGTAGCCGGAAAACTCTCATTCAGACCGGTCCAGGAAATTGGGAGGAGACCACTTATCTTGAGCGGAGCGGCGCATGGCGCCGCGCAGTCGAAGGACGTACGGGCGATTGCATGCGGCAACGAAACCGCCCATCTTGCATGACATGACGCTTCGCATCGCGGCTCTCGTCATCGTCCTCCTCGCCGTCTCCGCCTGCGCGGGCGTCGCGCCGAGCGGCGATCCGTACGAACACGGCTGCGAGTTCAACTACCGCTGCAACAATCCTGGCTGAGACCCAATGAAACGACCCGCACTTTTCGCCGCAGTGGCGGCGATCATTGCCCTCGCAGCGTGCGCCGCCCGCGCCGAGCACGTCACGATCGGCGCGATCAAGACCACCGGGGCGGGGCCGCTCTACCTTGCCATCGAGAAGGGCTATTTCGCGGCCGAGGGGATCGATCCCGAGATGGTCTTTTTCGAGGCGGCGCAGCCGGTGGCGGTGGCCGTGGTCTCGGGCAATGTCGATTTCGGCGTCACCGGCATCACAGCCGGGTTCTACAACCTGGCGGGCCAGGGCGCGCTCAAGATCATCGGCGCGCAGGGCCACGAGGCGCCCGGCTTCCACAACCTGGCATACTTGATCTCGAACCGCGCCGCCCAGTCCGGGCTCAAAACGCTCAAGGACATGGGCGGGCGCAACGTGGCGGTGACGCAAACGGGCACGCCCGGCCACTATGTCATCGGCATGATGGCCGAGAAATACGGCGTCCCGCTCGCCAATATCCGGGTGCTGCCGCTGCAATCCATTCCCAACATGATCTCGGCGCTGACCGGCGGCCAGGCCGACGCCGGCGTCACCGTGGTGACGGTGCCGATGATGCCGGTCATCGACCGCGGCGATCTGCGCGTCCTCGCCTGGGTCGGCGAGGAGCTGTCGTTCCAGGACCGCGCCATCTTCGTCGCGACCAAGACCGCGGACACGCGGCGCGACCTGATCGAGCGCTTCTTCCGCGCCTTCCGCAAGGGCGCGCAGGACTATCACGACGCCTTCATCGGCCCGGACGAGCGCCCGCATGACGGGCCGAATGCGGCCGCGACCATTGCCATCATCGCCAAATATGTGGGCCAGCCGCCCGAGGCGGTGAAGCTCGGCATCGCCTATGTCGATCCCAGCTTTCGCGTCAACGTCGCCGACGTGCTGCGCCAGATCGCGTGGTACAAGACGCAGGGCATGGTGAAGCCCGAGGTCGACGGCGCCACGATCCTCGACAAGCGCTACGTCGTGCCGCTGCCGCCCTGACGCAACGCCGCGAAGAAGCGCCGCAGCAACGCCTCCGCGCGCACCGCGTCGATGCCGCCATAGATCTCCGGGCGGTGGTGGCAGGTCGGCTGGGCGAAGAAGCGGACCCCGTGCTCGACCGCGCCGCCCTTGTCGTCGCTTGCCGCGAAATAAAGCCGCCGCACGCGCGCGAACGAGATCGCCCCGGCACACATGGCGCAGGGCTCGAGCGTGACATGGACGTCGCAGCCCTCGAGCCGCCGCCCGCCGCGCGCGGCGCATGCTTCGCGAATCGCCAGCATCTCGGCGTGGGCGGTGGGATCGGCCAGCTCCTCGACCCGGTTGCCCGCGGCCGCCAGCACCGCGCCGGTGGCGCCGTCCACCACCACCGCGCCCACCGGCACCTCGCCGCGGGCGAAGGCGCGCTCGGCCTGCGCGAGCGCGAGCGCCATGGGGGTCGGCTCGGATGCCACGAAATCTCTCCTGCGCCTGCCGCCCGCTCTGTTAGAGTTCGGCGCAGCATGGCGCAACCCATCATCGGCCTCACCCTCGACCGCGAGCCGCCGGGCGGCTACTCCAAGACCCATGCCTGGTACGCGCTGCGCGAGAACTACTGCACCGCGATCGCCGCGGCGGGCGGCCTGCCGATCCTGTTGCCGCACCAGCCCGACGCGGCGGCTTCCTATCTCGCGCTGGTGCAGGGGCTGGTGGTGACCGGCGGCGCCTTCGATGTCGACCCCTCCCTCTTCGGCGCCACGACCCGGCATGCGAGCGTCACCACCAAGGATGGCCGCACCGAATTCGAGCTCGAGATCACGCGCCTCGCGCTGGCGCAGGACCGGCCGGTGCTCGGCATCTGCGGCGGCCAGCAGCTCTTGAACGTGGCGCTGGGCGGTACCCTGGTACAGCATATCCCCGACGAGGTGCCGAACGCGCTCGCCCACGAACAGCCCAATCCGCGTACCGAGCCCGGCCACGTCGTGCGCATCGCCGCCGGCACGCTTCTCCACCGCATCGCCGGCGCCGACGAGCTCGAGGTCAACAGCGCGCACCACCAGTCGGTGAGGGAACCGGGGCCGGGCGTCGTCGTCGACGCGGTCGCGCCCGACGGCGTGATCGAGGGGATCGAGGACCCGCTTCGCCGCTTCTGCCTCGGCGTGCAGTGGCACCCGGAATACCTCATCTCCGCCGGCGACCGGCGCATCTTCGCCGCCTTCATCGCCGCCTGCGCCACCTGAACCATGGCCGCGGGCGAGCGCATCGCCAAGCTCATCGCCCGCGCCGGCCTGTGCTCGCGCCGCGACGCCGAGCGCATGATCGCGGCCGGCCGCGTTGCGATCGGCGGCAAGGTGCTGGCGAGCCCGGCGGTCAATGCCAGTCTCGACGACGACATCCGCGTCGACGGCAAGCCGCTCCCGGCGCCGGAGCGCGCGCGGCTGTGGCGCTATCACAAGCGCGCCGGGCTCGTCACCACGCATAGCGACGAGCGCGGGCGCGACACCGTGTTCGCGCATCTGCCCGAGGACCTGCCGCGTGTCGTTTCGGTCGGACGGCTCGATCTCAATTCCGAGGGGCTGCTGCTGCTCACCAATGACGGCGGGCTGGCGCGCGAGATGGAGCTGCCGTCGCGCGGCTGGATCCGGCGCTACAAGCTGCGCGTCCACGGCACGCCCGATCCCGCCGTGCTGGCGCGGCTCGAGCGCGGCATCACCATCGACGGCGTCGCCTACGGCCCGATCCGCGCCGCGCTCGAGCGCCAGCAAGGTTCGAACGCCTGGCTCACGGTGAGCCTCGCCGAGGGCAAGAACCGCGAGGTACGGCGCGTGTTCGAGCATCTCGATCTGCCGGTGACGCGGCTCATTCGCATCGCCTACGGGCCGTTCCAACTGGGACTCCTCAAGCGCGGCGAGGTCGCCGAGGTGCCGCGCCACGTGATCGACGAGCAGCTGGGCCGCGCCAAGCCCAAAGGCGCACAAGCCGCGAAGAAAGCGCGCGCGAAGCCGAAGCGGCGCCGCACCGCCGCGCCATGATCCGCATCATCGCCGGCCGGCACCGCGGCAGGCGGATCGAGCCGCCGCCGGGAGAGCGCATCCGGCCGACCTCGGAGCGGGCGCGCGAGGCGATGTTCGACATCCTCGCCCATGGCAGGTTCGCACCGCGCCCGGTCTATCAGGATGCGCGCGTGCTCGACGCCTTTGCCGGCACCGGCGCGCTCGGGCTCGAGGCGCTGTCGCGCGGCGCGCGCTTCGCGAGTTTCCTGGAGCGCGACCGCGCCGCGCGTCTCGCGCTGAGCCGCGTCATCGAGGCCTGGGGCGAGACGCGGAACTGCGCCGTGCTTGCCGGCGACGCGTTGAAGCCACCGCGCGCCGCCGGCCCGTGCGATCTCGTGTTTCTCGATCCGCCCTATGGCGATGAGACGGCGGCGGCCGCGCTCGCTGCGCTCGATGCTGCCGGATGGGTCGCGGACGAGGCGCTCGCCGTGGCGGAGGTGCCGGCGCGAGCGGCGTTCGCGCCGCCGGCCGGGTTCGCGCTGCTCGACGAGCGCCGCTACGGCGCCGCGCGCATCCTGTTCCTGCGCCGCGATCAGGCGCGGAACGGATAGAGCATCTGCCCGATCATCCCCTGCGGCACCGGGCTCGCGGTGCCGAACCGCGCCGGCGCCGCGCCGCGCGGCATGTCGAACGTGCCGAACAGCAAATCCCACAACGGCAGCAGCCCAGCGAAATTGCGGTCGCGCCCGTCGTCCTCGAGCGCGTGGTGCCAGCGGTGGAAGGCGGGCGTCGCGATCACATAGCGCAGTGGCCCGAAATCCCAGCCCACATCGGCGTGGATGAAAATGGCATAGAGCGCGAGGATCGGCGCCGCCCCCGCCAGCGCCGCCGGCGCGGCGCCGAGCGCGAGAAACGGCGCCACCTGGAAAAGCCGGGTCAGCACGTCGTTGACCGGATGAAGCCGCGTCGCCGACAGCCAATCGAGATCCGTCGAGCTGTGATGGATGGCGTGGAAGCGCCACAACGCGCGGCCATGGAACAGGCGATGCGACCAATAGGCGACGAAATCCATCGCGACCAGGAGGATCGCGCCCTGCACCCACAGCGGCAGCAGCGCCACCGGACCGTGGCCGTGCATCACATCCTGGGCGGAGAGGCGATGCCCGGTCAGCGCGATCAGCAGCAATGCGGCGATCAGCACCGTCGCCCTGGTCGCCGGCCGCGTGACCAGCGCGGTGAAGAGCCAGTAGAGCGCATCGGTGCCGAAGCCGCGCCGCGACAATGGCAGCGCCGCCTTGCTCGAAGCGGCGCGCTGCAACAACGCGAAGAGCGCGCTGAGGGCGGCGAAGGCAACGACCAGTCCGACGATGCGCCCCATGGCTAGCCTTCCGGCGAGGGTTTCGCCTCATTATTCTAGGCCGGGAAGGGGTTCGCCAGCCACGGCAGCGGCCATGGGCGGATTATGGTAAACGGGCGACGCACCCCCTGAAGCCCCGGTCCCGGCATGAGCAAGCATCCCCTGATCGCCACCCTCGACGCGGTCATCTTCCTGTTCGCCGCGCTCGAATTCGGCGAGGCCGTGTTCCATGTCGGGCTTGGCTTGGTGCTGCCGGAATCGGCGCTGCAGATCGTGACGCTGACGCTGCGCGCGCTGGCCGTGTGGCACGCGGGGCGGCACGTTTGAGCGGCCTCATTGACGCGGGCCGCGCCGGGGCTTAGGGCTGATTGCGGGGCAGCCGCGGCGGATCAAGCCGCGCAGCAGGGAGGAAATAATGGCACAGGAATCGCGCAGGGCTTGGGCTTGCATCACGGCGATCGGCGCCGCGACAGGTTTGGCATTCGCCGCGCACGCGGCCGATCCGATCAGGATCGGATTCGGCCTCTCGGAGACCGGAGGCAGCGCGGGTGTCGCCAAGCAATACCTCGTCACGGCGCAGATCTGGGCCGAGGACGTCAACGCGAGGGGCGGACTCCTGGGCCGCAAGGTCGAGATCGTGCATTACGACGACCAGAGCAATCCGGCGCTCGAGCCCGGCATCTACACCAAGCTTTTGGATGTCGACAAGGTCGACCTCCTCACGGCCTCGGGCACCAACTACAGCTCTGCTGCGATGCCGATCATCATCCAGCATGGCGCGATGGTGCTCGACACGCTGGCGCTCGCGGTCAACGACCAGTTCCACTATCGGCGCTTCTTCCAGACCATGCCTTACGGGCCCAACGGCAAGGAGGCGATCTCGGCAGGATATTTCGCCGCCGCCATGACCATGGACCCCAAGCCCAAGACGGTGGCGATCACCGGCGCCGACGCCGAGTTCTCGAAGAACGCGATCGAAGGCGCGAAGCGCCATATCGCCAAGGCGGGCTTGCAGATCGTTTATGACCGAGTCTACCCGCCCAACGAGATCGACTTCACGCCGATCGTGCGCTCGATCAAGGCGGCGACGCCCGACCTCGTGTTCGTCGCGTCTTATCCGCAAGACAGCGCCGGTCTGCTGCGCGCGGTGGGCGAGCAGGGACTGGCGGCCCGGCAGTTCGGCGGCGCCATTGTCGGGCTCCAGGTCGGCACCATCAAGGCGCAGATGGGCGAACGCATGAACGGCATCGTCGATTACGAGCTGTTCGTCCACGAGCCGACCGTGGCGTTTCCCGGCACCGATGCCTTCATCGCCAAGTACCAGGGTCGCGCCAAGGACTCCGGCACCGATCCCTTGGGCTATTACGTGCCGCCGCTGGCCTACGCGACATTCCAGGTGCTGGAGCAGGCGGTCGAGGGCGCCAAGTCGTTGGACCAGGACAAGCTCGCCCAGTACATGCACAAGACCGTCTTCAAGACGCTTTACGGCGACATCGCCTTCGGCGCCGATGGCGAATGGGTGAAACCGCGCATCCTCACGGTGCAGTACCAGGGCGTCAAAGGCCACGACCTCGCCCAGTTCGAGAAGGCCGGCGTGCAGCCGATCCTCGACCCGCCCGAACTCAAGACCGGAACCCTGCGCTACCCCTACGCGACGGCATCGCAATAGCGTGCGGTCACCGCCGCCCGAACAGTTTCTCGATGTCGGCGAGCTTCAGCTCGACATAGGTCGGGCGGCCGTGATTGCACTGGCCGGAATGGGGCGTCGCCTCCATCTGGCGCAGCAGCGCGTTCATCTCGGCCGGGTTGAGGCGTCGTCCGGCGCGCACGCTGCAATGGCACGCGATGGTGCCGCACACGCTCTCGAGCCGCTCCTTCAAGGCGAGCGCCTCGCCCCATTCGGCCAGCTCGTCGGCGAGATCGACGACGAGGCCGCGCACGTCGAGGCCGGGGACCAGCGCCGGCACCTCGCGCACGACCACCGCGCCGCTGCCGAACGGCTCTACCACGAGGCCCAGTTCGACCAGTTCCGCGGCGCGCGCGGCGATCCGCGCCGCGCCGGCCTCGTCGAGCTCGACCACTTCCGGCAGCAGCAGGATCTGGCGCGGCACGCCGGTGCGGTCGATCGCCTCCTTCATGCGCTCGTAAACGAGGCGCTCGTGCGCCGCATGCTGATCGACGATGACGATGCCGTCGCCGGTCTGGGCCACGACATAGGTGTCGTGAAGCTGCGCCAGCGCGGCGCCCAACGGAAAAGTGTCACTCCCGGGCGCGGGCGCCGGCCGCGCCAACGGCATCAGCACGCCTCGTGAGTCGAGCGGCGCCTGGGCTTCGTAGGCAGCGGCGGTCTCGGCCAGGCCCGGCGCGGCGTAGGCATAATGCGGCGCGCCGCCGTCGTTCCCCCCGGGCCGGAACGCGGCGAGCGCCTCGTCCGCGACGGTGGTCGAGGCGCGATGGCCCGCCGCGGTCAGCGCCTGGCGCAGCGATCCGACGATCAGGCCGCGCACTGCGGCCGCGTCGCGGAAGCGCACCTCGGCCTTGGCCGGGTGGACATTGACGTCGAGATCCTCTTCCGGGCAGGCGAGGAACAGCGCCACCATCGGATGCCGGTCGCGGGCGAGGAAGTCCTGGTAGGCGCCGCGCACCGCGCCGGCCAGCAGCTTGTCGCGCACCGGCCGGCCGTTGACGAAAAGATACTGGTCCCGCGCAGTGGCGCGGTTGAGCGTCGGCAGGCCGGCCAGGCCGCTGAGCGTCAGTCCGTCGCGCTCGGCCGCGATCTCGAGCGCGTTGTCGGCGAACTCACGCCCGAGAATGGCGGCAAGCCGCGCGCGGCGGTCGCCCGTGGCGCCGTCGAGGCGCAGCAGCACGCGATTGTCGTCGCCGGTGACGGTGAAGCCAAGCGCAGGATAGGCCATGGCGAGTCGCTCGACCGCGTCGACCGCGTTGTCGCGTTCGGCGCGCGCGGATTTCAGGAACTTGAGGCGCGCCGGGGTGGCGTAGAAGAGATCGCGCACCTCGACGAGGGTGCCGACGCCGCGCGCGGCCGGTACGGCTGCGTGCTTGGCGCCGCCTTCGACCGCGAGACTCCACGCCGCGTCGGCGCCGCGCTGGCGGCTGGTGATGGCGAGGCGGCTCACCGCCGCGATCGATGGCAGCGCCTCGCCGCGGAAGCCCAGGCTCTTGATGTGGAGGAGATCGTCGTCGGGCAGCTTCGAGGTGCAATGGCGCTCGACAGCGAGCGCGAGTTCCTCTCGGTCCATGCCGATGCCGTCGTCGCTGACTGCGATCAGGCCCTGCCCGCCCGCGACCAACGTCACGTCGATGCGGCTGGCGCCGGCATCGATCGCGTTCTCGACCAGCTCCTTCACCGCCGAGGCGGGCCGCTCCACCACCTCGCCGGCGGCGATGCGGTTGACGACGACGGACGGAAGCTGGCGGATCATCGCCGCCATTGTGCCCGCTCCGCGGCCGCGGCGCCAGCAGCCTCAGCCGCCGCCGGCGCCGACCTCGCGCGCGCCGGCGAGGTCCGCTGGCGCGCCGACCACGACGAAGGTGAGGGCGGCGGGATCGAAGAGCCGTTTTGCAACGCGCTTGGCGTCGTCGAGCGTGACGGCGTCGATCAAGCCGCTGCGCCGGTCGAGATAGTCGATGCCGAGCTTGTCGCGCATCAATTGGACCAGCGTCCCGGCGATGCGCCCCGTCGAATCGAGGTTCAGGGGGAACGAGCCGGTGAGATAGGTCTTGGCGGCGGCGAGTTCCTGCGCGGTCGGGCCGTCGTCACGCATGCGCTGCCATTCGCTGCGGATGAGCGCGATCGATTCGGCGACGCGCGCGTTCTCGGTGCCGACGCCGCCGGCGATGACGCCGCCCTCCTCCATCGGCTGAAGCGCGCTATAGACCGAATAGGCCAGGCCGCGCTTCTCGCGCACCTCTTCGGTGAGGCGCGAAGAGAAGCCGCCGCCGCCCAGGATGTCATTGTCGATGAAGGCGGCAAACCAGTCGGGATCGTCGCGCTTGATGCCGGGCTCGCCGAACACCACGACGCTTTGCGGGATGGCGAGCCGCGCGAGCAGCATCTCGCCCTCGGTACGCATCTTGAGCGGCGGCGGCGAAGCGGCCGCGGCATGGTCGGGCAGGTCGCCGAAGGTCTGATCGAGCAGAGGCTTCAACTGGTCGGGCGTGATGTCGCCGACCACGCCGATCAGAAGCACGTCCTTGGCGAAGCGGTCGCGCACGAGGCCGCGCAGATCGTCGACGCCGACGGCGGCGATGGTCTCGGGTGTGCCGCGCAGCCGGCGGGCATAGGGATGATCGGCGAACATGGCTTCGCGCCAGTAGCGGTCGGCGATGGCGCGCGGCTGGTGCTCGTCGCGCGCGAGCGAGGCGAGGAGCTGGCTCTTGACCCGCGCCACCGCCGCCGCATCGAAGCGCGGCTGCGTCAACGCCAGGTGCAGGAGCGCCGCCGAGTCGCGGAGATTCTGCGTCACGCTGCGCAATGTGACGCCGATCGCGTCCTCGCCGGCACCGAACTGGAGCGAGGTCGCAAGGTCCTCGAGCTTGCCCTGGTAGGCGCTCGAATCGAGCTCGCCCGCGCCTTCGTCCATGAGATCGCAGGCGAGGTTGGCGAGCCCGGCCTTGGCGGCGGGATCGAGCACAGCGCCGCCGGTGAAGCTGGCGTCGATCGTCACCACCGCGAGGCTGTGATCCTCGACCAGCCATGCCTTGACGCCGCGTGGGCTCTCGACCGCCTCGATCGTGACCGCGCCGGCGCCGCCGCACCAGGCAACCAGCGCAGCGGCGAGGATGAACGTGTGGCGCGCGTTCATGATGCGGGCTGCGGCAGGAGCACGCCGGTCACCGCGAAATCGTCGTGGATAACCAGGCGCGCGGCCTCGTTCACCTGCTCGAGCGTCACCGCGCCGATACGGTCGGGCCAGCTCTGCACGTCCTCGAGGCTGCGGCCCTCGGCGAGCGCCTCGCCCACCATGCGTGCCGGGCCGGAAAGACTGTCCTGCGCGAAGATCGCGCCGGTGCGCATGCGCGACTTGGCGCGCTCGACCTCGTCCGCGGTGACGCCGTCGGCGAGCGCCGTCTTGACGATCGCCTCGAGCTTGGCCTCGAAATCGGCGAGCGGCACGTCGTGCTTGAGCGTGGCCGCGAAGCCGAAGCTCGCCAGGCTGCGCGTGTCGGGGTCATAGAAAGCGCCGGCCGACAGCGCGATGCCCTGATCGACGACCAGGCCCTTGTAGAGGCGCGAGCTGGCGCCGCCGCCCAGCACCTCCTCCAGCACCTGCAGCGCATAGGCATAGCGGGTCTCGCCGCTCAAATAGCTCGGCGCGAGATAGGCCCGGCTCCAGCGCGTTTCGGCGACGCGCGGGCTCTTCATCACGAGCCGCGTCGCCGCCACCTTGGGCGGCTCGGCCAGGGTGACGCGCGACGGCAGTTCGTGCGGCTTGATCGGCCCGTAATACTGCTCGGCGAGCTGGCGCGCGCGCTCCGGCGTGACGTCGCCGGCGAGCACCAGCACCGCGTTGTTGGGCGCGTACCAGGCGCGGTAGAAGGCTTGCGCGTCGGCGGTCTCGAGGCCGCGCATCTCGCTCTCCCAGCCGATCACCGGATCGTGCGGGCGCTGGTTCTGATAGAGCACGGCGTCGAGCTGTTCGTCGAATAGCGCCGAAGGGTTGTTGTCGACGCGCATGTGCCGTTCTTCGATGATGACCTGGCGCTCGGGCACCACCACAGCGTCGTCGATGACGAGGTCCGCCATGCGTTCGGCCTCGAGCTTCATCACCAGCGGCAGCCGGTCGGACGCGACGTTCTGGAAATAGGCCGTGAAGTCGTGCGTGGTGAAGGCGTTGTCGCGCCCGCCATTCTCGGCGACGATGCGCGAGAACGCGCCGGCCGGCGTCTCCTTGGTGCCGCGGAACATGAGATGCTCGAGGAAATGCGCGAGCCCGGTCTTGCCGCGTATCTCTTCGTAGGCGCCCACCTTGTACCAAACCATCTGCGTCGCGATCGGCGCGCGATGGTTGGGCAGCACCACGACTTGAAGCCCGTTCTCCAGCGTGAAACTCTCGGCCTCGAACATCGCCGCATGCGCCGCCGGCGCGGCGACGAGCGCCACCAGAAGCGCCGACAATAGCGTGCGGTCGATCATGTGTCCTTGGGCTCCAAAGGGCCCCTGCGCGTCGCTCAGAAAATGTTGCCGATCCAGCCGAACCACGACGACGACGACGATGACGACGACGAACCGCTGCTGGCGCCGGTCCGTTCGACCCGGGGCGCGCTGGCGAGCGCGGCGGGACCGGTGGCGGCGGCGGCCGGCGCGTCGAGCGCCTTCGACGCATCGACCGCGGCCTGGTCACGGCCGGTCTTGAGGCGCTCGGCCTCGGCCACTGGATTGATCACGTCGTCGGTCGGGCCGAGCTTCTGGTCATTGCGCCAGAAGGCGAGCTTGTCGACGAAGCTGTCGCTCATGTCGTTGGTCGAGGTGGCATCGGTTTCGACCAGCTGGCGGATATTCTTGGGCGCGTCGGCGGCGCCCGCCTCGCGCAGCAGCGCGCCCTCGCCGTCGCTGCGCGTCTCGGCGGCGGGCGGCAGCGCTCCCTTGGACTGGTCGCCGGCGCGGAACACGGTCTGACGCGCCTGCTCCACCGGCGCCGTCTCCTGCGGGCGCTGCGCCCCGACGCGGGGCGGACGCAGCGAGAAATCGGGCGGCACGGCGAGCGGCGCACGCGAGACGACCGCGAATTCGTCTGGCACCACTTTTTCCTTGCCGATGGCACGCATAAAGCTGTCGCAGCCGCCAAGCGCGGCGGCGGCGACGGCGAGCGCCACAAGAATTAACGAGCGATTCGGCACGTCCATGCTCCGGCTGACCACGCGATCTAATTAGGGGCTTCGCGCCGGCCGCGCAAGCCATCGATGACCATCAGCCCGACCCCCACCGAGATCGCCGCGTCGGCCAGGTTGAACACGAACCAGTGCAGCTCGCCGATGTGGAAGTCGAGAAAATCGACGACGGCGCCGCGCAGCAGCCGGTCATAGACGTTGCCGACGGCGCCGCCGATCACCAGCCCGATGGCGATAGCGAGCATCGCCTCGTGCGTGCGCGCGAGCCAGACCAGCAAAGCGGCGACGATGATCGCGGCGATGATCGTGAAGATGATGGCGTTGAGTGCCGCGTCGGTGTTGAAGAGGCCGAAGCTCATGCCGCGATTCATGGTGAGCGCGAGATTGAGGAAGGGCGCCACCGCCACCGGCCGCGCCACCGCCTCGGCGGCGAAGAGGCCGAGGACCCAGGCCTTGGCGAACTGGTCGATCAAGGCGACGGATGCGGCGGCGGCGAGGCCCAGCCGCATCTCTCACGACCCTCCGACTGGCGCGGCGACGCCCTGCCCCGCGACCGCGTCGGCGCAGCGCTCGCACAGATCGGCGTGATCGGCGTGGGCGCCGACCTCGGGCAGTACGCGCCAGCAGCGCTGGCATTTCTCGCCCGGCGCCAAGCGCACCAGCACGCCGACGCCCGGCATGTCGGGGAGAGCGAAGGCGTCCGCGGGCGGCATGGCAGGGCGGATCGTCGCGGCCGAGGCGATGCAGATCTCCGCGAGATCGAGGCCCGCAAGCAAGGCGGCATCGGCGGGAGCGGCGAACAGCTCGATCTCGGCCTGGAGGCTGGATCCCAAGCGCTTTTGCGCGCGCTCCAGCTCGATGGCGCCGGTGACGGTGTGGCGCAGCTCGCGGATGCGCGCCCATTTGGCGCCGAGCGCGTCGTCGCGCCAGCGCGCCGGCACGGCCGGATGAAGCTGGAGATGGACGCTCGCATCCACGCCGTCGCCATGACGGCTGAGCCACGCCTCCTCGGCGGTGAAGCACAGGACCGGCGCCAGCCAGCAGGCGAGGCAGTCGAACACCCGGTCGAGCACGGTGCGCGCGGCGCGGCGGCGCAGCGCATCGGGCGCGTCGCAATAAAGCGCGTCCTTGCGCACGTCGAAATAGAACGCCGAGAGATCGACCGCGCAGAAATTATGCAGCGCGGTGAACAGCGTGTGGAAATCGTAGTCGCGCGAGCATTGCCGCACCAGGGCGTCGAGTTCCCACAGGCGGTGGAGGACGAAGCGCTCGAGCTCCGGCATCGCCTCGTCGCCGACGCGCTCGCCGGGCGCGAAGCCCGCAAGCGCGCCGAGCAGATAGCGCAGCGTGTTGCGCAGGCGGCGATACATCTCGGCCTGGTATTTGAGGATCTCGGGGCCGATGCGCAGATCCTCGGAATAGTCCGACGCCACCACCCAAAGCCGCAATATGTCGGCGCCCGACGCGCCCACCACCTGTTGCGGCGAAACGACGTTGCCCAGCGACTTCGACATCTTGCGCCCGGACTCGTCGAGCACGAAACCGTGCGTCAGCACCGCGTCGTAGGGCGCGCGGCCGCGCGTGCCACAGGATTCCAGCAGCGACGAATGGAACCAGCCGCGATGCTGGTCCGAGCCCTCGAGATAAAGAGACGCCGGCCAGGCGAGATCGGCGCGCTTCTCGAGCACGAAGGCGTGGGTCGAGCCGCTGTCGAACCACACATCGACGATGTCCGTCACCTGCTCGTAATCGGCGGGATCGCGGCCGGGGCCGAGGAATTGGCGCGGATCGGTCCGGTACCAAGTGTCGGCGCCCTCGCGCTCGAAGGCGGCGGCGATGCGGTCGACGACATCCTGATCGCGCAGCGGCTGGCCCGTCGCGCGCTCGACGAAGACGGCGATCGGCACGCCCCAGGCGCGCTGGCGCGAGATGCACCAGTCGGGCCGCGTCTCGACCATGGCGCGGATACGGTTGCGCCCTTGCGGCGGAAACCAGCGCGTCGCGTCGATCGCCGCCAGCGCCTTGGCGCGGAGATCGTTTTCCGCCATCGAGATGAACCATTGCGGCGTGTTGCGGAAGATGAGCGGCGCACCCGAGCGCCACGAATGGGGATAGGAATGGACCAGCTTGGCGTGCCCCACGAGGCCGCCCGCATCGCGAAGCGCCGCGATGACCGCGGCGTTGGCGTCGCCGGTCTTGCCGTTGGGCCAATAGACCCGGCGTCCGGCGAACAGCGGCACGTGCGGATAATAGCTGCCGTCGTCGGCGACGGTCTGCGGCACCTCGATGCCGAACTTGCGCCCGAGCTCGTAATCGTCCTCGCCGTGGCCCGGCGCGATGTGGACGAAGCCGGTGCCGTCGCTGTCGGTGACGAAATCGGCGGGCAGCATCGGCACCGGGAAATCGTAGCCCTGGCCGTGGAGCGGGTGGCGGCAGATCGTACCTTCGAGCTGGCTGCCCCACATCACATGGAGCAATTGGAGGGTGCAGCCAAGCTCCGCCTCGAACGCAGCGCAGCGCGCGCTCGCAAGCAGTATCCAAGTGCCGCTCGCGAGGCCCGTCTTGCCGGGCTCGCCGATCGCCGCGACCGCGTATTCGATGCGCTCGCCATAGGCGATGGCGCGGTTGCCCGGCAAGGTCCAGGGGGTCGTGGTCCAGATCACGACCGAAACGTTGTCGAGTGGTGCCAGCGGCGAGCGCGCCACCGGAAACCGCACCCACACTTGGTCCGAGGTGTGATCGTGATATTCGATCTCGGCCTCGGCCAGCGCGGTCTTTTCCACCACCGACCACATCACCGGCTTGGCGCCCTTGTAGAGCCCGCCATTCATCAGGAACTTGCCGATCTCGCGCACGATCTGCGCCTCGGCGGCGAAGCTCATGGTGGTGTAGGGATGGGCCCAGTCGCCGGCGACGCCGAGGCGCTGGAACTCGGCGCTCTGCACGCCGATCCAGCCTTGCGCGAAGTCGCGGCATTCCTGGCGGAACTCGAGGATCGGGACGTCGTCCTTGGAGCGCTTCTTGGCGCGGTATTCCTCCTCGATCTTCCATTCGATCGGCAGGCCGTGGCAGTCCCAGCCCGGCACATAGACCGCGTCGTGGCCCAGCATCTGCTGCGCCCGGTTGATCACGTCCTTGAGGATTTTATTGAGGGCATGGCCGATATGGAGATTGCCGTTGGCGTAGGGCGGCCCGTCATGGAGGATGAATTTGGGCCGACCCTTGGAAGCGGCGCGCAGCCGGCCCCACAAATCCATGCGCGCCCAGCGCTCGAGCAGCGCCGGCTCGCGCTTGGGCAGGTCGCCGCGCATCGGGAAATCGGTCTGCGGCAGGAAAACGGTCGGGCGGTAGTCGGTGGCCATCGGCGGTCAATCGCCATGCGTGGGGATGTCGCGCGCGCGCGCCTCGACCATGCGGGCGACCTTAGGATGCGAAGCGCCGAGGCGTCAACCGGCGGCGCTCGAGAAGCGCAGCCGCCACACCAGCGCCGACAGGAGCCACGCCGCCACGAAGACCGCGACGATGACGTAGCCGATGCCGGTGAAATTGTCGTTGAGGCTGCCGATCAGGCTCCAGAACGGGCCCACCAATCCCAACCGGTCGGCAAGGAGGCCCAGCACCTCGATCCCGCCCACCGCCGCCGCCACCAGCACCGATACCGAGGTCACGGTCAGGTTGTAGTAGAGCTTGCGCATCGGTTCGACGAAAGCCCAGCCATAGGCGCCGACCATGAGCACGCTGTCGGTGGTGTCGACGAGCGCCATGCCGGCGGTGAAGAGCGCGGGAAAGATCAGGATCGCGCCGACCGGCAAGCCCTTGGCGGCTTCAGCCGTGGCGATGCCGAGAAGCGCGATCTCGGTCGCGGTGTCGAAGCCGAGCCCGAACAGGAAGCCCAGCGGATACATGTGCCAGCTCTTGCGCACCAGGCGGAACAGCGGCCCGTAAATGCGCCCGAGAAAGCCCCGCCGGTCGAGCACGCGGTCGATGTCGTCCTCGGCGAGCTGGATGCCGCGCCGCGCCGCGCGGAAGCGGCGCCACACCGCGCCCAGCACGCCCAAATTGGCGGCCGCGACCGCGAACAGGAACAGGGCCGAGACGCAGGTGCCGATGAGCCCGCCCCAGCGATGGAAATCGGCGAAGCGCCGCTCCAGCGCGCCGGTCGCCAGCACCAGCGCCAGCGACGCCAGCACCACCACGGTGGCGTGGCCAAGCGAGAAATAGAACCCGGCGGCGAGCGGCCGCTCGCCCCGCTGCATCAACTTCCGGGTGACGTTGTCGATGGCCGCGATGTGGTCCGCGTCGACCGCGTGGCGCAGGCCGAAACTGTAAGCGAGGAACGCGGTGCCGAGCAGCACCGGCCGGTCGCGGAAGACGACGAGCGCGGCGGCCCAGGCAGCGACATTGCCGGCGGCGAGCACGGCATAAAGTGCGATGAGGGTCTTACGCATCGGGGTCGACCGCGGGGCGGGGACCGGCCAGCGCCGCGCGCGCGGCGCGGCAATCCTCGGCGATCTGCGTCTTCAGCGCGTCGAGCCCGGCGAAGCGCTGCTCCGCCCGGAGCCGCTCGATGAAGGCGACGCGCAGCCGCTTGCCGTAGAGGTCGCCGTCGAAATCGAGGACATGCGCCTCGAGCCGAAGGTCGCGCCCGCCCACGGTCGGCCGCCAGCCGAGATTGGCGGCGCCGTCGTGCCAGCGCGTGCGCCCGCCCTCGGCGATGCCGACGCGCACAGCATAGACCCCGGGCGCCGGACGCAAATAGTCGGCGAGGCCGATATTGGCGGTGGGAAAGCCGATGGTGCGGCCGAGCCGGTCGCCCGTCATCACCCGGCCGCCGATCTCCCACGGCCGCCCCAACAGCGACGCCGCCTCGAGCGGATGGCCGGCGACAAGATGCTCGCGGATGCGGGTCGAGGCGTAAATCGCGCCATTGGCGCTCGCCACCGGATCGACCACGGCGGTGACGAAGCCGGCGGCTTCGCCCAAGCCGCGCAGCAGGGCCGCGTTGCCGCGGCGGCGGTTGCCGAACACGAAATCGTAGCCCACCACGACGTGGCGCACGCCCAGTCCCTCGACCAGCAGCTCGCGCACGAAATTCTCGGCGCTCTTCTGCGCGAAAGCGGCGTCGAAACGGTGCGCGATCAGGAGCTCGACGCCGAGCGCGGCGAGGAGCCGCACCTTGTCGCGGAAGGGCGTCAGGCGGAACGGCGCGATCCCTGGCTGGAACACGCTGCGCGGGTGCGGCTCGAAGGTGAGCACGGCAAAGCGCGCCCCGGCGGCGCGGGCGCGGGCGCGCGCCTCGGTGAGCACGGTCTGGTGCCCGAGATGGATGCCGTCGAAATTGCCGATGGCGAGGACCGCGCCGCGGTCGGCGCCGGCGGCCCTTGCGTGCCGGAAGACTCGCATGACGCGCGGCACCATAGACCGCCGGCCCGCCTCATGGGTAGCGACTCGAATAGGATTGCGGGGAGGCCGGCTCAGCCGCGCTTCGGCACCATCGCCATGGCCTCGCCGTCGATCACCACGGTGTCGCCGACCAGGCACACGGTCTTGAGCCGCACCCGCGCCTTTTCGGGGAAGATCTCGGCCACCGTGACGCGCGCCTCGACCGTATCGCCGATGCGGACCGGGGCGCGAAACGAGATCGACTGCGACAGATAGACGGTGCCGGGCCCGGGCAGGATGGCGATCGCGGTCGAGAAGAAGCTGGCGGTCAGCATGCCGTGGACCACCCGCCCCTTGAACCGGGTGGTGCGGGCGAAGGCCTCGTCGAGATGGAGCGGGTTGTGGTCGCCGGTGAGATCGGCGAAAGCGATCACGTCCGCCTCGGTCAGGGTATGGCGATAGGTGGCGGACATGCCCACCGCTAGGTCCTCGAGCGCATAGGCGCGCGGCACGTCGCGGCGCGGAACCTCATCCATGGACCACCTCTAAACCAATGCTTCCAAAACGACCCGGACCAGCCCCGCGGTTGCCGTTGTGCGCCGCAAATTATCCGCTCGGCCGCCATTCCGCAAGCGATTCCTGGCACTTCGGGGCCGAGACGTCCCGGCCTTGCGCGCTGCGTTCGCATAAGCGAACACCATGCCCCCTTTTCCCTCCCAGGTCCTGCCGCTAAGGTTCCGGCCTTGCCCCGTCGAGGAGCTGCGTGTGGAAGGGGACGGTGCCGCCCCGCTCAGGGAAATGTGGTACTTCGCCGTCCCGGGAACCCGCCTCAAGCGCGGCCGGATGATGGCGAAGACCTTGCTGGGCGAGCCTCTCCTGCTCGGCCGGGCGAAAGACGGCGCGGTGTTCGCGCTGCGCGACGTCTGTCCCCATCGCGGCATCCCGCTCCACTATGGCAAGTTCGACGGGCGCGAGGTCGAGTGCTGCTATCACGGCTGGCGCTTCGACCCGGCCGGACGCTGCGTCGCCATTCCCGCCCTGGGCGAGGGCCAAGTGATCGACGAGGTCGGCCGCATCCGGGTGAAGTCCTATCCGGCGCGCGAAGTGCAGGGCAATGTCTGGGTCTTTTTCGGCGACGCGCCGGAACAGGCCCCGGAGATTCCGGAAATTCCGGGGCTCGGCGCCGCCCTGCCCGACCTTTACGAGAGCGTGCGCATGCCGTGCGCGGTCGACCACGCGGTGATCGGCTTGATGGACCCGGCGCACGGGCCGTTCGTCCATCGCGCCTGGTGGTGGCGTTCGGCGGGCTCGATCCACCACAAGGAGAAGGCGTTCGCCGCGAGCCCTTATGGCTTCACCATGGTGCGGCACAAGCCGTCGCGCAATTCCCGCGCCTATCGCGTGCTGGGCGGGGTGCCCGAGACCGAGATCGCCTTTCGTCTGCCGAGCGTACGCATCGAGGACATCCACGCCGGACGGCATCGCTTGGTGAACCTCACCGCCGTGACGCCGCTCGGGCCCGGCGAGAGCGAGATCAACCACGCGATCTACTGGACCATGCCGTGGCTCGGCCCCCTGAAGCCGCTGCTGCGGCCGTTCGTGCGGGCATTTCTCGGCCAGGACCGCGACATCATGGTTAAGCAGCAGGAGGGGTTGCGCTTCGAGCCGACCCTGTCGCTGGTGGGCGACGCCGACCAGCCGGCGCGCTGGTATCATCGCCTCAAGCTCGAATACCAGCGCGCCCGCGCCGAGAACCGCCCGTTCGTCAATCCGGTGAAGGATCGGGTGCTGCGCTGGCGGAGCTAGCTCTCGTTAACGCTCGACGGGTAGGCTCGACAGCGAAGGATGGCGCGCATGGAACAGCTCTTGGGTCGCGTCGAGGCGGTCAACGGCGCATCGATCACGGTGGGCCTCGCGGCCAATGCCGCCGACGACGCCGAGATCATCCGCATCGGCTCGCTAGTGACGGTCGAGGTCGCGCATGGCCGCGTCATCGCCACCGTGAACGCGGTCGAATGGCAGGAGGGGCCGAGCCCGCGGCGCAGCCTCATCGCCGATCTCCTGGGCGAGCTTTCGCCCGAGAACCGCTTCGCCCGGGGCGTCGCCCATTTCCCCATTCCCGGCGCCGCGGTCCATGCCGCCTCCGAGAGCGATCTCGACGCGGTCTATGCGCGGCCGGCGGCCGTCAACGTGCGCATCGGCACGCTGCACCACGATCCCAAGCGCGCCGCCTTCCTGCTCACCGACGAGCTGCTGGCCAAGCATTTCGCGGTGCTCGGCACGACCGGCTCAGGCAAGTCGTGCGCGGTGACGCTGATCCTGCGCGCGGTCCTCTCCGAGCACAAGAACGCGCATGTCATCCTGCTCGACCCGCACAACGAGTACGAATCCGCCTTCGCCGAGCAGGCCGAGATCGTCAACATCGACAATTTGCAGCTTCCGTTCTGGCTGCTCGACTACGAGGAGGCGGTGGCGACCTTGGTGAAGGGCGGCACCGCCGAGGAGCAGCAGTCGCAGGCGACCATTCTCAAGGACGCCATTACCTATGCGCGGCGCAAATTCGCCGGCAACCTCAGCGCGCAGTGGATCACGGTCGACACGCCGGTGCCCTACCGCATCGGCGACCTAGTGCATATCCTGGACGAATCGATGGGGCGGCTCGACAAGCCCGATTCGTCGGCGCCCTATCTCCGGCTCAAGACGCGGATCGAATCGCTAAACGCCGACCGGCGCTTCTCCTTCATGTTCTCGCGCGTCGTCACGCGCGACATCCTGGGCACGGTGATCGGCCGCATCCTGCGCATTCCCGTGGACGGGCGGCCGGTGACGATCATGGATCTCTCCGGCGTGCCGTCGGAAATCGTCAACGTGGTGGTGTCGCTCTTGTGCCGCATCACCTTCGACTTCGCGCTCTGGGCCGACCGTGAGCGCATGCCGCCCATCCTGCTGGTGTGCGAAGAGGCGCACCGCTACGTCCCGGCCGACGAGCGCGTCGGATTCTCCTCGACCACGCGCGCCATTTCGCGCATCGCCAAGGAGGGGCGCAAATACGGGGTCTCGCTCGGCCTTGTCACGCAGCGCCCGTCGGAGCTGGCGGTGAGCGCGCTGACGCAGTGCGGCACGCTTTTCGCGCTGCGCATGGGCAACGATCTCGACCAGAGCTTCGTCGCCAACAGCCTGCCCGAGGCGGCGCACGGCATGGTCGGCGCGCTGCCGAGCATGCGGCCGCAGGAGGCGATCGTCGTCGGCGAGGGCGTGCCGCTGCCGATGCGCGTGCGCTTCGACGAACTGCCGCCCGAGCATCGCCCGCGGAGCCGCAGTGCCGAATTCTCCAAGGCGTGGCAGGAGGACGGCGCCGGCGCCGACTTCCTCGAGGACAGCGTCATGCGCTGGCGCATGCAGATGCGGAAGCAGACCGGGCCGGCGTAGGACGAGCTCAGCCCGCCTCCAGGTCCGTGAGGCCAGCGGATCGCGACCTATTTCATGCACTACAATTTTGTTGGCATCTTTCAACCCTTGAAGGTCCCTCTCGCGATGGCGACGGAGCCACTTATAAGCTTTGGGAAGCTTCGGATATTGTGAGGGTCTAAACGATTGGGAAGTGATGAACGCTCAAGGGACGATGCTGTGGTGACCGATATTTTCGACTTTTGGGCCAAGATTGATCCCGATGCCAAAGTACATCCGGCTGACCGTGATGTTTTCGATCGCCTTGGGTCAGAAGGTCACGGCTTCAATCACAAGGCGTTACCGGCATGCTTCATGGGGCCGTTGCGAACCGCCCGCGTAGTACTGCTCTACATATCGCCGGGGACGGCTCCGCAAGACGAGGCCATGGCTGAAACGCCGAATGGTCGAAACCACTACGTTCGACTGCGGCAAGGTAATGAACCGTTGCCGAGCGCGGACACGCACATGTCGGCCAATAAGTGGTGGGCTGAACGGACAAAATGCTTCTCCGAAGATCAAGCGCTAATCGCGTCGAAAGTCACCATCCTCAATATCGGCGCCTATCATTCGAAAGAGATGTTGGACCCTGAACTTCTGGCGGCATTGCCCTCGAGCCGCCTTTGTTTGGATTGGGCGCAAAGCGTTCTCTTTCCAGAAGCTTTAGCAGGGACGCGTGTCGTCGTATGTTTGCGGGCCGCAAAATTTTGGGGACTCAAGGCGGGGAAACATTATGACTGCACGTTGTTTGCCCCAAAAGTGAACCGGAGCGGACATATGGTCAAATGTCCTGCCCGTGGTAATATTATCAAAGCCGTCCAAACGGCCCTCAACTCAAACGAGCCTATTTAGGCCCAACTTATGGGCACTACCGGCGCGCGGACGACTGGCGCACGGGGCCGAGACCGACTACACTGGTGGTCTTACTCTGGCTTACCGGGTGCGCGGCAATGGCACGGACGAAACTTTCCTCGAAAGGCCAGGTGATCCTCCCGAAGGAGATTCGCCAAGCTCATCGCTGGGCGTCGGGAACGCAATTCACCGTCGAGACGATGGGCGACGGCGTCGTGCTGCGGCCCGTGACGCCGTTCAAACCGACCCGGCTCGAAGATGTGGCGAATTCGCTACGCTATCGCGGCAAGCCAAAGTCGCAGGCCCAAATCGATGCGGCCGTGACAGCCGAACTGAAAGCCCGGCGTGATCGCGGTCGATACTAACGTCATCGTCCGCCTGCTGACGGGTGATGAGGCCAAGCAGGCGCGACGCGCGCAGCAACTGTTCGAGCGCGAGACCATATTCCTCCCCAAGACAGTCTTGCTGGAGGCCGAATGGGTCTTGCGTCGGCTTTACGGCTTCGCGCCCCGGCGCGTGATCGACGCGTTCGGCAACCTCATCGCTCTTCCGAATGTCCGCTGCGAAGACGTGTCGGCGGTCGGCGTTGCCTTAGAGTGGGGTAGGCGCGGCATCGATTTCGCCGATGCCTTGCATGTCGCATCCTCGCGGGATGCGGCCGATTTTGCGAGCTTCGATGGCGCACTGCTTAGGCGCGGCCGCCGCATTGCGGGCATGAATCTAGTGCCGGTCTAACGCCGCGTCCCGGCCGGTGAGGCGCGCCTGCCAGCGCGGCCAGCGCCGGGCGATCTCGCCGACCACGCCGCGGCGGAATGTCAGGACGCAGACGACGAAAATCACGCCCTGGATCACCGTCACCCACGACCCGAACTGGGCGAGATAATTCTCCATCGCCACCATGGTGAAGGCGCCCAGCACCGGCCCCAGCACCGTGCCGATGCCGCCCAGCAGCGTCATCAGCAGCACGTCGCCCGACGTCCCCCAATAGACGTCGGTGAGCGAGGCGAGCTGGAACACCAGCGCCTTGGTCGCCCCGGCGAGCCCCGACAGCGTCGCCGACAAGATGAACGCCAGAAGCTTGTAATGGTCGGCGCGGTAGCCCAGCGACACGGCGCGCGGCTCGTTCTCGCGGATCGCCTTCAGCACCTGTCCGAACGGCGAATTGATGGCGCGCATGATGATGGCGAATCCGACCAGGAACACCGCCAGCACGAAGTAGTACATGACCAGCGGCTGGTTGAGGTCGATGAGGCCCAGGATCGTGCCGCGCGGCACCGCCTGGATGCCGTCCTCGCCGCCGGTGAACTTGGCCTCGAGCGCGACGAAATAGACCATCTGCGCCAGGGCCAGCGTGACCATGGCGAAATAGATGCCTTGCCGCCGAATCGCGAGCCAGCCGAATGCTGCGCCCATCACCGCCGCCAGCGCCGTGCCGGCGAGGATGCCCGCGACCGGCGATAGCGCCCAGTACTTGACGGAATAGGCCGTCATGTACGACGCCCAGCCGAAGAACGCGGCGTGGCCGAACGAAGCCAAGCCGACATAGCCGATCAGCAGGTTGAAGGCGCAGGCGAAGAGCGCGAAGCACAGCGCCTTCATCAGAAACACCGGGTAGAACACGAACGGCGCCGCCACCGCCATGGCAAGGAGCGCCGCCGCCAGCGCGCGGCCGCCCAATGAAGACGGCTCCGTCCGCGCGGCCAGCGCGCGCGTCATCCGAGCTCCCGCCCGAACAGGCCCGCGGGCTTCACCAGCAGCACGATCGCCATGATGACGAAGATCGCGGTCGAACTCGCCTCGGGATAGAACACCTTGGTCAAGCCCTCGATCAGCCCCAAGACGAAGCCGCTCACGATCGAGCCCAGGATCGAGCCCATGCCGCCGATCACCACGACGGCGAACACGACGATGATGATATTCGAGCCCATCAGCGGGCTGACCTGGTAGATGGGCGCCGCCATCACACCGCCCAGCGCCGCGAGGCCGACCCCGAACCCATAGGTGATGGTGATCATGCGCGGCACGTTGATGCCGAACGCCTGCACCAAGGTCGGGTTCTCGGTCGCGGCGCGGAGATAGGAGCCGAGCCGCGTGCGCTCGATGACGAACCAGGTCGCGAGGCAGATGCCGGCCGAGGCGACGATGACCCAGGCGCGGTAATTGGGCAGGAACATGAAGCCGAGATTATGGGCACCCGTCAGCTCCTGCGGGATCGAATAGGGCAGGCCGGACGAGCCCCACTCCTGGCGGAACAGCCCTTCGACGATGAGCGCGAGGCCGAACGTGAGCAGCAGCCCATAGAGCGGATCGAGCCGGTAGAGATGCCGGATGAACAGCCGCTCCAGGACCGTGCCGAAGGCGCCGACGATGATCGGCGCCAGCAGCAGCGACCACCAATAGCCGATGCCGAGGAAATTGAGCAGCAGATAGGCCGCGAACGCGCCCATCATGTACTGCGCGCCGTGGGTGAAGTTGACGATGCCGAGCATGCCGAAGATGACGGCGAGCCCGAGGCTGAGCATCGCGTAGAAGGCGCCGTTGATGAGCCCGATGAAGAGCTGCGCCATCAGCGCCGGCAGCGGCGGAATAGCGAGATGCAGCGAGCTCATCGCGCGGCGCCGACCTTCACCCCTTTTTCACCAGCGGGCATTCGCTTTCGCTCAAGGGCCGGAACGCCTGGTCGGCCGGGATGGTCGCGAGCTGCTTGTAGTAGTCAAACGCGTATTTCGACTCCGCCGGCGTCTTCACCTGGAAGAGATACATGTCCCGCATGACGCGGCCGTCCTCGCGCAGCGTGCCGTTCTTGGTCATGAAGTCGTTGATCGGCAGCTCGCGCATCTTGGCGACGACCTTTGGACCGTCGTCGGTGTTGGCGGCGGCGATCGCCTTGAGATAGTGGGTCACCGCGCCGTAGACCCCGGCCTGCGCCATGGTCGGCGGCTTCTTCATCTGCTCCATGAAACGCTTGGACCAGGTGCGGGTCTCGTCGGTCTGGTCCCAGTAGAACGCTTCGGTGAGGACGAGGCCCTGCGCCACCGGCAGGCCGAGGGCGTTGACGTCGGAGATGAAGACCAGGAGTCCGGCGAGCTTCTGGCCGCCCGCGACGATGCCGAATTCCGCCGCCTGCTTGATCGAGTTGTCGGTATCGCCGCCGGCATTGGCGAGGCCGATGATCTTGGCCTTGGACTGCTGCGCCTGGAGCAGGAAGCTCGAGAAGTCGGCGTTGTTGAGCGGCACGTCGACCGAGCCCAGCACCTTGCCGCCCGCCTTGGTGACGACCTCGGCGGTGTCGCGCTGGAGGGCGTGGCCGAAGGCATAGTCCGCGGTGATGAAGAACCAGGTATCGCCGCCCTGCTTCACCATCGCCGCGCCGGTGCCGTGGGCGAGCGCGTAGGTGTCGTAGGTCCAATGGACGCCGGTGGGCGAGCACGCCTTGCCGGTGAGGTCCGAGGAGGCCGCGCCCGAGATGAGGAAGACCTTGCCCTTTTCCTTCATCAAATCCTGGACCGCGAGCGCCACCGACGAGGTCGGCACGTCGACCACGGCATCGACCCCGTCCTCGTCGATCCAGCGCTGCACGATCGCCTTGCCGACATCCGGCTTGTTCTGATGATCGGCCGAGACCACCTGGATCGGCACGCCGGCGACGGTGCCGCCGAAATCCTTCGCCGCCATCTGCGCCGCCGCGACCGAACCCGGGCCGCCGAGGTCGGCATAGAGCGAGGACATGTCGCTAAGGACGCCGATCTTGATGGGCTTGCCCGACATCTGCGCCGCCGCCGACCCCGCGCCGAGCGCAACGCCGAGCGCCGCCAGAGATGCCGCCGCCAATTGCTTGCGATTCATGTGCGTCCCTCCATCGATTTCGCGTCAGACCCCGAGATAGGCGTGGAGCTTGTCGAGCTCCGCCTCGACCTGGTCGTTCGGAACGAGATCGACTACCTTGCCGTCGGCCACGACATAATGCCGTTCGGCCACGGTGGCGGCAAACCGGAAGTTGGATTCGACCAGGAGGACGGTGAAGCCCTTGGCCTTGAGCGTCCGGATCACCGCGCCGATCTGGTGCACGATGACCGGCGCCAGTCCCTCGGTCGGCTCGTCGAGCAGCAGGAGGCGCGCGCCGGTGCGCAGGATGCGGCCGATCGCCAGCATCTGCTGCTCGCCGCCCGAGAGCGTGGTGCCCTGGCTGCGCCGCCGCTCGGCGAGATTGGGAAAGAGCGCGTAGATCTCGGAGACGCTCATCCCGCCCGGGCGCACCACCGGCGGCAGCAACAGATTCTCCTCGACCGAGAGGCTGGCGAAGATGCCGCGCTCCTCGGGACAATATCCGACGCCAAGCCGCGCGATGCGGTCGGAGGCGAGCGTCGATATCTCGTGTCCGTCGAAGCGCACCGTGCCCTTGCGCTGACGCACGATGCCGAGAATCGCGCGCAACGTCGTGGTCTTGCCGGCGCCGTTGCGGCCCAGCAGCGTCACCACCTCGCCCTCGCCGACGACGAAGCTCATGCCGTGCAGCACATGCGATTCGCCGTACCAGGCGTGCAAATCCTCGACGCTCAGCAGGGCTTCAGGCATGGCCGGTGCCGAGATAGGCTTCGCGCACCTCGGGATTATCGGCCACTTCGGCGTAGCTCCCCTCCGCCAGCACCTGGCCGCGCGTCAGCACGGTGATGACGTCGGAGAGATCGGCCACCACCGAGAGATTGTGCTCGACCATCAGCACCGTGCAGTGCTGCGCGGCGCGCCGGATCAAGGCCGAGATGCGGCCGATATCCTCGGCCCCCAGCCCCGACATGGGCTCGTCGAGCAGCATCAGCTCCGGCGCCAGAGCCAGCGTGGTCGCGAACTCGAGCGCGCGCTTGCGGCCATAGGGCAGGTCGGCGGCGGGAAGGTCGCGATAGGGGCCGAGGCTGACCTCGGCGAGGACCCGGTCGACCTCGCCCTCGAGCGCATCGAGGCTCTTGCCCGAGCGCCAGAAATGGAACGAGGTGCCGAGCGGCCGCTGCAAGGCGAGCCGCACGTTCTCTACGACGCTCAGATGCGGGAACACGGCCGAGATCTGGAACGAGCGCACCATGCCGAGCCGTGCGACCGCGGCCGGGTGCGCGCCGGTGATGTCGCGGCCCTTGAAGACGATCCGCCCCGCGGTGGGCGCCAGGAACTTGGTCAGGAGGTTGAAGACGGTGGTCTTGCCGGCGCCGTTGGGGCCGATCAAGGCGTGGATGGTGCCGCGCCGCACCGTGAGATCGACGCCGCGCACCGCCGCGAAGCCCCGGAACTCCTTGGTGAGGCCGGAAGTCGCGAGTATGGGTTCGTCCAACGCCGCCCTCTCTGCCGCCCGTGCTCGCGCCGGCACGTTGTCGTTATGTGCGCGTGAAACTACAGGCTTCGCCCGGCGCGGACAAGCCCGCCGCGGTCGTCTAAAGTGCCCGGAATGGAGGCCCCGAGGGGCCGGCGGAGCGGAGCAGGATCATGGATGCCGCGGAGACGCTGGCGGCGCTTTCCTTCGATGGCGACGGGCTGGTCGCGGCCGTGGCGCAGCAGCACGACACCGGCGAGGTGCTGATGCTGGCGTGGATGAACCGTGCGGCGGTGGTCGAGACCCTCGCCACCGGCCGCGTGTGCTACTGGTCGCGCTCGCGTGGCGCGCTGTGGCGCAAGGGCGAGAGCTCGGGCCATGTGCAGCGCCTGGTCGAACTGCGCGTCGATTGCGACGGCGACGCGGTGCTGCTGCTGGTGGATCAGACCAGCGCCGCGTGCCACACCGGGCAGAGGAGCTGCTTCTTCCGCGCCGCGCGGGAGGGCCGCGTCGTCACCATCGCCCAGCCGATCGCCGCGCCGTCGTAAGGGCCGGGGTCTCGCGCCTCAATGCGCGAGGATCACCGGGACGTCGGCTTCCATGATGATGTGGCGGGTGGCGCCGCCGAAGATCATCTGGCGCAGCCGGCTCTGGGTGTAGGCGCCCTTGACCAGGAGATCGGCGCCCGCCTTTCTAGATTCGGCGAGAAACACCTCGCCCGGCGTCATGCGGCCGCGCTGGGCGATGTAGCGCGCGGTGGCGGGGATGCCGTGGCGGCGCAGCATCGCCGCCATCTCGTCGCCGCTCGGCCCCGGCACCGCCGAGCCCTCGACGCTCAGCACCTCGACCACCTTGGCGCGCTCGAGATAGGGCATGGCGAAGGCCACCGTGCGCGCCGTCTCGGTGCTGTTGTTCCACAGGATGACGATGTTCTCGCCCATGGACTTGGGCGGCGTCTGGGGCGTCATCAGCACTGGCCGCCCGCCCTCGAAGAGCGCGTCCTCGAGGGTCGCCTCGGCGAGCGAGGCGAGCTTGGCCGGCCGCTCCACCACGACGAGATCGAAGATGCGGCCCAAAGTGCCGACCACCGCGTTCTGGCGGCCCGCCTCCTCGCGCCACTCGGCGGCGATGCCGTTGGCGCCGGTGGTGCCGTCGAGCGGCACGCCGTTCCGGGCCATCACGGCGTGGAAGATGGCGCGCGCCTGCTCGCGCCGCTCGCGGCCCTCGCGCTCGAGGGTGCGGTCGACCTCGGAGGAGACCGAGAACCCCATCTCGCCGCCGAACACCACGGCGTATTCGGTGGTCAGCGCGTTGAGCCCGACGATGTAGCCGCCGAACGGCCGCGCCGCCAGAAGCGCCGTCTCGGCAACGCTGGCCGCGCTGCCGTCGCCCACCACAGCCAGCAAGGTCTTCATGGCCCGCCTCAAGAAGCTCGACAGCCAGGGCGCTGCGCCCCGAACTATAGCCTAACGCGCCCGCCGTCGCAGCAAGCCATAAAGACTGATCGCGATCCAGAACAGCTCGATGAGGGCGCCCGGCAGGTTCCATGCGGTGGCGAACGAGGACAGGATCAGGAGCGCGCCGACCAGATTGGCGAGGGGAAAGCGCAGATCGTCCGAGGCGAGCGCGCCCCGCTGGTTGGCCCCATAGGCCACGACCACGATGGCGGCGCCCGCGAGGCCTGCAACCGCGAACGGATCGAACCCCATGAGACCTCTCCCGGGCGATGACCCAATCATCCTAGCCCAGCCGCGATTGACAGCGCTCGCGCGGCGCGGCTTAGGTGCCGCAGCCGCATCATGGAGCGTCAGATGACCGATCCCTTGGGCCTCGCGCGCGGCCTCACCGATTATGGCGACCGCGACTTCGCGCTCTATCTCCGGCGCTCGTTCGCGCGCTCCATGGGCTATTCGGATGCGATGCTGGCGCGGCCGGTGATCGGCATCGCCAACACCGCGAGCGGCTTCAACAATTGCCACCGGCTTGTGCCCGAGCTGGTCGAGGCGGTGAAGCGCGGCGCGATCGCGGCGGGCGGATTGCCGCTCGAGTTCCCCACCGTGTCGCTGGGCGAGGTGTTCCTGCACCCGACCAGCCTCACCTACCGCAATCTCATGGCGATGGACACCGAGGAGATGATCCGCGCCCAGCCGATGGACGCCGTGGTGCTGATCGGCGGCTGCGACAAGACCGTGCCGGCGCAGCTCTTGGGCGCGCTCTCCGCCGGGCGGCCCGCCATCCAGCTCGTCACCGGGCCGATGATGACCGGCAATTATCGCGGCGAGCGGCTGGGCGCCTGCACCGACTGCCGCCGCTTCTGGGCCCGCTTCCGTGCCGGCGAGATTTCGCCCGAGACCATCGCCGAGGTGGAGGGGCGGCTCGCCACCACCGCCGGCACCTGCGCGGTGATGGGCACGGCCAGCACCATGGCCGCGCTGGCCGAGGCGCTCGGCATGATGCTGCCGGGGACGGCGGCGATCCCGGCCGTCCATGCCGACCGGCTGCGCGCCGCCGAGGCCACCGGCGCCGCCGCAGTGGCGCTCGCCAAGAGCGGCCTCGCGCCCCAGCGCATCGTCACCGAGCATGCGATCGAGAACGCGCTCCGGGTGCTGCTCGCGATCGGCGGCTCGACCAACGCGGTGCTGCATTTGGCGGCGATCGCCGGCCGGGTCGGCGCCGCGCTGTCGCTCGCGCGCCTCAACGCGCTGTCGGACACGACGCCGGTGCTGGTCGATCTCAAGCCCACCGGCCCGCACTACATGGAGGATTTGTTCGCCGCGGGCGGCATCGGCGCGGTGCTGCGCGAATTGAAATCGCTCCTGCATCTCGACTGCCTCACCGTCACCGGCGAGACGCTGGGCGAGCGGCTCGCCCACGCGCCGGATTGCTTTGTCGACCGCGCGGTGGTGCGTCCGCTGGCGGCGCCGCTGCAGCGCGAGGGCGGGCTCGTTGCGTTGTTCGGCTCGCTGGCACCCCGGGGCGCCATCCTGAAGCGCGCCGCGGCCGATCCCGGCCTGTTCGAGCGCGAGGCGCGCGCGGTGGTGTTCAGCTCGCTCGAGGACGTGGCCCAGCGCATCGACGATCCGGCACTCGATGTCGCGGCGGACGATTTCCTGGTGCTGCAGAATGCCGGCCCCGCGTCGCCGTCGGGCATGCCGGAGGCGGGCTATCTGCCGATCCCGGCCAGGCTCGCGCGCGCCGGCGTCAAGGACATGGTGCGCATCTCGGACGCGCGCATGAGCGGCACCGCCTACGGCACCGTGGTGCTCCACGTCGCGCCCGACGCCGCGAGCGGCGGACCCCTGGCGCGGGTGCGGACCGGCGACCGGATCAGGCTCAGCGTGCGCGAGCGGCGCCTCGACCTCCTGGTCGCGCCCGACGAACTGGCGCGCCGTCCGGCGCCCGCGCCGACGCGCCCGCCGCGCGGCTATCAGCGCCTCTACCACGACGCGGTGCTGCAGGCCGACGAGGGCTGCGACTTCGATTTCCTGCGCGCGAGCCCACGCTAGGCTGCCGTACGTATCGGCGGCATGAAGCTTTGCTGGCGCCCGGTACCGCCAAATTAGGTCTTCGGACCCGGTTGAAACTTCGCCAGAGCTGCCGTTTCAATCTGGGTATCTGCCCGCCGAGGCAAACTTCAACCTCGATCACTGCGCCCTTTCAAGATAGGCCCGCGTCAGTGCCGCTCGGCGCGGGGCAGCTTGATCTCGACGCTGGTGCCGCGTCCGGGGGCGCTCGCGATCGCGACTTCGCCATCGTGCTGCTCGACGATCTGCTTCACGGTCGGAAGCCCGAGGCCGGTGCCGAAGCTCTTGGTGCTGAACAGCGGGTCGAACACTTTGGGCAGCACGTCGGGCGGGATACCCGGCCCGGTGTCGGCGACAACGATGCGCGCGTCGTCGCCGGCGCGCGTCGCGACCGTGATCCGTCGCTCGGCCAGGTCCATGCCTTCGGCGATCGCCTGCGCCGCGTTGTCGACCAGATTGACGATGGCGCGCGCGAAGCGGTCGCCATCGAGCCGCACCTGCATGCCGGCCGCGTCGAGCCGCAGCTCGAGCGCGATGCCGTCGGCGATCTCGTGCCCGTCGAGGCAGGCGCGCAGCCAGTCGTCCAGGCGGACGACGCGGCGCGTGAGCTTGCGCGCGTGCGAATAGTCGATGAGATCGGAGATGATGTGGTCGCAGCGCGTGACGCAGCGCTCGATGCGACCGAGCGGGCGCGCATATGCGGGGTTCGTCTCGCCGGCGAGGCCGCGCAGGACGTGCATCGAGTTGCGGATGGCGCTCAGCGGATTGCGCAGCTCGTGTGCCACCGTCGCGGTGAGCTTGCCAAGGGTGGAGAGCCGCTCCTTGCGCAGCAGCTCGTCCTGGGTCGCGCGCAACTCTGCGGTGCGCTCGGCGACGCGGCGTTCGAGATCCTGGTTGGCGGCCTCGGTCGCGCGCTTGGCCGCTTCGGCCTCAGCAGTGGCGCGCAGCACCGCGGCCTCGTTGCGCTTGCGCTCGCTGATGTCCTCGACCGTGCCCTCGTAATAGAGCAGCCGGCCGGTGCTGGTGCGGACCTCGCGGCAGGTCTCGGTGATCCAGATCATCGCGCCGTCGCGGCGATAGACCTGGGCCTCGAAGCCGTGGACGACGCCGTGCTCCCTCATCAGGGCGACGAACGCCTCGCGGCGCTTGGGGTCGACATAGAGCTGGCCGCCGATGTCGGTGAGCTTGGACAGGAGCTCGTTCGGGCTCGCATAACCGTAGATGCGCGCCAGCGCCGGATTGGCGGTGAGGTAGCGGCCGTCGGCGGTCGTCTGGAACACGCCCCAGGCACAGTTCTCGAAAATGTCGCGATAGAGATGTGCCGCCTCGTTGATGGCGCGCTCGGCCGCAACCTGCTCGGTCACGTCCTGGATGGTGCCGCAGATGCGCGCCGGCTTGCCGTTATGCGCGAGGCGAAGCGCGCGGCTGCCATAGAACGTGCCGAGCGTCCCGTCGGGGCGCACCAGGCGGAAGAACCAGCCCGAGGTCGGCGCCGCGGAGGACGTGCCGCGCCCGAGCCAATCCTCGACACGGCTGCGGTCGTCGGGATGGGCGGCGTCGCACACCAGGGCGAGATCGGGCTCGCCTTCCCAGGCCCAGCCGAGAATCCGACGCATCTCGGCCGAGACGGCGAGCGTGCCGGTGGCGAGGTCGATCTCCCAACTGCCGAGATGCGCCACCGCCTCGGCGTCGCGCAGATGGGTCTCGGCGCGCCTTGCCGCGCGGGTGGCGACTCCGCGCATGCCGCGTGCATGGGGGCGATACTTGCCCAAGGACCGCAACGGTTGGGGCGACATGGCACAAAACGCTATCGGCAAGGTATGAATTCACGATTAAGCGCGACGCCTCGAGGGCTCGCCCCGCCTGCCCAAAAAATGTGCGCCGGCACGGCGTTCGAACGGGCGGCTTGACCCGGGCAGCGCGCGGCTCATGGTAGGGGCACCGATCACTCGGGAGGCAAGCATGAACAAGACCTATATCCCCACCACCGTCGCGCCGCCCACGGGCTACAGCCACGGCGTCGAGCTGGGCGCAGGCGCCCGTGTCCTCTACGTCGCCGGGCAAGTGGGCGTGGCGCCCGACGGCAGCGTCGCCAAGGACATCCGCGGCCAGGCCGAGCAGGCATGGAAGAACATCGTCAACGTCCTCGCCGCCGCCGGCATGGAGCTGAAGGACCTGGTGAAGGTGAACCACTACATCACGCGCAAGGAAGACATCGCCGCCTATCGCGAGGTGCGCGCGAAGATGCTGGGCAACCACCAGCCGGCCTCGACGCTCCTGGTGATCTCGGCGCTGGCGCGCGAGGATTTCCTGGTCGAGGTCGAGGCGGTGGCGGCGAAATAGCGTCAGCGCTTGCCGCGTGCGTCGACCGGCCAGATGTCAACGAGCGTGTCGCCGGCGACGACGTGATAGAAATCATGGAGATTGACGGTCGGGTCGCAATGCGGCGTGACGCACTCGATGCGCGCGCCGAGCGCCGGCTTGGCCGCGCCTGCGGGGATGACCAGCCGGCCATGCTCGTCGCCGAAGAATTCATAGCGGCTCCCCGGCGGCGCGCCAGATAGGGGCTCGGGCTCGGGGCCGTCGGTGGCGAAGCATTTGAGGCCCGCGTCGGTGGTGACGTAGCCCGTTGCATTGACGCTCACCACCGCGGTCGAGACCAGGAGCGCGGTCTCGAACGGCAGCGCGTTGCGCCCATCGGCGAGCGCATGGCGATACTCGACATCCATGAACACGTAAGAGCCGACCTGGAGCTCGGTGAAGACCCTGCGCTCGGGATCGAGGTCGAAGGTGCCGGTGCCGCCGCCGGTGACGATCGGCACCGCGATCCCCGCGTCGCGCAGCCGCGTCAGCATCGCCGCCAGCCGGTCGGTCTGCGCCAGGGCGCGGGCGCGGCGTTCGGCGCGGTCGGCGATGTGCTGCAGATTGCCGGAATAGGACTGGATGCCGCGGAAGGCGATCCCCTCGGCCGCGAGCGCGGCGCTCACCAAGGCGCCCAGCGCCGCCTCGGAGGCAACGCCGGTGCGGCCCTGGCCGGCCTCGAAATCCACCAGCACGTCGAGCGTGATCCCTGCGCCTTGCGCTGCCGCGTCGAGCGCGGCGAGATTGGCGGGATGATCGACGACGACGCTGAGGCCGCGATGGGGCGAGGCGGCGAGCGCCACGAGGCGCGCGATCTTGGCCTCGGTCACTTGCGGCGAGGTGACGTGAACGCCGGGCACGCCGCCCCGCGCCATTACCTCGGCCTCGCCCAAGGTCGCGCAGCAGATGCCGAGCGCGCCCGCCGCGATCTGGCGGCGCGCGATCTCGAGCGACTTATGCGTCTTGGCGTGGGGCCGGAGCGCCACATTGCAGGCGCGCGCATGCGCCGCCATCGCCGCGATGTTGCGCTCGAGCGCGTCGCGGTCGACGAGTAGCGCCGGGGTATCGAGCCGGGCGCGGCTGCCCTTCTCGCCGATCAACTTCGCGTTGGGTCCGAGCTCGCTCATCGAGCTTCCTCAGCATGCCCCCTCCCATTCCCTCCCCCGCAAGCGGGGGAGGGTTAAGGTGGGGGATCAGCGGCCGCTGTAGCCCGCGTCGTCGAGGTTCAGGAGCGGGTAGGCGCTGAACACGCTCGGCTCGCGCACCGGCAGCGCCGCATGGAGATAGGTCTTGTCGAGCTCGGTCGTCTTGGTCACGCCAAGGAGCCCCATGGCGCTGAACATCTCGTCCTCGAGGATTTCGAGCGCGCGCACCGCGCCGTCCTCGCCGGCCGCGGCGAGCGCGTAACAATAGGCCCGCCCCATGCCGACCGCGTTGGCGCCGAGCGCCAAAGCCTTCACCACGTCGCTGCCGCGATAGAAGCCGCCGTCGATGATGATCTGCGCCCTGCCCTTCACCGCGGCGACGATCTCGGGCAGCACCTCGATCGAGCCGCGGCCGTGATCGAGCTGGCGTCCGCCATGGTTCGAGACGTAGATCGCGTCGACGCCGAGCCCCAGCGCGGTCTCGGCATCCTCGGCGGTGGCGATCCCCTTGAGGATGAGCGGGATCTGGAATTTGTCCTTGAAGCGCTTGACGTCGTCCCAATTGAGCGCGGCCTGGAATTCGCGGCCCGTCGCGGCGCGGCGGCCGAGCGGGCGGTAGCGCTTGCCGAGATCGCGCTCGCGGCGGCTGTAGATCGCGGTGTCGATGGTGAAGCAGAACGCCTCGTAGCCCGACGCGATGGCGCGGCGCACGTGATCGTCGACCCAGGCGCGATCGCCCCGGACATAAAGCTGGAAGATGGTGCGCCCGCCGGGCGCGGCGGCGGCGGCCTCCTCGAGTCCCGGCTGGCTCACCGAGCTGACGAAGCAGCCGCTGCCGAAGCGCTGCGCCGCCTTGGCCGCGGCGCCGGCGCCGCCCTCGTCGAACACCTCGATCGAGCCGACCGGCGCGAACATCACCGGAATGCGCAGACGCTTGCCGAAGAGGGTGCCGGAGCAATCGATCTTGGACACGTCGCGCAGCACGCGCGGGCGGAACGCGATCGAGTCGAGGGCGAGGCGATTGCGCCGCAACGTGGTCTCGGTCTCGGACCCGCCGGTAAGATAGTCCCACACGCCCGACGACAGCCGCACATGCGCGGCCTTGACGAACTCGTGCAAGGTCAGGAAATCGCGGTTTACCTCCGGCTCCCGCTGGGGCGCTGACTCGGCCATGCTGATCGCTCTCCTGGTGCCCGACCCCCGGGCTCGGGCGCGAGCCTAATCCCGCCGGGGCGGCGCGAACAAGCCTCAGCCCTCGGCGTTGAGCACCTTGCCGCCGGATGTCACCGGCTTGGCGTCGATCAGGATGAAGGCGATGACGCAAGGAGCCGTGCCGCGGTTGACCCAGTTGTGGATGGTGCCGCGCTGCACCAGCACGTCGCCGCCTTTCAGATGCACGGTGCTATCGTCGAGCTCCATGTCGATCTCGCCGGACAGCACGACGGCATAGTCGATCGAATCGGTGCGATGGTTGCGGCGCTGCACGCCGGGGCTGAACTCGACCACGCGGAACACGGTGCCGCCGGCGAGCGTGGTGCCGACCTTGCGCGCCGATTCGTCGGCGGCGCCGTCGTTGCCGACCGGGAAGCCCTCGGTCGTCCACACGTTGGAGGAGAGCGCGCCCGGCCGGCCGGAGACAATGTTCTTGGCCGGCTCGTCGATCAGGACGATCGCCTTGCCGTTCTTGTCGTGGCCGGTCACCACCCGTCGCAGACTGAGCGTCATTCGCGTCCTCCCTCGGCGTTTCGCCATGTGCGGCGGCCACGATAAGGGCGCTTCATGGGTGATGCAACGTCAGGCAAAAAAGAAGCGGCAGGCGCGATCTCGTCGCGCCCGCCGCCTTTAGGGGCTGCGGAAAGACTCGAGGCGAAGACCTAGCAGGCTGTTGAAGAACCTACCATGGCCGAGCGCGATAGGTGGTTTCATCGCCGTTGTCGAAGGTGATTTC
>Ga0209415_10002235_pt1 | contig 36426 bp, 30 predicted proteins | sample PeaSoiSIISIP2007_FD_187696 | JGI IMG/M metagenome (GOLD analysis project Ga0209415, IMG submission 187696) | Peat soil microbial communities from Weissenstadt, Germany - SII-SIP-2007 (SPAdes) (version 2) | ecosystem: Environmental > Terrestrial > Soil > Wetlands > Peat | place: Germany... | reverse complement strand
AACAAGACCGACTCGGCGGTGCGCATCACCCACCTGCCCACGGGCATCGTGGTGTCGTGCCAGAACGAGCGCAGCCAACACCAGAACAAGGCGCGCGCCATGCAGATCCTGGCCGCCAAGCTCGTCGACCTCCAGCGCGCCGAGCGGCGTTCGGAGCTCGACTCATTGTCCGGGCCCAAGGCCGACGTGGCCTGGGGCAGCCAGATCCGCTCCTACGTGATGGCGCCGTACCAGATGGTCAAGGACCACCGCACCGACTACGAGACCGGCAACGTCGACGCCGTGCTCGACGGCGACATCGACGGCTTCATCGAGGCCGAGCTGCGGCGCCGTCGGCCCCAGGGCAGCTGAGGCGGCCGTGGACCGTCCGGTGTGGGGGGGACCGGGGCTGGTAGGGTCGCGGCGACCTCGTGCGCCGGAACGGCCGATGGTGGCTGGGGCATACCGCCGAGGACCTGCTCGATGATCCGATTCGAGAACGTCACCAAGTCATACAAGAGCGGCTCGGTCGCGCTGCGCGACGTGTCGATCGACATCGACAAGGGCGAGTTCGTGTTCCTGGTGGGCCCGTCGGGCTCGGGCAAGACCACGTTCATCCGCTTGCTGCTGCGCGAGGAGGACCCCGGTGAAGGCCGCATCTGGGTGGCGGGCCGTGACATCTGCCATCTCAGCCAGTGGCGGATCCCCTATCTCCGGCGCAACATCGGGTGTGTGTTCCAGGACTTCCGATTGCTCCCCAACAAGACCGTGTTCGAGAACGTGGCCTTCGCCCTCGAGGTGATCGGGCGACCCAAGCACGTGATCTCGCTCCAGGTGCCCCAGGTGCTCGACCTGGTCGGGTTGTCGAAGAAGCACGACAGCCTGCCCGGCGAGCTCTCCGGGGGCGAACAGCAACGGGTGGCGGTGGCACGCGCCTTCGTCAACCGGCCCTTGGTGGTCCTGGCCGACGAGCCCACCGGGAACCTCGACCCCGCCACCAGTCAGGGGATCATGCGCCTGCTCGACCGCATCAACCGCACCGGCACCACCGTCGTGGTGGCCACCCACGACGCCAGCATCGTCGACCAGATGCGCCGGCGCGTCATCGAGCTCGACCACGGGACCCTCGTGCGCGACCAGGCCCGGGGCGTGTACGGCATGGCTCCCGACGGCTTGTCGCGGGGGGTGCACTGACGTGCCGGTGTCGCTCGACTACGTGGCCCGCGAGACGGCCTCGAACCTGTGGCGCAACCGCCTCATGACCATCGCCGCCGTGCTCACCGTGGGGGTGTCGCTGTCGTTGGTGGGGGCGTCGTTGTTGCTGCGCCAGGGCGTGGCCCACGCCACCACCCAGTGGGCGCACGGGGTCGACGCCATCGTGTGGCTGAACCCGGGCATCGCCAATGCCCAGCGGGCGTCGGTGGAACAGCAGGTACACCAACTGCCCTACGTTCGGTCCATCACCTACCGGTCCCAGGCCTACGACCTCAACGAGGCCAAGCACCTGCTCACCCCGCCGGAGTACCAGGTGCTCACCGTGGCCACCACCCCCGGGTCGTTGCGGGTCCAGCTCGACAACCCGAACGAGGCCCTGGCCATCGCCCGCCAGTTCGGCAAGTACCCGGGCGTCAAGAGCGTGGCCGTCCCCACCAAGACCATCCACAACATCCAGGAGGTGAGCCGGATATTGCAGTTGGTGTTCTTCGTGCTCGCCGTCATCTTGTTGCTCTCGGCGTCGGTGCTCATCATCAACACCATCCGCCTGGCCATCTTCGCCCGCCGGCGCGAGGTGTCGGTCATGAAGCTGGTGGGCGCCACCAACTGGTTCATCCGGGTGCCCTTCATGTTCGAGGGTGTGGCCCAGGGACTGTTCGGCGCCCTGTTCGCGTCGTTGACGGTGTTCTCGCTGCACTTCGTGCTCGACGGCTTCTCCAACAACAAGGTGGGGAACATCTGGTACCAGATGCGCATGCCCACCAGCGAGGTGGTCGTCACCAGCCTCGTGGTCCTGCTCATCGGCGTGGTGATCGGGTCCTTCGGCTCCTACCTGGGGATCAGAAGGTTCCTCGACGCCTGACGGCGTGCCTCAGCCCTTGTTGGCGCCGTTCTGACGGACGAAGTCGTTGACGGCGTAGTAGGCGTCGATGGACTCCCCGGCGTCACCCCAGAACCCGTCGAGGATGTCGTAGGCCATGGTGCGCTGCCCGACGAAGTAGTTGTTGACGTCGGTGATCTCGAGCTCACCGCGACCCGAGGGCTCCAAGGTGCCGATGACCTCGAACACGGTGGGGTCGTAGCAGTAGATGCCGGTGACGGCGTAGTTGCTCGGCGGGTCCTCGGGCTTCTCGACGATGTGGGTGATGCGCTGCTCGGTGTCGAATTGGGGGACCCCGAGGTGGCGCAGGTGGGCGGGGTCGTCGGCCTCGGTCAGCACGATGCGGGCCCCGCCCCCTTGCTGGGCGAAATGCTCCACCGTGGGCCGGAAGGTGCGCTCGACGATGTTGTCCCCGAGCATCACGAGCACCGAGTCGCCCCCCACGAAGCGCTCGGCCAGGCCCAGCGCCTCGGCGATGCCCCCGGGGCGGTCCTGATAGGCGTAGCTGAGCCGGTCGATGCCGTGCTCGTGGCCGTTGCCCAGCAGCCGCAGGAACTCCCCGGCGTGGGTGCCGCCGGTCACCACCATCATCTCGTTGATCCCGGCCAGCACGAGCGCCTCGATGGCGTAGCTGATCATGGGACGGTCGTAGATCGGCAGGAGGTGCTTGTTGGTGATGCGCGTGAGGGGGTGCAGCCGGGTGCCGCTGCCTCCCGCCAGGATCACACCCTTCACGCCGAGCGAGCCTAGACGAGGTCCCCGCCGGGGCCGGGGCGGCGCGCGCCGCCCTCCCGGGGCCCGTCCCCGTTGGCCGACCAGCGCGCCAACACGGCGTCGGCGAGCGCGGGCCAGGCGCGGCGCGCCCATCCGCCGAACGCCCGATCGCACAGCGCGGTGCACGCCATCTGGGCCTCGGGGTCGACCCAGACGAAGCTGCCCGACTGGCCGAAGTGGCCGAAGGTGGCGGGCGAGTTGCGCGTGCCGGTCCAGTGCGGCGTCTTGGCGTCGCGCACCTCGAAGCCCAGACCCCAGTCACAGGGGTCGAAGCGGCCGAAGCCGGGGAGCACGCCGGCGAGGCCGGGGAAGGCCACGGCCGTGGCCGTGGCCAACGTCGTGGTCGAGACCAGGCGCGGGGCCAGGAGCTCGCCGGCCAACCGGAGCAGGTCCCGCAGCGGGCCCCGTGCCCCCGAGGCCGGGGACGCCCCGGGGGCGAGCGCGGTCCCGGTCATCTCGAGAGGCAGCACCACGCCCTGGTGCACATAGTCGGTGAAGGCCATGCCCGAGCGGTGGGCCACGGTGTCGGCCAGCACCTCGTACCCGATGTTGGAGTAGATGCGGCGACGGCCCGGAGTCGTGAGCGGCGCCGGGTCGTCGGGCCCGAGCCCCGAGGCGTGGGCCAGGAGGTGCGCCACCGTCGACCCCGTCGGCCCCGCGGCGTCATCGAGTGCCAGGGTGCCCTCTTCGGTGGCCACCAGCACCGCCATGGCCACGAGCAGTTTGGTCACCGACGCCCAGGCGAAGCCGGCGTCGAGGTCCCCGGTGTGCGCGGCGACCTCGACGCCCCCGGTCGGGGTCCGGCGGGCCACGGCGACGGCGGCGGAACCCACCGGCCAGTGCGCCACGGCGTCGAGGGGATGGCCAGGGCGCGAGCCGGCGTCGCTCAGGTCGCCTCCGCCGCCCATTCGGTGGTCTCGGCCCGGTGGCGGGCGTAGTCCAACTTGCCCGCCGGCGAGCGTCCGATGGTCTTCACGAAGTGGATGCGCTTGGGCGCCTTGAAGGCGGCCAGGCGTCCCCGCACGTGCGCCACGAGCTCGGCTTCGGTGGCCGACGCCCCCGGACGCAGCTCGACGGCGGCCGCCACCACCTGTCCGAAGCGCTCGTCGGGGATGGCCACCGCCACGGCGTCGGCCACCGCGGGGTGCAGCTTCAAGACCTCCTCGACCTCTTCGGGGAACACCTTCTCACCCCCGGTGTTGATCACCACCGAGCCGCGCCCCAGGAGCGTGATGGTCCCCTCGGTGTCCACCGTGGCGTAGTCGCCGGGGACCGAGTAGCGCACGCCGTCGATCTCCTTGAAGGTGCTCGCCGACTTCTCGGGGTCCTTGTAGTAGCCCACGGGGTTGCGCCCCCCGAGGGCCAGGACACCGACCTCGCCCGATCCGGGCGCCACGTCCTTGTTCGACTCGGGGTCGAGGACCCGCACGTCGGGGCTCAAGGTGAAGTGGGCCGTGTGTTCGGCGGCCTGCCCGCTCGACACCGACGTCCCCATGCCGATCGCCTCCGACGACGAGAAGGCGTCGATGAGCATCAGGTTGGGGTGATGGCGCAGCAGGCCCCGCTTGGTCTCCTCGCTCCACATCACCCCGGAGGACACGAAGGCGAGCAAGGTGGACAGCCGCCACCGGCCCGGGTGGGCGTCGAGGGCGTGCAGGATCGGCTTGGCGAAGGCGTCGCCCACGATGGCCACGGTGTTCACGTTGTCGCCGTCGACGGTGTCGAGGAGTTCGACGGGATCGAAGCGCCGACCGGTGAGCGTCACCACGCACCCGCCCACGCTCATGGCGGCCATGGCGGTGAACCCGCCCGTGCCGTGCATGAGCGGACAGGCGGGCAGGTGAAAGGGCCCGGTCCCCACGATGGTCTTGCGGACGCCCTCGGTGCCGCCGTCCTCGGGGACCCGCAAGAGGTTCCCCGAATTGAGCTTGGCGAAGAGGTCGTCCTGGCGCCACATCACGCCCTTGGGCATCCCCGTGGTGCCCCCGGTGTAGAGGAAGTAGAGGTCGTCGCCGGTGCGCGCCCACGGTGGCGTGACCCGACCTGGCTCACTCTCGGCGGCGGCCTCGTACGGGGTCGCCCACGGGGGGCACTGGTCGGTGCCGTCGTCCACCCACAGCCACGCCCGCACGCCCGGCACCCGCGACCGGAGGCCGGCGATGCGCTCGGAGAACACCCCGTGGAAGATCACGGCCACGGCATCGGCGTTGTCCCACAGGTAGACGAGCTCGTCGTCGGAGTAGCGGTAGTTGGTGTTCACCGGCACTAGGCCCGCTTTGAGGATCCCGAAGGTCGACTCCATGTACTCGGGGACGTTGTAGAGGTGGTGCGCCACCTTGTCCTGGTGGGCGACGCCGAGGCCCAGGAGGTAGTGGGCGATGCCGTTGGCGCGCCGCTCGGTGTCGGACCACGTGAGGCGGCGCTCGCCGTGGATGGCGGAGGGCGAGTCGGGGATGGTGTCGGCGACGGTCTCCCATACCTCGGCGAAGTTCCAGTCGGTCACGGCGGCAGCCTACGCTGCTTCTTCGTGGACCTGGCCCTGCCCGGAGAAGACCATCCGGCTCGCGCCGAGTTCCGGGCCTGGCTGGCGGCCCACGCCGATCCCACGCCGCGTCAGCTGGCCGTCGCCGGCTACGTGGCGCCCCACTGGCCGCGTCCGTGGGGCCTCGACGCCGATCCCATCGCCCAGCTCGTCATCGACGATGAGATGCGACGGGCCGGCGTACGCCGTCCGTCGAACCAGATCGGCATCGGCTGGGCGGGGCCCACCCTCGTGCACGCCGGGACCGAGGCCCAGAAGCAGCGCTACCTCGTGCCGCTGCTGGCCGGGGAGGAGATCTGGTGCCAGTTGTTCTCCGAACCCGGTGCAGGCTCGGACCTCGCCGGTCTGTCCACCCGGGCCGTGCGCGACGGCGACGAGTGGGTCGTGACGGGCCAGAAGGTGTGGACGAGCTTCGCCCACGTGGCGTCGCTGGGGATCCTCCTGGCCCGCACGGACCCCGACGTCGAGAAGCACCGGGGGATCTCGTACTTCGTGTGCCCCATGGACGCGCCCGGTGTCAGCGTCCGGCCCATCGTCGACATGACCGCGGATCACGCCTTCAACGAGGTGTTCCTCGACGACGTGCGCCTGCCGGCGGACAACCTCGTGGGAGAGGTCAACGGCGGCTGGGCGCTGGCCAAGGTCACCCTCGGCAACGAGCGGGTGTCGTTGTCGGGAGAGGGGGCCCTGTGGGGCCAAGGCCCCACCATCGGCGACCTCGTGGACGTCGTGCGTCGCGGCGGCGGCACGCGCCACGCGCCCCTGCGCCAGCAGCTGGCCCGGGTTTGGGTCGAGGGTGAGGTCCTGCGCCTGATCCGCCTGCGTACCGTCAGCGCGGCGCTGTCCGGTCGGGCGCCGGGGCCCGAGGCCTCGGTGCGCAAAGCCCTCGCCGATGACCACGGGCAGCGGGTCATGGCGCTGGCCAAGCAACTGTCGGGGGCCTACGGCATGCTGGCCGACAGCGGGCCGGCCGAGGGCCTGGCTCACGCCCGGGCGGGGGGCGGCCGTGCCCGTGACGACGCCGTGTGGCCGGCATCGGTGTGGGCCAAGGGCTATCTGTTCTCGCCGGCGCTCACCATCGGCGGGGGCACCGCCGAGGTGCAGCGCAACATCATCGCCGAGCGCGTGCTCGGGCTTCCCCATGACCTCGACGCCGAAGCCGGCCGCACCTGGGCGCAGGCCCGAGGGGCCCTTCAGCGCTGAGTTCTACTCGGCGTCGCGGTGCTCGGCGTCGCGGTGCTCGGCCCCGTGGTGCCTGGCGCCTCCATGGCACGTTCCACGACGCGCCGGACGAAGCCGGCGAAGGCGTCGGGATGGCTGAGCGGGGCGCCGTGGGCCGATCCGGGGATCTCGATGACCTCGGACCCCGGGACGAGCTCGACCAGCGCGTCGATGGCGCGCCGGTGGTGCGGGACCGAGGCGCCCCCGCGTCCGAGCACCAGGGGCACGGCCAGCGCCGATACGTCGAAGGGCGCCCGGGCGCGTCGCAGGTCGGCCAGCTCGGCCACCAGGGCGGGGCCGTCGGCCTGCCGGTCGGCGCGCGCCTGGTCGGACAACCGGTCCCATCCGGCGTCACCCACCACACGGCGGAAGAACCCCTCGGCGAAGGTGGCCGGGTCCTCGTCGGCGATGCTCGAGGCGCTGCGGCGCGGCCACCACGAGGCCCACGGAAGCGGGGGCTCGTAGGCGCCCACGGCCCGCACGGCCCCGGGGGCCTCGAGGGCGGCCCCGAGGGCGACGTCTCCTCCGTAGGAATGGCCCACCACCACGGCGGGCCCGGCGCCCACCAGCGACACCAGGTCGGCGACATGGACCTCCAGCGAGCGGGCCACGGGCATGGCGCGTGAGTGGTGATAGCCGCGCCGGTCGTAGGTGACGACGTGGAGGTCCCCCAGCCGGCGCACGACGCGCGCGAAGGACGATCCCCGGTCGAGTGATCCGTGGACCAGCACCACCGTCGGCGCACGCGCCGCGAGCGGGTCACCTCGATGCTCGACGACGTGCAGCCCGGAGGCAAGGGTGGTCACGGGCCGCTCCCCGGCGTCCGGTCCGGCCCGGCCACCGCGACGGTCACGCGCACGCTGGGCACGATAGTGCGCATCGGGCTGCGGCCCGGAGCCCCCCGGTAGGCTCGATGGGTGATGTCCGAGGACCAGGTCACGGTGACGAGCCCGCCCGCCGGCGGTGCGTTCGGCCCCAACGCCTGGCTGGTCGACGACATGTTCGAGCAATACCGCAGCGACCCGACCTCGGTCAGCGAGAGCTGGCGGGAGTTCTTCGCCGACTACGTCCCGCCGGCGGTGCCCGGCGCGTCGACACCGGCCGTGACGCCCCCCCCAGCGACCCCGGCGCCCGTCCCCGTCGAGGCCACCATGGCCGCTCCGGCCGGCAATGGTCCGACCCCGGCGGTCCCGACGGTCATCCCCGAGGTCGAGGACAGCAGCGGGCCCACGGTGACGTCACTGCGGGGGGCGGCGGCGCGCATCGCCCAGAACATGGAAGCGTCGCTGTCGGTTCCCACCGCCACCAGCGTTCGCTCGGTGCCGGCCAAGCTCCTCGAGGTGAACCGGGCCATCCTCAACCAGCACCTGGCCCGTACCTCGGGTGGGAAGGTGAGCTTCACCCACCTGATCGGCTTCGCCGTCGTGCGGGGCCTGCAGGCGGTCCCCGCGCTCAACTCCAGCTTCGTGCCCGACGCGACCGGGCCGGGAAAGCCCGGCGTGATCCACCACGACCACGTGGGCCTGGGCCTGGCCGTGGACCTCGAGAAGTCCGACGGCACGCGCACCCTATTGGTCCCGGTGATCAAGGAGGCCGAGAGCCTGGACTTCCGGGGCTTCGTGATCGCCTACGAGGACCTGGTGCGCAAGGTCCACACCGCCAAGGCCACCCCCGACGACTTCGCCGGGGCCACCGTCACGCTCACCAACCCGGGCACGCTCGGCACCATGCAGTCGGTGCCCAGGCTGATGCCGGGCCAAGGGGCCATCGTGGGCGTGGGGGCCCTCGGGTACCCCGCCGAGTTCCAGGCCGCCGACCGTCGCAGCCTGGCGGGGATCGGCGTCGGCCCGGTGGTCACCCTGACGTCGACCTACGACCACCGCATCATCCAGGGCGCCGAGTCCGGGATGTTCCTCACCTACGTGACCGAGTGCCTCACGGGGCAACACGGCTTCTACGAGTCGGTGTACGCGGCGATGGACGTGCCCTACGAGCCGGTTCGCTGGCAGCCCGACGTCAACGCCGGAGAGAGCGAGCACGGGCGCCTGGTCAAACAGTCGCACGTGCAGAGCCTCATCAACATGTACCGGGTGCGGGGGCACCTGATCGCCGATCTCGACCCCCTGTCGGCCGAGCCCCGGCCGCTTCACCCCGAGCTCGACCCCACCACCTACGGGCTCACGTTGTGGGACCTCGACCGGGAGTTCGTGGTCGACGGCCTGGCCGGTCGGGACACGCTCACGCTGGGCAAGGCGCTCGACATCCTGCGCGACGCCTACTGCCGGACCATGGGCATCGAGTACATGCACATCCAGGACCCCGCCCAGAAACGGTGGATCCAGCAGCACACCGAGGGCGTGCGCAGCACGCTCGACCCCGTCGAGCAGCGCCACATCCTCGAGCGCCTCAACGCGGCGGAGGCCTTCGAGCGGTTCTTGCACACCAGGTACGTGGGACAGAAGCGCTTCGGCCTGGAAGGCGCCGAGTCCGCCATCGTGATCCTCGACGCCATCCTCGAAGAAGGCTCCCGGGTGGGGACGAGCGAAGCGGTCCTCGGCATGGCGCACCGCGGCCGGCTGAACGTCCTGGCCAACATCGTGGGCAAGTCCTACGGCGAGATCTTCCGGGAATTCGAAGGTGACCTCGACCCCGACTCGGTCCAGGGCTCGGGTGACGTCAAGTACCACAAGGGGGCCACGGGCAAGTTCGTCGGGCGTTCCGGTGCGGAGCTGTCGGTGACCCTGGCGTCGAACCCCTCGCACCTCGAGGCCGTGGACCCTGTCGTCGAGGGCATGGTCCGGGCCAAGCAGGACATGCTCGGCGGGGACCACTGCTTCGACGTGCTGTCGCTCCTCGTGCACGGGGACGCCGCCTTCGCCGGCCAGGGCGTGGTGGCCGAGACCCTCGAGCTGTCACAGCTCACCGGCTACCGCACCGGGGGAACCCTGCACGTGGTGGTGAACAACCAGTTGGGGTTCACCACCGCGCCCGAGTCGGCCCGCTCGTCTTTGTACCCGACCGACGTCGCCAAGATGGTCCAGGCCCCGGTCTTCCACGTCAACGGTGACGACCCTGAAGCGTGCCTGCGCGCCGCCCAGCTGGCGTTCGGCTTCCGCCAGGAGTTCCACAAGGACGTGGTCATCGACCTGGTGTGCTACCGACGCCACGGCCACAACGAGGGCGACGACCCGAGCTACACCCAGCCCCGGATGTACGCCATCATCGACTCCAAGCGTTCGGTGAGAAAGCTCTACACCGAGTCGTTGGTGCGCAGGGGTGACATCACCGTCGAGGACGCCGAGCGGGCCCTCGAGGACTTCCAGGCCCGGCTGCAGGTGGCGCTGGACGAGACCCGCCAGAGCGCGCCGCCGCGCCCCTCGGCGTTGCCCGACGCGCCTCCCACGTCGCCGTCGCGCCCGGCGCCGCCCACGGGCGTGGCCCGCCCCGAGCTCGAGCGCCTGGCGGTCGAGGCGACGGCGGTGCCCGAGGGGTTCACGCTGCACCCCAAACTGCTGCGCCAGTTCGAGCAGCGCGCCCAGATGGTGGCGAGTGGCGAGGTGGACTGGGCTCTGGCCGAGGCCCTGGCGCTGGGGTCGGTGGTGCTCGAGGGCACCGACGTCCGGCTCACGGGCCAGGACACCCGGCGGGGGACCTTCAGCCAGCGTCACGCCGTGCTGGTCGACTACCGCACAGGGGCGGAGTGGGTCCCCCTCGCCCATCTCCAGGGGGAGGGCCGGGGGCGCTTCGGCGTGCACGACTCGCTGTTGTCGGAGTACGCGGCGGTGGGCTTCGAGTACGGCTATTCGGTAGAGGCTCCCGACGCCCTGGTGGCGTGGGAGGCCCAGTTCGGTGACTTCGCCAACGGCGCCCAGATCGTCATCGACAACTTCTTCGTGTCCGCCGACGACAAATGGGGCCAGCGATCAGGCCTCGTGCTATTGCTCCCGCACGGCTACGAAGGCCAGGGTCCCGAGCACTCCTCGGCGCGCATCGAACGCTTCCTGACCCTGTGCGCCCGCGACAACATGCGCCTGGCGCAGCCCACCACCGCGGCGCAGTACTTCCACCTCCTGCGCTCGCAGGTGCGCGGCATGGGACGGCGCCCCCTGGTGGTGTTCACCCCCAAGTCCCTGCTGCGGGCGCGCCACTCTCGCTCGGCGCTCGACGACCTCACCGTGGGGTCGTTCGCCGAGGTGGTGGACGACCCCGCCACCTACCCGGGCGCACACGGCGTCGACGGGCAGCCCGCCATCGACGCCGGCGCCGTGCGCCGGATACTGCTGTGCTCGGGCAAGGTGGCCTTCGACGCCATGACCCGCCGTGACGCCCTCGTCGCCGGCGAGGAGGGGCTGCCCGTCCCCGGCACCGACCCCGCCGGCGTGGTGGTGGTGCGGGTGGAGCAGCTCTATCCCTGGCCCGAGGAGGCCCTGGCCGCCGTGCTCGGCCACTACCCCCAGGCCGACCAGGTGGTGTGGGTGCAAGAGGAGCCCGAGAACATGGGGGCATGGTCCTTCGTCCACGGACGGCTCCATCGACTCCTGCGGGACCGGTTCGTGCTCGTCCACGTCAGCCGGGCCGAGTCGGCCAGCCCGGCCACGGGGAGCACCGCGCTGCATGTGCTCGAGCAGGAGGACTTGTTGCGCCGGGCCTTCGCCTGAACCTGTCGTCTCGGTGCTGGATCAGCGCAGGGCGATGCCCAAGAGCTCGCCGAGCTCGGTGAGCGCCTGCGAGGTGTCGGTGACCTTGATGGTGTGCATGCCCAGGGCGCGCGCCGGCTTGAGGTTGACCCCCAGGTCGTCGAGGAACACGGCCTCTCCCGGGGTGACGGCGAGCGCCTCGCACGCCAGGAGATAGAAGCGCGCATCGGGCTTGCGCACGCCGACGACCGAGGACTCGACCACGGCGTCGAACAGGGCGAGGACCTCGCCGAGGACCGACACGCGCGACTGCGCCAGCGGCGTCACGAAGTTGTTGGTCAGGAGGCCGGTCTTGAAATGCTCCTTGCAGCGGCGCACGGCCTCGACCATCTCGGGGCGGAGCTCACCGCTGAACATGGCGAACAGGTCTCGGGCGTCGACCCGGCCGCCGGCGGCGTGCGCCTCGGCTTCGAAGGCGTCGCAGAACGCTTCGAACCCCAGCTCGTTGCGTTCCAGGCGGGCCCAGGCGTTGTCGAGATGGTTAGTGACGTTCACGGTGCGGATGAACCCGCTCGGCAACCCGTGGTCCCGCTCGTAACGCTCGAATGCCTCGAAGGGACTGTCGGTGATGACCCCGCCGAAGTCGAAGAGCACCGCCGAGATGCGCGGCGACCCGGGCACCCCCGGGGTGCTCACCGCAGTGACTGCCTGGCCAACCCGTCCCAGAGCTCGGCGGACAGCCCGAGAGACGCCACGTCCACGCGCTCGTCCACGCCGTGGAACATCGCCGCGTACTGCTCGAAGGAAAGTCGCTCGCTGAAGAGCCCGAAGCCGTAGGCCACGGTGCCCGCCCAGCGGAAGAAGCGGGCGTCGGTGGCTCCCACGGTGAGAAACGGCACGCACCGGGCGTCGGGGTACGAGACTCGGGCCACGCGCTCGAGCGCGTCCCACAGGGGGGTGTCGGTGGGGGAGGTGCTGGCGACGTCCACCGATTCCCACCTCACCTCGACGTCGCCGGCCAGGTCGCCGAGGGCATCGGCCAGCATGGCCTGCACCGCGGCGAGGTCCCAGCCCGGCAGCGTCCGGATGTCGACCTGCAGCTCCACCCGGTCGGGGATCACGTTGACCTTGGTCCCCGCCGTCATGACGGTGGGCGCCATGGTGGTGTGGGTGCAGGCGTGCGCCTGGCGGGCCAGGCCGAGCAAGGGCAGGGCCTCGCAGAACTCGCCGATGCGGTCGGGGTCGAGAAGGGGGCCGGTGAACTCCTCGGGGAGACCGATCCCCTCCACGAACCGACGCCACGCCTCGTGGATGTCGGCGGGGCTGTCGTACTCGGCCAGCCGGCGGACGACCTCGGCCGCTTTCACCAGCGCGTTGTCGGTGCGCAGCGGTTGCGAGGCGTGACCGGGAGTGCCCCGCACCGTCAGGGTGCACCAGAACGCCCCCTTCTCGCCGGTGATGACGGGCAGGCGGATCCCGTCGGGGCTCGCCATGGGGAAGCCGCCCGCCTCGGTGATGAGGTAGTCGCAGCGCACCTCGTCGCCGAGGTGCTCGGTGAGCCACTGGGCGCCGTGCCGGCCGAGCGCCTCCTCGTCGGCGACGCCGATGAACAGGAGGTCCCCCTCGGGGCGGAATCCCTCGTCGGCCAGATGGCCTATGGCCACCGCCATGGAGGAGGTGAGGTTGAGCATGTCCACCGCGCCCCGGCCCCACACCTCGCCGTCGATGATCTCCCCCCCGAAGGGGTCGTGACGCCAGTCGTCGCCGTTGGCGGGGACGACATCGGTGTGGCCGAGCAGCGCCAGGGCCGGAGCGTCACGGTCTCGTCCTTCGATGCGGGCCACCAGGGAGCTGCGCCCCGGGAGGGGCTCATAGACCTCCATGTCGAGCCCGCGCCCCTCCAGCGTGTCGCGCAGGAGCTCGGCATTGCGCTTCTCGTGTCCCGACTCGGGCGTCCCGTCGTTGACACAGGCGTTGCGGATCATCGCCTGGAGGAGCTCGGCGACCTCTCCACCCCGCGTGCCGGCCATGACGGCATCCTACGGTGAGGGCCGGGCACGCCGGGGTGCCCGAGGGCGAGGGTCGGACAGATCCAGCCCGCCGGATGGTTGACTGGGACCAGCATGGCCCCCTCTTACGCCGTCGTCGACGGGTCGAACATCGCCACCGAGGGTCGCTCCGTTCCGAGCCTGGCGCAGCTCGATGACGCCGTCCGGCAGTTCCAGGCCGAGTTTCCCGGGACCGAGGTCATCGTGGTGGTCGACGCCACCTTCGGGCACCGCATCGACCCCTCGGAGCGCTCGGCCTTCGACGAGGCGGTGGCCCACGCCGAGCTCGTGTCTCCTCCGGCGGGCGCCGTGGGCCGGGGCGACGCCTTCCTGCTGCGGGTGGCCGAACGGGTCGGTGCCCAGGTGCTGTCGAACGACTCGTTCCAGGAATTCCACGCCGAGCACCCCTGGCTCTTCGACGAGGGTCGACTCATCGGGGGAAAGCCGGTGCCCGGGGTGGGTTGGATCTTCACTCCCCGAAGCCCGGTGCGAGGGGTGCGCAGTCGGGCGGCGCTGGCCGGGGGGACGGCCAAAGCGACCAAAGCGGCCAAGGCCGCCAAGGCCACCAAGGCGCTGAAGGCCACCAAGACGGCCAAGACCACCAAGGCGGGCACCGCCGATGGCGCTGCGCCCTCCATGCTCGACGAGGCCGTGGCCGCGGCCGGCGTGGACGTCTTGGCGAAGAGCCCACCGGCGGCGGGGGCCAAGAAGACGAAGAAGGCGGCCAAGGCCCAGAAGGCGGCGCAGACACAGAAGGCGGCGCAGACACAGAAGGCGGACAAGGCAGACGGTGCACCCAAGGCCACCAAGGCCGCCAAGAAGGCGAAGAAGATCGTCGAGCCCGACACGTCCGACAAGTCCACCACGGCGCGCAAGGCCGACGGCCGGCGGGGTCGGGGCCGGCGGGCCACCGCACCCGACGTGCGCGCCGCCATCGACGTGGCCACGGTGGAGGCGGTGGCACCGAACGACGATGCCGATCGCCATGCCCGGGAGCCTTCGCCCCGCCGGCGAACGGGCCCTCCGCCGGCGGTCAACGACCCCCTGACGTTCCTCACCTTCGTGTCGGAGTACCCCATCGGCTCGACCCTGGAGGGGACGGTGTCGTCCTTCGTGTCCCACGGTGCCATGGTCGACGTCGGGGGCATGCAGTGCTACGTCCCCCTCGCCGGTCTCGCCAGCATCGCCCCCCGCCGGGCGCGCGAAGTCCTCGAGCGCGGCGAGCAGAGACAATTCGTCCTCGTGGCGCTCGACCCCGCCCGCCGGGGTGCCGAGCTCGCCCTGCCGGAGGTCGCCGCCGCCCGTCTGGACCGCTGACCTCGGCTCTCCCTCTGTTGCCACAATACGTGGCCGTCAGTCTCAATCCCGTCACGCACAGTGCCGACGTTGGGGACGGGAAAAGCAGCGGACGAGGAGCCTCCAGCCGGGAAAGGGCCGACCAGGCCATTGCCAGCTCCGGAGGGTTCGAAAGAGGACACGAGGAACCCGCCATGCAACTGAAGCAAACACTGGGCCGCATCGGCCTCCACCTGCCCAAGCACAACGCCAAAGGCGTCCTGATCATGGAGGCGCCTCGTACGGGCGGCGGCGAGTCCTGGAAGACGTCCCAGGCGCGCTGGAGCAACGCCGGCTACGACGACCCCTGGCCCACCCGGGCCTAGGCACCGAGCGCGCCCAGGTCCCTGGGTACGGAGGTCCGGGCACTTTTCGCAACGTCTCATCAAGATCGGCGCCCTACGTGTCGATCTTGGGACGGTGGCGAGAGAAGGCCACGACAAACCGGTCCCCGAAGCCCAGGGCCAGGCGCCGCTCGTGGCCTGCCCGACACCGCCGTGGCGGCGGGCACGACCCCGGGGTCACCGGCCGCGACTCCATGCGCCGCGGTCGGGCGTTCGAAGGTGCGACACCCCCGAGCCGAGGTGAAGGGGACAGGAGGACGAGGGATGGCAAGGCAAGGGCGACGGCCCCGACGTGACGACGACGGCTTCGGGCTCGTCGAGGTCATGCTGTCGCTCTCGGTGCTGCTCATCGTCCTGGTGGCGAGCACCTACCTCGTCGACAACATCGTCTCGCAGGCCGCCGTCAACCGTCAGAAGGTGGCCGCCACCGAGCTCGCCGAGCAGTATCTGGAGACCACCTCCAACGCCACGTTGTCGTCGCTGCAGGCCGACATCTCCAAGGACACGCTGCTCACCCCGACGCCGATCAGCGTGGGTTCGATCAATTACTCCGTGTGGTCGCACCTCGAGTGGGCGGGAACCGGCAACCAGCCGAGCCTGTGCTCGTCGGGGAACCCGCCCGAGGTGATCCGGGCCACCATCACCGTCAAGTGGGGCCAAGGCCAGTCCCTGGGCGAGACCTCGATCATCGACCCGCCCTACGGCACCGTCATCCCCGGTGACGGCTTCCTGTCGATCCAGATCACCGGCGCCGTCACCAACAAGCCCCCGGCCGACACACCCAACCTGATCAACGTCCTCGTCAACGTCACACCCCAGGGGGGGACCACGGTCACCTACAACCCCGACCAGAACGGCTGCGTCTACCTCCAAGAGCCGTTGGGCAAGTACCTCGTCACCCTGGCCAGCCCCACCGGCGGCCCCAGCTTCATCGACTGGCAGGAGAACCCCACCCCCAGCCAACCCGCCGCGCCCGTGCCCCCGGCCGCCCAGAACTATCTGTCGGTCAGCGTCCCGGGGATCGCGGTGGGAGCCGCCTTCCGTTACGACGAGGCCGGCACGGTCACCTTGAACCCCTCGGCGTCGGCCCCGGTGGCGTCGGGCCTGCCCGTCACGGTGAGCAACGGCAGCAACCTGCAACCCTCGTACACGTACACCGCGGTGCCCTACAAAAACGGCGCCACGTCGGCCCCGCTCTTCCCCTACGCCACCACCCCGTACTCGGTGTGGTACGGCGACTGCACGACGGTGTCGGGAACCACCAAGGAACAGCCCGCCGCCCCCACGACCTTCACGCTCACGCCCAAGGGGAGCGCCACGGCGTCGATCACCGGGCTCGACACCCTGGCCATCGTGGCCACCCGCACCGGCGGTGCCGCCTTCTCCGCCGCGCCCACCGCCACCGCCACGGTGGCCGACGCGGCCGCGCCCGGGGACGGGTGTCCGGCGGCCGACGAGCCCGGGGCCTCGAGCCCCGAGGTCTTCAACCTGGCCGGCTTCGCCCCCACCACCACGGGGTCGACCACCAGCTACACCACCCAGACCGGCATCATGAGCCAGACCTACAGCGTGGTGGTCCACGACCCCACCAACAGCTCCAACACCACGTTCTCGATGATCGTGGCGCCGACCGGGACCACCTACGGCGGCACCAACTACACCGGCTCGGTGCCGGTGGTCGTGCCATGACCCCGACCCCCGCGCCGCGCCAGGGCGGCTACACGCTGGTGGAGACGCTCATCACCTGTCTGGTGATCGCCATCGTCCTGGCGGCCGCCTTCCCGGTGCTCCCCGTGTTCTTCCGGGAGAGCAACATCGTCCAGAACACCTACAGCTCGGTCGACCAGCTGGTATTGGCGTCCGAGGTGGTCACGCGCTACGTCCACGAGGCGGTGTCGCCCAGCTCGACCACGAACCCCGTCCTGACCGCCAACGCCAACTCGGCCACGTTCTACGCCAACACCGGCAAAGCGACGGGGCCCGAGAAAGCGGTGATGCAGGTGACCACGGTGGGATCGGCCCGCACGTTCCAGCTGAACCTGTACCCCGCCATCTCGCCGACCACGTGCCCGGGGATCAGTGGCGGCAGCGCCTGTACCTACGCGGGGTCCACCCAGTCGTTCCTGCTCATCAACTACCTCACCAACGGCACCGCCGGCAGCCCGGTGTTCACCTACACCCTGGAAGGCGGCGAGGTGTGCGCCGGGCCTCCCCCGAGCGGCCCCACCACCACGCTGAGTTCGACGGCGAACAGCGGGGCCACCACGCTCCAGGTGCCGTCGTTGCCCAAGCCGGTGTCGGTCGGTGACTCCATCTTCCTGGGAGCCGGGCCCACCGCCCAGACCGTGACCGCCACCGCGGCGGTCGCCGCCAGCGGGTCGTCCACGACGATCCCGGTGACCGCGCTCACCAGCTCAGCGTCATCGGGCACCGCCGTCTACGACAGCGCCCAGACCAACGTGCCGGGCACCCAGGCCATCACGCTGAAGAACGCGGCGTCGGCCAATGCCACCACCCTGGTGGTGCCGTCGTTGCCGAGCCCGGTGACCTCGGGCGACACCATCGTGGTGGGTACCGGGGCCACCGCCCAGACGGTGACCGCCCAGAACTCCTACGCCCAGAGCGGCTCGCAGGTGAGCATCTCGGTGACCGCGCTCCCCAACGCGGCGTCGGCGGGTACCTCGTTCTACGACAGCACGTGCTCGACGACGGAGCTGTCGGAGATCACCGGGGTGGCGCTGAGCCTGCAGGCCACCAAGAACCCCGGCGGCCAGCCCACCGGCTACCAGTCGTTGGCCTACATGTTCTCGCCCGACTACAGCGCCACGGTCGGATGACCACCTCTCTCCGCCTCCGGGCACGCCGCGCCGAGCACGGGCAGACGATGCCTCTGGTCCTGGGCATCATCCTGGTGGTGTCGCTGGGCACGATCGTGCTCGTCCAGAACACCTTCGAGCAGTTCCCCATCGTGGCCAAGGACGTGGTCCAGCACGAGGCCTATCGCGCCATGGTGTCCGGCCTCGACGAGTACCAGTACGCCGTGAACGCCAACGCCGACTACGCGGCGTGCAGCGCCACCTTCGTCAACGGTGCGGGCACCACGGTGGGCACCTCGGCGCTGACGGCGGCGTCGAGCGTGTGCACCGGTCTCACCATCGGGTCGTGGACGCCGGTGCCCGGGAGCGGCGCGGCCAACGGCCCGCCGGGGTGGTTCTTGCTCGACAACCCCATCGTGAACATCTCGACGGGAACCCTCAGCATCCACATCGTGGGGGTGGCAGGCTACCCCAACGACTACAACTACCAGACGGCGGTGGTCACCCTCCAGCCGCTCAACGGCTTCCTCCTCAACGTGCTGTGGATCAACTTCGACCAGATCGACCCGGCGGTGGTGGCGCAGTACAACAACATCGCGGCGCCGTCGTGCCCGTATTACTGGAACCCCCCGCCTCCGAACTCGCTCGGGAACAACTGCGAGACCCTCGACTTCATCACGGCTGACTCGCTCACCGGAAACCTCTTCGTCAACGACTCGATCTTCGTGTGCGGCAGCCCGACCTTCCAGAACGTGGAGACCGCCGATCCGAGCGAGGTCTACGTCGAGGGCAACGGATGCAGCGGGACGCCGACCATCACCGGGACGTCGGCCGACAACGTGGGTGTTCAACAGGTCCCGCAGGGAAACGCCGCGCTGGCCACCCAGGCGTCGCTCGACGGCTGCCTCTACCAGGGTCCGACCACCATCGTGGTGACCGGCTCCACCATGACCGTCACCAGCCCGGCCACGCCCGACGGGCAGCCCGCCGGCGCGCCGGGGTCGTCCCCCTCCAACGACGCCCTCAACGACCCGGCTAACACCAATGCGGCCAACACCTGCCTGCCCTCGAACTGGCCGGCCACGGGATCGGTCCCGGTTCCCGCCAACGGCGTCATCTACGTGGACGACTGCCAGTCGGCGCCCGTCAACTACGTCACAAACTCGGGCGGGGTGACCAAGTGCAACGGCCAGACCTATAACCCGCTGTCGTCGGCAGGAGTGACCGGCATCTCGGGCGACACCTACGGTGACGCCATCGTCCAGGGCACGGTCGCCTCGCCCATGACCATCGGCTCCGCCAACAACATCGTGATCGACGGCAACATCTGCTACCAGGACGCCGTGTCCGGTGGGGCGTGTACCGCCGCCCCGGCGGCGCCGTCCACCGACGTGCTCGGCCTGGTGGCCTACAACTACGTGGAGATCAACCATCCCGTCGACGGCAGCGGCAACAACGTGAGCACGTGCTCCTCCACGCTGGGGGCGGGCGCGGTGACCTGCGACCTGTCGAACCCCACCATCGACGCCGCCGTCCTGGCGCTGAACCACTCCTTCCTGGTCAACAACTACAACACCGGGAACGCCCTGTGCACCATCAACCTGAACGGCACCATCGACCAGTACTGGCGAGGCGCGGTGGGGACTTTTAACGGAAGTGGTATTGCAACGACGCTCACCTCTGCGCTCGCGAGTGGGAGTACCTACACGTCGCTGAGCGTCGGGTCCCTCTCTCAGCCTGTGAGTGCGGGCGCTTCGTTCACCATCGGGACGGGGGCAACGACACAGACCGTTTGCCTGTCGGCTGCTGCGGCCAAGTTTGCCACCACGCTGTCGGTGAACAGCTTCACCGCCAATGCCGCCTACGCAACGGGAACCCAGGCGAACAGTACTATCACGACCGGGTACGCCAAGAACTACGTCTACGACCCGCGCCTGGTGTACCTGTCGCCTCCGTACTACCTGAACCCCGGCACTGCGCAGTGGGGCTTCAAGGCCTTCACCGTGTCCGCCGGCACCTGCAAGCTCGCCGCCGGATCGCCCAACTCGGCGGACTGCACCGCGTACCCCTAATTCGCCTCCGTTCTCGCACGGCCCCGGCGACCGGTAACCTCACCGGCCGTGGTGCGACCCGAGGACGTGGTGCGACCCCAGGACGTGCTCCCACACCGACCGCCGTTTCTGTTCGTCGACGAGGTCACCGAGCTCGAACCCGGACAGCGGGCCCGCGGTCGCTGGAGCCTGCGGGGGGACGAGGCCTTCTTCTCCGGGCACTTCCCGGGCCGGCCCACCCTGCCTGGGGTGCTCATGGTGGAGTCCCTGGCCCAGCTGGGGGGCATCGCTGTGCTCAGCGACGAGCGCTTCCGCGGGCGCCTGCCGCTGTTCGGGGGGATCGACCGGGCGCGCTTTCGCCGCCAGGTGGTCCCGGGCGAGGTCCTCGACCTCGAGGTGACCCTCGGGCGGATCTCGGCCCGGGCCGGCACGGGCCGGGGCCGGGCCACGGTGGGCGGCGAGCTGGCCTGCGAGGCGGAGCTGTTGTTCGTCATCGTGGACGCCTGAGGCCGTCGCCGTGCGCATCGCCACCTGGAACGTCAACTCGCTGAATGCCCGCCTGGCCCGCGTCGAAGAGTGGATCGACTACGCCCGGCCCGACGTGTTGTGCATGCAGGAGACCAAGCTGGCCGACGCCGCCTTCCCGTCCATGGCGTTCTCGGCGCTCGGCTACGAGTCGGCCTCCCATGGCGACGGGCGGTGGAACGGCGTGGCCGTGCTCAGCCGGGTGGGCCTCGAGGACGTGGTGCGCGGTTTCGGAGGTCCCGCCGACGACCAGGGCCCGCGCCTGGTGGCGGCCACCTGTGGTGGGGTGCGGGTCCACAGCGTCTACGTCCCCAACGGTCGCGAGGTGCCCAGCGAGCACTACGAGGCCAAGCTGGCCTGGTTGGCCGAGCTCCTGGCCTATCTCGAGCGCACCGTCAAGCCGACCGACGACGTGGCCGTGTGCGGAGACTTCAACGTGGCGCCCGAAGACCGCGACGTGTACGACCCGGCCGCCTTCGTGGGGGCCACCCATGTGACCGAGGCCGAGCGCCAAGCGGTGCGGGACCTCGAGGGGTGGGGCCTCGTGGACTCCTTCCGCCTGTGTCACGACGAGGGTCAGCTGTTCACGTGGTGGGACTACCGGGCCGGGAACTTCCACAAGCACATGGGCCTGCGCATCGACCTCGTCATGCTCAGCCGGTCCCTGGCCGAGCGGGTGTGCTATGCGCTGGTGGACCGCAACGCCCGCAAGGGAAAGCAGCCGTCGGACCACGCCCCGGTCTTCGTCGACATCGAAGGGGCGTGAGCGCTCAGCCGGCGCGGTCGGCGTGCGAGGCAAGCATGGCCCGCAGTGAGGCGATGCGGGACGACAGTTGACCGGCGTCAGGTCTCGCCCCGCCGTCGCGGCTGGCGTCGGCCACCGCGGCCAGGAGGGGAGACGGGTCGCAGCGCCACGTCCGGTCCCCGGCCCGGCGGGTGCGGGCCCACGAGCACCACAACTCGTCCTCGGCGCGGCTGAGCGCCACGTACAGCAACCGGCGTTCCTCGGCCCGCGCCGCCGGCGTGGTGGCGTAGGCGATGGGCACCATGCCGTCCTCGAGTCCGATCACGGCGACGGCGGGCCACTCGAGCCCTTTGGCCCGGTGGAAGGAGGACAGCTCCACGCCGTCGGCGGTGTCGAGCTCCAACGCGCCGTCCCCGCTGGCGAAGACCCAGTCGAGGAACTCGCCCACGGTGGCGTCGGGGTCCTCGAGGGCGTGCTCGTCGGCCAGGCGGGCCAGCGCGGCGGGCAACCCGACCGGGGGGGTCGGGGCCTCGTCGTCGCCGGGGCGGGTCTGGTCGTACCCCGCGGCGTGGCGGGCCACGACCAGCTCGGCCAGGGCGCTGCGCAGCCGCCGCGTCCGGGGCACCCGGCGCAGTTCGGCCAACGCGGCGCGCCCCTCGGCGGCCTCCCGGGCTCCTCCCGACACCCGATGGGGGATCCCCGCCCGCGTCAGCGCCCGAGCCACGGGATCGAGTCGGCTGTTGGTGCGGGCCAGCACGGCCAGGTGTGACCAGGGACGCCCGGGCCGGTGCATGGCCCGGAGCCAGCGGGCGAGGGCGGCGGCCTCGTCGTCGTCGTCGTCGAAGGCGCGCACCTCGGGCCACGACCCGTCGGGACGCGACGTCGGGCCGGGACCGGTGCCGAGGGCGGCCCCGGCGGCGCACAGCACCTGCGGCGTGGAGCGGTGGTTCTCGTCGAGGCGCACCACCGAGGTGCCCGGTAGGAGCTCGGGGAGGCGGTCGAGGAGCGAGGGGTCGGCGCCGTTCCAGGCGTAGATGGCTTGCCGGGGGTCGCCCACCACGAACAGGTCGCGCCCGTCCCCGAGCCACGCCCGCAGCAGGCGCCACTGGGCGGGGTTGACGTCTTGGAACTCGTCGACGAACAGGTGACGCACCCGCCAGCGCTGGGCGGCGGCGGCCGTCTCGTCGTCCTCGAGGAGCGATGCGCACCGGGTCACGAGGTCGTCGAGGTCGATGAGGCCGCGCTGCTTCTTCTCGGCCACATACATGGCGTAGACCTCGGCCACGGCCCGGTGTGTGGTCCCCCCTCCGATGTCGCGGCCCGAACCCCGGGCGCCGTCCTCGTACTCGGCGGGCCCGAGCATGCTCACCTGCGCCCAGTGGATCTCGCCCAGCACGGCGGCGGCATGGGTCGAGCCGGTCGGGCCCCGTGACCCCAGCGCGGCCCGCACCAGGCGGATGGGATCGTCCACCAGGACCGGCGGGCGCAGGGCGCGGTCGGCCCAGTGCCGGCGCAGCTGCCCCAGGGCCACGGCGTGGAAGGTCCCCGCCGAGACCCGGCCCGACACCCCGAGTCGGGCCAGTCGCTGGCGCAGCTCCGCCGAGGCCTTGCGGGTGAAGGTGACCGCCAGGGTGTGCTCGGCTCTCATCGACCCGTCGAGGATGCGGCGGGCGACGCGCCGAGCCAGCACCGTGGTCTTGCCCGAGCCTGCCGCCGCCAGCACGCACAGGGGCGTGTCCGGGGACATCACGGCGTGGCGCTGGCTCTCGGTCAGTCCGTGCACGAGCTCCGACGAGGCGGTGACGCGCGACGAGGAGCTGGGCACCGGGGCGACCGTATCGGCGGGGTGTATCGCGGCGGGGGATGGGCGGGGCCCCCAGGCCCCGGGGCTAGCCTCCCCGGGGTGCTGCGGTCGCTCGCCGGTGGGACGTTGTACGGCGAGACGTGGGGAGATGGCCCCGTCGTGGTGGTGGCGCTGCACGGGTGGGGACGCACCCACGGCGACTTCGCCCCCTCGCTCGGGCCGGGCGCCCCCGACGGGCCCCTGTCCACCGTGGCCCCCGACCTCCCCGGGTTCGGTGCCACCCCGCCCCCGACCGTCGCCTGGGGATCGCACGAGTACGCCGCGGCGGTGGCGGCCATGCTCGACGCCGCCGACGGGCCGGGCCCCGGGCCGGTCGTCGTCGGGCACTCGCTGGGGGGCCGGATCGCGCTGCGCCTGGCGGCGGCCCGTCCCGACCTCGTCGGTGCCCTCGTGCTCACGGGGGCGCCCCTGGTGCCGCCCACCGGGAGGCCCAGGCGCCCGCCCCTGGGCTTTCGGGCGGCGCGCGCCCTGCACCGCGTCCACGTGGTGGGCGAGGCCCGCATGGAACGGGCGCGACGACGTCACGGCTCGGCCGACTACCGCGCCGCCCAGGGCGTGATGCGCGACGTCCTGGTGCGCCTGGTCAACGAACGCTACGAAGACGCCTTGGCGGCGGTGCGCTGTCCGGTCGAGCTCGTCTGGGGCGACGACGACACCGAGGCCCCCGTCGTGGGCGCCCGCGTCCTCGCCACCGCCATCCCCGGCGCCCGCCTGACGCTGTCCCGGGGGGCCGGCCACCTCCTGCCCGTCACGGCACCCGCCGAACTGCGAGCCGGGGTGCAACGAGCGCTGGCCCGCTGTTCGTGAGCCACGCCCTGCGGTTCGCGGTGGTGGCACTGGGCGTGGCGTCTGTGGCCCTGGCCGGACCCCGGTGGCTGCGGGTGGCCCAGCGCGAGCACTACCAGGTCGACGCGGTGTCGCGCTTCGCGTTGCGGTGGTGGACGCGGGTCCCCGTCAATGGCGCCGGTCTCGCCGTGGCCGTCGTCGGCCTGATGCTCTCGGCCCGGTGGCCCGCCGGGGCGCTGGCCACCGCCGTGGTGGTGGCGGCGGGGCCCGTCGGGCTGTCGTGGCGGGGCCGGACCTCGCCGCTGGCCTGGACGCGACGGCTGCGCACCCTGGCGCTGGTGTGGGCAGGCCTCGAGGCGGCCGCCGTGGCGGGTGGGACCGTGGCCGGGGAGGGGCCGGTGGCCGCGGCCGGAGCGGCCCTGGCGGTGCCGGCACTCGTGGACCTGGCGTGCGCGCTCACCGCGCCCATCGAGCGCCTCCTCGGCGCCAAGTACGTGACGCGGGCGACGGCCCGGTTGCGGCGAGTAGCACCCACCGTGGTTGCCATCACGGGCTCGTTCGGAAAGACGAGCACCAAGGGCTATGTCACCCACCTGGTGGGGGCGTGGCGTTCGGTGGTGGCCAGTCCGGCCAGCTTCAACAACCGCGCCGGGCTGGCCCGCGCCGTCAACGAGCACCTGGCCGACGGCACCGAGGTCTTCGTGGCCGAGATGGGGGCCTACGACCGGGGGGAGATCGCCCAGCTGTGCTCTTGGGTGCGCCCCGACGTGGCCGTGATCACCGCCGTCGGCCCAGTCCACCTCGAGCGCTTCGGCTCCGAGGACCGTGTCCTGCAGGCCAAGGCCGAGATCCTCGAGGGCGCCCCGTGCGCCGTGCTCGTGATCGACGACGAACGCCTGGCGGTGCTGGCCGACACCTGTGCGGACCGGGGCACCCGGGTGTGGCGGGTTTCGGGGCTCGACCCGTCGGCCGACGTCGCCGCGGTGGAAGGCGACGGCGTCGTGGCGGTGTGGGTCAAGGGGGAGTTGGTGGCGCCGGCGGTACCCGTCGACGCCCGCCCGGGCAACGTCGCCGCCGCCATCGCCGTGGCCCTGGAGCTCGGCGTGCCCATCGACGCCGTGTTGGCGCGCCTTGCCACGTTGCCGACCACCCCCCATCGCCTGGAACAGTCGACCGGCCCGGGTGGTGTGACGGTGCTCGACGACACCTACAACGCCAACCCCGCCGGCACCCGGGCGGCGCTGGCCGCCTTGGCGCGCCGAGGTGACGGCGCGGCGCGCCGCGTGGTGGTCACGCCGGGCATGGTGGAGCTGGGCCCGCGCCAGGCCGAGGAGAACGCCCGCTTCGCGGCCGCCGCCGCCGCCGTGGCCACCGACTTGGTGGTGGTGGGCCGCACCAACCGCCGCGCCCTGGTGCGCGGCGCCCGAGGGGCAGCGCCGGCCGGGGGATCGCTCCGCCTCGTGGTAGTGCGCACCCGCCACCAGGCGACCGAGTGGGTCCGCGGCCACCTCGGGACCGGCGATGTCGTGCTGTACGAGAACGACCTGCCCGACCACTACCCTTGATCGCCGCCGGACCGCCGGGCCCGGCGGTTCCCGCCACATCGCCGATCCGGGGAGCACGACCGTTGAACGTCAGCACCGCCAAGGTCGCCGTCGCCTTCGGGGGCCCGTCGCCGGAGCACGACGTCAGCATCCTCACCGGACTGCAGGCGCTGCGCGAGCTGGACGGCGCCCGACGCGACGTCACCGGCCTGTACTGGTCCAAGACCGGCGACTGGTACCGGGTGGAGGCCGCGCTGGAGGCCGCCGACTTCATCGACGGCGTCCCCCGCGGCGCCCAGTCGCTCCAGCTGGTCACGGGGGGCGACGGTGCGGGCTTCGTGGCGGGCGCCGGTCGCCTGGGTCGCACCCGGCCCCTGCCGGTGGACGCCGTGGTCAATTGCTGTCACGGCGGTCCGGGAGAGGACGGCACGCTGCAGGCCGCCCTCGACCTGGCCGCCATCGCCTACACGGGGCCCTCGGTGGCCGCCGCCGCCTTGGGCATGGACAAGCTCGCCTTCGCCGGGGTGGCCCGGGCGGCGGGCCTGCCGGTGCTGCCCCGCGTGCTGCTGGCCCCCGGCGGCGACGCGCCCGCCCTGGGCTTCGCGGGCCCCTACATCCTCAAGCCCCGCTTCGGGGGCTCGTCGATCGGTGTCGAGGTGGTGGCCGACTCCGACACCGCGCTGGGCCGGCTCGATGCCAACCCGCATCTGCGGGCGGGCGCCGTGGTCGAGCCCTACCGCGAGGACCTCTTCGACCTGAACGTGGCGGCGCGGTCGTGGCCCCGGCCCGAGCTCTCGGCGGTGGAGCGCCCCTTGCGCACCACCAGCGCGGCCGAGATCCTGGGATACGCCGACAAGTACGTCGGGGGCGAGGGGATGGCGAGCGCACCGCGCCAGCTCCCCGCCCAGATCCCGCCGGCGTTGACCGCCGCGCTCCACGACGCGGCGCGCACCGTGCTGCGACTGGCCGACGTCCGCGGCGTGGCGCGCATCGACTTCCTCTCCGACGGAGAGTCGCTGTTCGTGAACGAGGTCAACACCGTCCCGGGGTCACTGGCCCGTTACCTGTGGGTGGACCCGCCCATCCCGTTCATCGACCTCCTCGACGCCATGATCGGCGAGGCGCTGTCGGGCCCGGCGGCGCGCTTCAGCGTGGCCGGCGCCGACGGCACCGTGCTGCGGCGCGCCGGGGGCATCGCCGGCAAGCTGGCCTGAGCCGGCGCCGCCGGCCACGGCGGCGGGTGCCCCGGATACCGAAGGGGCGGCGATACGCTGGCTGGGCATGCCGTTTCCCCGCCGCCTGCTCACCGAGGACGAGGACGTCGTCGTCGAGCTCCGGCCGCACTGGGCGTTCCTGGGCAGGCCGCTCGTCGTGGCCGTGGCGGCGGTGGCCCTCGCCGTGGTGGTGGTGGCGGTCTTCCCGAGCGCGCCCGTGGGCGTGCTTTACCTCTTGCTCGCGCTCGTGGCGGGCTCGGCCCTGTGGTTGGCGGGCAGGTTGGTGCGATGGTTCGCCACGAGCCTCGTGGTCACCACCTCTCGCATCGTGCAACGGTCGGGCGTGTTCTCCCGCAGCGGGCTCGAGCTCCGGCTCGAGCGCGTCAACCAGCTGTCGTACCACCAGTCCATCCCCGACCGGATCTTTCGCACCGGCCAGCTCCACGTGGAGATGGGCGGCGAGACCGGCGAGGTGGTCTTCGACCACGTCCCTCGCCCCGCCGCCGTGCAGAGCGTCATCACCGAGCAGATCGACGCCATGCACCACCGATCGGCGGGGACCCTCGGGGCGGGGCGGGTGACTGCCGCCACCCCCGACCCGGGGTCGGCGGCGCGCCCGGCCGTCATCTTGGACACCCCGCCCTCGGGCATCGCCCGGGTGGAACGTCAGCCGGTGGGGGAGGAGTCCGTGGCCGACCGGCTCGTCCAGCTCGACGAGCTCAGGCGCCGGGGCATCGTCACCGACGCCGAGTTCGCCTCCAAGAAAGCCGAGCTCCTCGACCGGCTGTAGCTCCGGTCATCGGGGGGCGACGAGGTGTGCGCCCCGGGCGGGGTGCACCCGCCAGGCGGGGGTGCCGAGACCGCCGACATCGAGCGCCCCGGGCTCGGTGAGCGCCACCACGCATCCCCCGAACCCGGCACCGGTGAGGCGCGCCCCGAACACTCCGGGGCGACCCGAGAGCCCTGCCGCCAGCGAGTCGAGGCCGGGCGTGGACACCTCGAAGTCGTCGGCCAGGCTCCGGTGGCTCTCGGACATGAGGCGCCCCGCCTCGGCGAGGTCGCCGGTCTCCAGCGCGGCCACGAACCCCCGCACGCGGGCACACTCGCTAACGACGTGACGGACCCGGCGGCGCAAGCGGGCGTCGGGAATGGCCCCCGCCGAGTGGGCGTCGAGGTGTCCGAGGGGGCCCAACCGCAAGGCGGCGGCCTCGCACTCGGCCCGACGCTCGCCGTAGGCGGTGTGGCCCAGATAGCGCGTCTCGCCCGAATGCACCACGACGACCTCCGCGCCCACGGGCATCTCCACGTCGAGCATGGAGAGGTCGGTGAAGTCGATGAGCAGCGCGCACCTCTCCCGCGCCGCGCTCACCACGAGCTGGTCCATGATCCCCGTCGGCACCCCGGTGGCGGCCTGCTCGGCGTGCTGGCAGGTGCGGGCCAGGGTCACCGGCTCGGGCGAGCACCCGAGCACCAGGGCGGTGGCCACTTCGAGGGCCGCACTCGAAGACAGTCCCGCTCCCACGGGAAGCGTGGTGTGCACCGACCCGGTCCCGCCCGCCGGCGGGCGCACGGTCGCCACGATGGCGGCGACGTACCGGGCCCAGCGGGGCTCGAGGGTGTCGAGGCGCTGGGGATCGAGCACGGCGTGCAGGTCGACGTCGGCGGGCTCGGGATCGTGGCTGGAGCGCAGCACGACGCGCTCGCCGGCGTCGGGCACGAAGGTCACCGTGGTGCCGAGGTCGACGGCCATGGGCAGGGCGAGGCCCTCGTTGTAGTCCGTGTGGTCACCGATGAGGTTGACCCTCCCCGGGCTCTGGGCGCGCACCCCGGCGGAGGGCCACGACGGGGCGGGGCCGGTCATCGTGGTCACAGCATGGCACGACGGGCTTGACCCCCACGGGCCCGTGCGGTCAGCATCCGGGCGTGGAGCGCGTCGACGTGGGCAGGGGCATCGAGCTGTGCTCCGAGCTGCGCGGGGCGCCCGATGACCCCGTCGTGGTCCTGATCGCCGGCCTCGGACGCCAGCTCATCGGCTGGGACGACGCCTTCTGCGACCAACTCGTCGCCCACGGGTTTCGCGTGCTGCGCTTCGACAATCGCGACGTCGGGTTGTCGACCCACCTCGACGGCGGTCCCCCCTTCGACCTCGCCGCCGCCCGTCGGGGCGGACCGAGCGCGGTGGCCTACACCCTCTCCGACATGGCGCAGGACACCGCCACCCTGCTCGACCGGCTCGACATCGAGCGCGCCCACGTCGTGGGGACCTCCATGGGCGGCATGATCGCCCAGACCCTCGCCATCGAGCACCCGGGGCGTGTGGCCAGCCTGTGCTCCATCATGTCGACGACCGGTGCCGACGACGTCGGCCAGCCGACGCCCGAAGCGCTGGCCGTCGTCATGGTGCGCCCCGCCCTCGACCGCGAGTCCAACGTCGCCACCGAGCTCGCCAACGCCCGGGTCACCGGGTCACGCGGCGCGCTGGTGGACGAGGACTGGCGGCGCACCCGCTTCGAGCGGTTCTACGACCGTGGCATCGACCCGGCGGGGATGGCGCGCCAGATCATGGCCATGGTGGCCTCGGGCGACCGGAGCGCGGCGCTGGCGGGAGTGCGCGTCCCCACCCTCGTGGTCCACGGCGACGTCGACACCCTGGTCCCCCTGGACGGGGGCGAGGCCACGGCCCGGGCCGTGCCCGGCGCCGAGCTGCTCGTGATCCCCGACATGGGCCACGAGATCCCCCCGGCCGCCCAGGGGGGCGTGGTCGGCGCCATCGTCGCCAACGCGCAGCGCTCCCCGGCGGGCGCGGTCGACGTCGGCACCGGGAAGCCCCGGTGAGCGGCCCCCTCGAGGGCATCCGCATCGTCGAGCTGGCCGGGATCGGGCCGGGACCGTACACGTGCATGCTCCTGGCCGACGCCGGGGCCGACGTGCTGCGCGTCGACCGGGCCACCGGACAGCCCCCGTCCCCGGGGGCGGGACCGCACTGGGACCTGCTCAACCGGAGCCGGCCGTCGGTGGCCGTGAACCTCAAAGACGCCGAGGGAGTGCGCCTCGTGCTCGATCTCGTCGCCGAGGCCGACGGCCTGGTCGAGGGATGGCGCCCGGGAGTGGCCGAGCGGCTCGGCGTCGGGCCCGAGCAGTGCGAGACGCGCAATCCCCGGCTCGTGTACGGGCGCATGACGGGATGGGGCCAGGACGGGCCGCTGTCCTCCGCCGCCGGGCACGACATCAACTACATCGCCCTGGCCGGCGCGCTGTGGCCTATCGGTCGCGTCGGTGAGCGACCCGTCCCGCCGCTGAATTTGGTGGGGGACTTCGGCGGGGGCGGGATGGTGCTCGCCTTCGGCATGTGCGCGGCCCTGCTCGAGGCCAAGCGAACCGGTCGCGGCCAGGTGGTCGACGCCGCCATGGTGGACGGGGCGGCGTCGCTCATGACGATGACCTTCGCCTTCCGCCAGCTGGGCCTGTGGACCGAAGGCCGCGGCGTGAACGTCCTCGACACGGGCGCACCGTTCTACGAGGTGTACGACACCGCCGACGGCCGGTGGTTCTGCGTGGGCGCCATCGAGGCGCAGTTCTATGCCGAGCTGCTCAAGGTCCTCGGGCTCGAACACGAGGACCTCCCCGCCCAGAACGACCGGGACCACTGGCCCGCCATGAAGGAGCGCTTCGCGGCGATTTTCCGTACCAGGACGCGTGACGAGTGGGCCGAGGCCTTTGCGGGCACCGACGCCTGTGGCGCGCCGGTGCTATCGCCGTGGGAGGCCCACACCCATCCCCACAACGCGCAGCGCTCGACGTTCGTCGAGATCGACGGTGTGGTGCAGCCCGGCCCGGTGCCACGCTTCAGCCGGACCCCCGCCGCCGTGCACAAGCCACCGTCGGTCGCCGGGGCCGACGTCGAGGAGGCCCTGGCGTCGTGGGGGATCGACGCCGGCCGAATCGCCGCCCTGCGCCGGAGCGGAGCCGTGGACTGATCAGAGGTTCACGACCGGGCACGTCACGGTGCGCGTGATGCCCTCGATGAGCTGGATGTGGCTGACCACCATCCGACCGAGGTCGTCAACCGAGGCTGCCTGGGTCCGCACGATCACGTCGTAGGGGCCGGTGACGTCTTCGGCCGAGACCACGCCGTCGATGCCACGCACCTGCTGCGCGACATACGCGGCCTTGCCGACCTCGGTCTGGATCAGCACGTATGCAGTTACCGCCATCGTCGTCCCTCCCTCGAGCCGACCCGCGGGGAGCTCCGGGCCTGTGGTCATGGTAGTGGTGACCGGAGGCCGCCCACGTGGTCGTAGTCTGGCCTCGTGCCACGTCGAGGTCGTGAGGCGTCGACCCGTATCGCGCGCCAGGTGCGCGATGCCCTCGCCGCCCTCCTCGACCAGAAGACCCCGTTCGGGCGCCTCGCCCTGACGCAGGTGGTGCTGACCGCCGGGGACGCCCTGCTCACGGTGTCACTGGCCGGGTCGCTGTTCTTCAAGGTCTCGACCAGCGAGGCCCAGGGCAAGGTGATCCTTTACCTGCTGCTCACCATGGCGCCCTTCGCGGTGGTGGCCCCGCTGCTGGGGCCGATCATCGACCGCAGCCGCGGGGCCCGACGGGCCACGGTGGTGGCCTCCTCGGCCGCCCGGGCCGTGGTGGCCCTCGTCCTGGCGGGTCATCTCGGCGGTCCGTTGTTGTACCCGCTGGCCTTCATCATGCTGGTGCTGTCGAAGGTGTACCTGGTCACCAAGGGCTCGCTCGTGCCCTTGGTGGTGGCGGCCTCGGAGCGGCCCGGCGGCGACGAGCTGGCCTCGGCCAACGCCCGGCTGGGCTTGCTGTCGTCGCTGGCCAGCCTGGTGGCGTCGATCCCGGCGGTGGGCGTGTACGAGCTTCTGGGAGGGGCCTGGGTCCTGCGCCTGGACATGGTGGTGTTCGCCGTGGGCACCGTGGTGGCCCTCCGGTTGCCGGCGCCCCGGTCGTCGGGCGTGGCGTGGGACGCGCCGGCTCCGGCGCAACCCGATGCACGCCCAGGCACCTCGGAGGGAGCCTGGGACGAGGAGACGCCCATCGGAGCCCTGGGGCCCCGGGCCAACACGCATCCCGAGGTCCTCCTGGCGCTGTCGGCGATGTCGATCCTGCGCGGCCTGGTGGGGTTCTTGACCTTCTTTCTCGCCTTCGCCCTGCACCGCAACGGCAACGCCCCCGGTTGGTACGGCTTCATGCTGGCGAGCTCGGTGGGCGGTGCGCTCGTCGGGGTATTGCTCGTCCCCCGGGTTCGCAAGGTGCTGAGCGAGCCCGCCATGCTGGCGGTGTCGATCTGGACCGTCGCCCTCGCCGGCGCCCTGGTGGCCTTCGTGGGGGGCATCGCCATCCAGGCCCTCCTGGCCTTCGTGATCGGCGTGGCCAGCGCGGCCAGCAAGCCCGCCTTCGACGCCTTGGTGCAGCGCTACGTCCCCACCGCCGCCCAGGGCCGGGCCTTCGCCCGCTTCGAGACCAGGTTGCAGCTGGTGTGGGTGCTCGGCGCTGTGATGCCGGTGGTGATCAAGCTCCCGCTTCCCGCCGGAGACGCCGTCATCACCGCGGTGGCGGCCGTGACGGGGCTGTCCTACCTGACGAGCCGACGGGCCCTGCGCCACCGCTGGGTGACGCCCTGACGAATGACACCCTGACGAATCATCAGTGCAGCCGGTGCTCCAGGGCGTCGAGCTGCTCGCCGAGCTCCACCGGGAGCCTGTCGGCGAAGCGCTCGTAGAACTCGCGGATGAGCGGTGCCTCGCGGCGCCACTCCTCGCCGTCCACCTTGAGGAGCTCGGCCACGTCGGACTCCGACAGCCCCAGCTCGTCGGTGTCCAGTGCCTGGGGGGACGGGACGTTGCCGATGGGGGTGGCGGTGGCGTCGGCCACGCCGGCGGTGCGCTGCACGATCCAGGCCAGCACCCGGGAGTTCTCGCCGAAGCCGGGCCACAAGAAGTGGCCCGAGGCGTCCTTGCGGAACCAGTTCACGTAGTAGATGCGAGGCAGCTTGGCGGCGTCGGTGGACTTGCCGATGCGAAGCCAGTGGGCGAAGTAGTCGGCCATGTTGTACCCGCAGAACGGCAGCATGGCGAAGGGGTCCCGGCGGAGGTTGCCCACGGCGCCGGCCGCCGCCGCCGTGGTCTCCGACGAAAGGATGGAGCCGAGGAACACCCCGTGCGCCCAGTCGAAGGACTCCGTCACCAGCGGTACCGCCGAGGCGCGCCGGCCCCCGAAGAGGATGGCCGAGATGGGCACGCCCCGGGGGTCCTCCCATTCTGGGGCGCAGGCGGGGTTCTGTCGGGCGGGGACGGTGAAGCGGGCGTTGGGGTGGGCGGCCGGCGTCTTGGACTGCGGGGTCCAGTCCTGGCCACGCCAGTCGGTCAGGTGCGCGGGGGGCGTGTCGGTCATGCCCTCCCACCACACATCGCCGTCGTCGGTCAGCGCGGTGTTGGTGAAGATGACGTGGCGGCGCATGGTTTCGAGGGCGTTGGGGTTGGTCTGGGTGCTCGTGCCCGGGGCCACCCCGAAGAACCCGGCCTCGGGGTTGATGGCGTACAGGCGGCCGTCGTCGCCGAACTTCATCCAGCAGATGTCGTCGCCGATGGTCTCGACCTTCCAGCCCGGGATGGTGGGGACCAGCATGGCCAGGTTGGTCTTGCCGCAGGCCGAAGGGAAGGCGCCGGTCACGTAGCGCACATCGCCCTGGGGCGAGGTGAGCTTCAGGATGAGCATGTGCTCGGCCAGCCACAGGTCGTCGCGGGCCATGACCGAGGCGATGCGCAGGGCGAAGCACTTCTTCCCGAGCAAGGCGTTGCCTCCGTAGCCCGATCCGTAGGACCAGATCTCGCGGGTCTCGGGGAAGTGCACGATGTACTTGCGCTCGGCGTCGCAGGGCCAGGGCACGTCGGGCCGGCCGGGCTCGAGTGGATAGCCCACCGAATGCAGACACGGCACGAACTCGCCGTCGTCACCGAGGACCTCGAGGGCACCGTCGCCCATGCGGGTCATGGTGCGCATGGACACCGCCACGTACGGGGAGTCGGTGATCTCGACCCCGATGTGGGCGATGGGCGAGCCCAGGGGGCCCATGGAGAACGGCACGACGTACATGGTGCGCCCCCGCATCGAGCCCTGGAACAGGTCGGTGAGCGTGGCCCGCATCTCGTCGGGGTCACGCCAGTTGTTGGTGGGGCCGGCGTCGTCCTCGTTCTTGCAACAGATGAAGGTGCGGTCCTCGACCCGGGCGACGTCACCGGGGTCCGAGCGGGCCCAGTAGCTGTCGGGCCGCTTGGACGACGAGAGCCGGGTGAAGGTGCCGTTGTCGACGAGCAGCTGGCACAGCCGTTCGTACTCAGCGTCGCTGCCGTCGCACCACTCGACCCGGTCGGGCCCGGTCAGCGCGGCCACTTCCTCGACCCAGGCGAGGAGCTTGCGGTTGGTGATGGGCGCCATGGTCGGGAGGTGTCCTCTCTCGGTGAGCGAGCCTGGGCCGGGCTCGCCTGCCTCCGGGCCCTGGTGGCCTCCGGGCGCGGCGAGCATGGGCCCCGCGGTTGTTCGAGTACCTCTAATGCTAGGCATTGGCGATGCGCTCTCCCAAGTCTCGTGCCACCCCTCGTGGTGGGGCGGGGACGGGCGGCGGAAAAGGTGGGGAGTTCGCCGCCATCGACCGTTTGCGGCGCCGGCTCCCGGGCCCCCCGCCCGGCGAGGTGTGGATCGGCGACGACGCCGCTGTCCTGGGACCGGTCCGGGGCCGGGTCGTCCTGAGCACCGACCTGGTCGTCGCCGGCGTCCACGGCGATCTGGAGCTCATCGGCCTCGACGACCTGGGCTGGCGGGCGCTGGCGGCGTCCGTCAGCGACCTGGCGGCCATGGGGGCCCGGCCCGACGCCGCCGTGGTGGCCGTGGCCGGCCCGGCCGGGACCGACCTGGACCTGCTCTACGACGGCATCGCGGCGGCGTCCGAGGCCCACGGGTGTCCCGTGGTGGGCGGTGATCTCTCCAACGCCAACGAGCTGGTCATCGCGGTGGCGGTGACCGGGCACGTGGACGGCGACCCGGGGCCCGTCCTGCGCAGCGGTGCCCGGGCCGGCGACCGTCTCGTGGTCACCGGTGTGCTCGGGGGCGCCGCCGCCGGGTTGCGGGCGCTGCAGACGCGGCGAGCCGGCGCCCCCGAGCCGGGACCGGGCGAGTTCGGCGCCCTGGAGCTGGCTCACCGGCGCCCCTGGGCGCGCCTCGCCGAAGGGGAGACGGCGCGTTTGGCGGGAGCATCGGCGATGATCGACGTCTCCGACGGGCTCCTCGCCGACCTTGGGCACCTGGCCGACGCCTCGGGGGTGGGGTTTCGTCTCGACGATGTGCCGGTGGCGGCCGGAGCCACCGTCGAAGACGCCCTGGGGGGCGGGGAGGACTACGAGCTCGTGCTGGCCACGCCCGACGCCGCCGGCCTGGCCGCGGCTTTCTCGGACGCCGGTCTGCGGCCCCCCATCGAGATCGGGACGTGCACCGGTGACGTCGCCGAGCGCACCTTGGCCGGTGAGCCGGTGCCGGCGCTCGGATGGGAGCACACGTGGTGACGAGCCCCCCGTCGCGCTGCCCGGCCGCCGCGGCCGCCACGGGCTCAGGAGTGCACCGGGCGTAGGCTGGCGCGGGTGGCGTCGCCCTCCGAGGAAATGATCGCTCGCCGGCACTCAGGGGTGTCGGGCGGAAGCGGTCGATGGTCACCGGCGTCGTGGAGGTTGGCATGAGCACGAAGGTGTTTCTTCTCGACGACCACGAGGTGGTCCGCCGGGGTCTGCGCGAGCTGTTCGAGTCCGAGGAGGGCTTGAGCGTGGTGGGGGAGGCGGCCACCGCGGCCGAGGCGCTGGCCCGGGTGCCGGCGAGCAAGCCTGACGTGGCCGTGCTCGATGTCCGCCTGCCCGACGGTGACGGCGTGGAGGTGTGCCGGGACCTGCGCTCGGCCATGCCCGAGCTCAAATGTCTCATGCTCACGTCCTACGCCGATGACGAGGCGCTGTTCTCCGCCATCCTGGCGGGCGCCAGCGGGTATGTGCTCAAGCAGATCAAAGGGAGCGATCTCGTCTCGGCCGTGCGCCGGGTGGCGGCGGGCGAGTCACTGCTCGACCCTGCGCTCACCCGCCAGGTCATGGAGCGCCTGCGGGGCGAGAGCGTCGAGGACGAACGCCTGGCCCGGCTCACCACCCAGGAACGCAACATCCTCGACCTCATCGCCGACGGCAAGACGAATCGGCAGATCGCCGACGAGTTGTACCTGGCCGAGAAGACCGTCAAGAACTACGTGTCCAACCTGCTGTCGAAGATGGGCTTCAACCGCCGTACCGAGGCGGCCGTCTACGCCGCGGTCCTGGCCGAGCGCAAGCACAAGTCCTGACGATCTCTTCGAAGCACAAAGAGACCAGAGGCCAGAGACCAGAAGGGACCAGAGGGGAACAGCAACCGGCGGGGCGCCGCTCACGCGACACCCCGCCGGTCAGACAGGCGAGAGCCCTTGCGGGCCTGCGCCCCCGCGTCACACGGTCTCGAGCACCTTCTCGGGCTGGTGCACCGCGGGGAACACGGCGTCATCGGGCACCCGACGGATGTGGAGCAGTCCGAGCAACGTGATGATGAACATCACGCCCGCCAGCACGAAGGACACCACCGACGCCACCAGGGCGATCTGGCCGAAGGTCCCGAAGGCGTAGGCCTCGAGCAACAGCCCCCGCAGGGTCGTGCCCTGGAACACCGTCTGGACCTTGCCCTCGGCCACGGTGTAGGCGGGAGAGCCCTTGGGCAGCGCCATGGCCTTGGCCGACAGTTGGGCATACGTCAGGCCCCCGCCGATCTCCTGGAGGTGCACGGCGATGAAGTCATTGGCGTAGACCTCGGCCTGCTGGCCGGTGACCAGGG
>Ga0209415_10002234_pt1 | contig 36427 bp, 33 predicted proteins | sample PeaSoiSIISIP2007_FD_187696 | JGI IMG/M metagenome (GOLD analysis project Ga0209415, IMG submission 187696) | Peat soil microbial communities from Weissenstadt, Germany - SII-SIP-2007 (SPAdes) (version 2) | ecosystem: Environmental > Terrestrial > Soil > Wetlands > Peat | place: Germany... | reverse complement strand
GCCGGCGCGCCCGCGGCGGGCCGCCGCCGCGCCCCGCCGCGTTGCCGCCCGCCGGCCGCCCGCCGCGCCGGCCGATCAACCTGGGCCCCACGCGCAAACCGGGGTCCGAAGACTAGGGGCGTGGCAGACTCGACCCCCGGGGCATGGGGTCGGGCCCGCAGGGGCGCGGTTGACCGGGACCGGGCCACGACGCAGAGGGGAGACCGATGCCGAGCATCCAGGTCATCACCGACAGTGCCTGTGATCTGACGCCGACGTTGGCCGAGGAGCGCGCCGTGCGCGTGGTGCCCCTGACCATCCGCTTCGGGGCCGAGGAGCTCGTGGACCGCCAGGAGCTGTCCATCAAGGAGTTCTGGGACCGCGTGATCACGGGGCCCGACACGCCCGAGACCGCCGCCCCGTCGCCGGGCACGTTCCAAGAGGCGTTCCTGGACGCCGCCGAGGCGGGCCGCGACGGCGTGCTGTGCGTGACCATCTCCTCGCGCCTGTCGGCCACGTACCAGGCGGCCAGCACGGCCGCCGCCGCCGTGGCCGACCGCCTCCCGGTCCGGGTGGTCGACACCCTGAGCGTCACCATGGGCCAGGGCCTGCTCGTCCTGGCCGCCGCCGACCTGGCCGCCGAGGGGCGCGCCCTCGACGACCTGGCCGCCGCCGTGGAGGACCTCAAGACCCGCACCTACGTCTACGGGGTGGTCGACAGCCTCGACTACCTGCGCCGCGGCGGGCGCATCGGCGGGGCCGCCCACCTGGTGGGGTCCCTGCTGTCGATCAAGCCGGTGATCGAGGTGCGCGACGGCGTGGTGGAGGTCGAGTCCAAGCAGCGCACCCGGTCCCGCTCGCTGCAGTACCTGGCGGGCAAGGCCCTGGGCGCCGGGCGCCTCGAGCGCCTGGCCGTGGCCAACGGCATCGCCCCGGACCTCGACGAGGTGCTCGGCATGCTGCACGACGCCCACTCCGACCACGAGCTCGTCCTGAGCGACCTCGGCCCGGTGGTCGGCAGCCATGCCGGCCCCGGGTCGGTCGGCGTGTGCTTCACGGTGGCGCGCCCGTAGCGCACCGGGCCCGGCGGCACCGCAGAGGGCCCGATGACGTCGGACGGAGGGGTGGCGAGGCCCCCCGGCTAATCTCGTCCTCATGGACGACCAGGTCACGAGCCGGCCGAGCACGGCCCCTTCGCCGTCGGCGAGCAGCGCCCCCTCCGAGCCCGACTGGCCGGCGCGCGTGGCCGACACCATCGAGGACGTGGTGGACTCCGTCCACGACCGCGTCATCCGGCCGCTCATGCTGGTGGCCCGGGGCATCGTCTTCGGCATCATCATCGGGACCATGGCCCTGGTCCTGAGCGTCCTGTTGGCGGTGGCCCTGGTCCGCCTGCTCACCGACTACGCCTTCGGCGGCCGCGTGTGGGCGTCCGACGCCCTGGTCGGCGCGGTGCTCGCCGCCGGAGGGGCGTTCGCCTGGTCGCGCCGCGGCGCCCACGAGGGCTGAGCATGCCCGAGACCCGCGACGTGGTCATCCTCGGGTCGGGACCGGCGGGGCTGACCGCGGCGGTCTACAGCGCCCGGGCCAACCTCGCCCCCCTGGTGGTCGAAGGGGAGCCCTCCTCCACGAGCGACCAGCCCGGCGGGCAGCTCATGCTCACCACCGAGGTCGAGAACTACCCCGGGTTCGTCGACGGGATCCTCGGCCCCGACCTGATGGCGCGCTTTCGCGACCAGGCGGCGCGTTTCGGGGCCACGTACCTCACCCGCCGGGTGACGCGCGTCGACTTCTCGTCCCGGCCCTTCGCCCTGTGGACGGCCCACGACCCCGGGGGCGAGCCCGACATCGTGGCCGGTGCCGTCATCGTGGCCACCGGGGCGCGGTCGCTCATGCTCGGGGTGCCCGGCGAGGCCCGGCTGCTCGGGCACGGGCTGTCCACGTGCGCCACCTGCGACGGCTTCTTCTTCCGCGACCACGACATCGCCGTCGTCGGGGGCGGCGACACGGCCATCGAGGAGGCGCTGTTCCTCACGCGCTTCGGCCGCTCGGTGACCGTCGTGCACCGCCGCAAGGAGCTGCGGGCGTCGAAGATCATGCAGGACCGGGCCTTCGCCAACGACAAGATCTCGTTCCGCTGGGACACGGTGGTGCGCGAAATCCTCGGCGACGCCAAGGTGTCGGGGCTCGCCGTGGCCAACGTGACCACCGGCGAGGAGTCCGTGCTCGAGGTGTCCGGGGTGTTCGTGGCCATCGGGCACGAACCGAACACCGCGGTCTTCGCCGGTCAGCTCGACCTGGCCGACAACGGCTACATCCGCACCCATGACGGCACGCGCACCAACGTCGAAGGCGTGTTCGCCTGCGGGGACGTGCAGGACTACACCTACCGCCAGGCCGTCACCGCCGCCGGCTCGGGCTGCATGGCCGCCATCGACGTCGAGCGCTGGCTCGAGGCCCAGGGCCATCCCTGACCGGCGACGTGCGGGGTGGGAATGCGGCCCCCCGCAGCGGTGTTTCCCTCTCCGTCACGACAAGGTGCACCGTTGTGGTGCCAACAGGAGGAACGACCGATGAGCGCGGGGATCACGACCCTCAGCGACGCTACGTTTGACGAGCATGTCAAAGCGGCCGACACGCCCGTGCTGGTCGATTTCTGGGCTGAGTGGTGCGGTCCGTGCAAGATGATCACGCCCATCCTCGAGGAGATCTCGGGGGAGCAGTCGGGCAAGATCGAGATCGCCAAGCTCAACATCGACGAGAACCTGGACGTGACGCGCCGCTACGAGGTGATGAGCGTCCCCACCCTGCTGCTGTTCAAGGACGGGGAGCCCCAGGTGCGGATCGTGGGCGCCCGGGGCAAGGCGCAGCTCCTGCAGGAGCTGGAGGCGTACCTGTAACGACGGGGAGCGTCCTCCCCCTGGTGCTCGGCGCCCGGGGTGAGGCTGTCGCGGACCTCCAGAGGCGGCTGGCCGAGCTGGACCTGCACACCGCGCCGGACACCGAGGGGTTCTTCGGCCCGGGGACCAAGGCCGCCCTCGAGGGCTTCCAGCACCGCCGGGGCCTGCGGGTCGACGGCGTGTGCGGGTCCCAGACCTGGTCGGCCGTGGTGGAGGCGGGCCTGCGGCTGGGCGACCGCTTCCTCTACCTGCGCCGTCCCATGCTGCGCGGGGACGACGTGGCCGAGCTGCAGCGGCGCCTGTCCGCCCTGGGCTTCGACACCGGGCGGGTGGACGGCATCTTCGGCCCCATGACCTCCTCGGCGCTGGCGGACTTCCAGCGCAACACGGCCCTGCCCGTCGACGGGATCCTGGGGGCGTCCACCTTGCGTGAGCTGCGACGCGTCATGCCCCGCCACGCCGAGCCCGAGCTGGTGAGCAGCGTGCGCGACCGCGACCGCCTGCGCCACGCACCGCGCACCCTGCTCGGCCGCCGGGTGGCCATCGGCGAGGAGGGCGGCCTCGACGTGCTGGTGGCCGCCGTCCGCCGCCGCCTGTCGGGCACCGGCGCCCAGGTCGTCCCCCTGCTGCACCGAGACGGGTCGGTGCAGGCGGCGGCGGCCAATGCCGCCGGGGTCGACGTCTACCTGGGCTTGCGACTCGACCCTCACCGCGCACGGTGCTCAACCGCTTACTATTCGGGGTATTCCTACGAATCGGCCGGGGGCCGCCGGCTGGCCGAGCTCGTGCTGGAGCGGGCGGCCCACGCCCTGGGGGTCGACGCCGGCACGGCCCAGGGGATGGCCCTGCCCGTGCTGCGTGAAACCCGGATGCCTGCCGTGATCTGCGAGGTCGGCCCCCCGACGGTCGTCGTCCGCCAGGCGGGCGATCTCGCCCAGGCGCTGGTCGAGGCGCTGGTGGTGTGGGCCGTCACCCCGACGGAGTGACGGCCCACCCGCTCGAGTCCGGGGGCGCGCGCGCTCGTGCCCTGCCTTTCCGACGGGCGGGGAACCCTCACGCTCGGGCTACGATCCGGTCCCGCCGGCGGCTGTCCACAGCCTCATGCACAGGGTGTGGATCACCTTCATATACGATCGACCGTTAGATCGTTTTCCCTGGTCAGGCTGCCTTTCCGCCGAATGCATCCCGGGGTTGAGCGCTAGTCGAGGTCGCGACCGCGTCACGTGGTGATCTATGCACCCTGTGCGTCACCCAGGGGGAGGCGGTGTGCCGACCATCAGCTTGTAGATCCGCTCGAGGTCCTCGAGGGTGGCGAAATCGATGACCACCCGGCCCCGCTTCGTCCCCATGTCGACCTTCACCCTGGTGTTGAGGTGGGTCGACAGGAGGTCCTCGAGCTCCAGGACGCCGGGGGCCGGGAGGCGTTTGCGCACGGCCTCCACTGGGGCGACCCCGACCGGTTCGCCCTCGACCACACCGGCGGCCCCGGGAACGTCGCCGTTCACCGCGCCGGCCGAGTCGTCGGGCCCGACCCCCTCGGCGTGGCGGCGGACGATCTCCTCCACGGCGCGCACGGTCAGCCCTTCGGCCACCACCCGCTTGGCCAGGGTCTCCTGGAAGTTCCGGTCGGGGGTGCCCAGCAGGGCGCGCGCGTGCCCGGCCGAGACGGCCCCGTCGGCCAGGGCCCGCTGGACGCCCGCCGGCAGCTGCAGGAGGCGCAAGGTGTTGGTGACCGCCGTGCGGCTCTTGCCCACCCGCGACGCCACCTGCTCGTGCGTGTACCCGAACTCGTCCACCAGCTGCTGGAACGCCCCCGCCTCTTCCAGAGGGTTGAGGTCCTCCCGGTGGAGGTTCTCCACCAACGCCTGCTCGAGGCTGTGGACGTCCGTGGCCGTCTGGACGAGCACGGGCATGGTCTGCAGGCCCGCCCGGCGAGCCGCCCGCCAGCGCCGCTCCCCGGCGATGAGCTCGTACTCGCCACTGGCCGCCTCCCGCACGAGCACGGGTTGGAGGACGCCGACCTCGCGGATGGACGATGCCAGGGTGGCCATGGCCTCTTCGTCGAAGTGGGTCCGGGGCTGGAGCGGGTTGGGGCGGATGCTGGTGATCGGCACCACCCGCAGTGCGGAGTCCCGGTCCCTGCCGACCTCTGCCGGGATGAGGGCGCCGAGGCCCTTGCCCAGTCCGCTACGCCGCGCCACCACTGACCTCCTTGGCTAGCTCCCGATAGGCGATGGCACCTCGGGAACTCGGGTCGAACACCGTGATCGGTTGCCCGAACGACGGCGCCTCGGAGATGCGGACCGTCCGGGGGATCACGTTCCGGCAGACCTTCGAGCCGAAATGGGCCCGCACCTCGTCCGCCACCTGCTCGGCCAGCTTCGTCCGGGCGTCGTACATGGTGAGCACGATGGTGCTCATGTCGAGCTTCTCGTTCAGGTTGGCCTGCACCAGGTGCACGTTGCGCAGCAGCTGCCCGAGGCCCTCCAGTGCGTAGTACTCGCACTGGATGGGCACCAGCACCTCGTCCGCTGCCGCCAACCCGTTCACCGTGATCAGGCCCAGCGACGGCGGGCAGTCGATGAGCACGTAGTCGAAGTCGCCGATCACCGTCTCCAGGGCCTTGCGCAGCTTCAACTCTCGACTGAACGTGGGGACGAGCTCGATCTCCGCCCCCGCCAGGTCGATCGTCGCCGGGGCCACGAAGAGGTTCTTCAAGCTGGTGGGCTCGATGGCGTCCTCGAGCTGGGCGTCGCGCATCATGACGTCGTACATGGACAACTCGAAGGAGTGCGGATCGATCCCCAGGCCTGTCGTGGCGTTGCCCTGGGGGTCGAGGTCCACCACCAGCACCCGGTACCCGAGCTCGGCCAGGCCTGCGCCCAGGTTGACGGCGGTGGTCGTCTTGCCCACGCCGCCCTTCTGGTTGGCCACGGCCATGACGCGCGGCGTCGGCCGGGGGACGTAGTCACCGCGCGGGACCTCGTCCACCTCGTGCACCTGGTCGACCGATTCGGCCACATCGACCGGGTCGGGCTCCTGGGTGGACACGGGATCGTCGAGGCCGCCTTCTCGCTCGACGTCGAACGGGCCGACGTCATCCGCCGCCCCCACCGTCGCCGTGGCCGGCTCGGCGAAGGATCCGGGCGCCGGGGATCCCGGATAGGCCGGGGATCCCGGAGAGGCGGAGGACGGCGGAGCGGCCTGGACCTCCCCCCGGGTGTCCCCGACGGCCCCGTCGGCTCCTTCGGACTGACTTGGCCAGCGTTGTCCCTGGTCAGGGTGCTGATCACGGCCACGGAAGGGCACGCGCACCCTCAAACCTCGCCACGGTTGTGGATCACGGTCCCCCATCCTTCACACCGGGGCTCCCGCGGTCAAGGGTTGGGGTCGTTCGCGGGACGGTTTTCGGGTGCCGCGTACCACCCGGGACCCCCGGCGGCGCTCAACCGGGGACGGGGCCCGTGTCGAGCTCCGCCGCCTCCTCCCGGCGGAGCTCGGCGAAGATGGCGTCCGCGCTCCGGGGCGGAGGTGGGGATACCGACGCTGCGTCCGGGGCATCGGCGGCAGCTTCGGCGCGGTCCCTGCGGGCCGGGGATTCGCGGTCTTCGACCGGCGCCGACACCAGGAGCCCCAGCTGGCGGGCATAGCGGAGGCGCATCTGGTGGAAGCGCTCGTAGCTGTGGGCGTCGAGCTCCGGGGACATGAGGGGCTCCAGTAGCGGGAGGAGCTCGTCCCGCAGGAAGGGGCCCCTCCCCATCCATTGGAAGTAGCGACGACCCCCGTGGTCGTAGGGGCCGTACAGACGGCCCCCGGGAAAAGTCTCCTGCAGCCACCGGAAGACGGCCTCATGGCGCACATGCATGCGCAGCGTGATCTGGGGCTGGCGCCCGTCCCCCCCGAAATGGCCCTCCCCCACCAGGAGGCCCACGAGTACTCCCAGCTCGAACTCTGTGGGCATCGTGGGCCTCGCTTGGCTGGGGTGAGAGAGTCGCTCCGTTGTTTCACCGTAACGTACCACGTGAAACGTCGTCGCCGGGGATCTGTCGGGCCCACAGTTGTTTCACCGTATGGAGCCACGTGGAACATCCGGGCCCAGAGGGCGGCCGGCGGCTCCTCCCGGCCCGCCACCGCTAGCGGTAGAGAGGCCGCTTGGTCGCCACCCCGGATCGCCGGGGAAAGCGCTCCGGACAGGGGGTTACCTGGCGTATGACCTGGTAGCCGTACGTTTCCCGCACAGCCCTCCAGGGTTGCTGGCCGACGAGGGTCAGCCCGCCGGCGGGCCATCGCTCGTCGTCGTGGCGCTGCGTCCCGTCGCCTCCCTCACCGTCGCTCTCTCCGGGAGGCTCGGACACGATCAGGAACCCGCCCACGCCCAGGAACGGGGCGGCGCACTCGGCAGTGACCGCCGGGCTCCCGAATGATCGGGCCACGACCAGGGAGAACGAGCCCCTGAGGTGGGGATCCGCCCCAGCCACCTCGGCTCGGTCCCGGATGACCAGGACACGCTCGGTCCAGCCGCACGCCGCCACCGAGGCCTGCAGGAAGGCGGCCCGGCGCTCGGACGCATCGAGCAGCACCCCCTGCACGTGGGGCCAGCGCTGCGCCAGGACCAGGCCGGGCAGGCCGCCCCCCGACCCGAGGTCGAGCCACCGTGCCGGTTCCTCGCCTGGACACCCCGCTTCGCCGGCCACCGCGGCCCAGGCGTCGGCGAACCCGTGGGCGTGGGCGACGTGCGCCTCGACGGGCGCGTTCCCGAGAAATCCCAGCTCCTGGGCCTGGGTCAGCCGCTGCCGGACCACGGCCGACAGCTCGCCGCCCGCCGGGGTCATGGGTGCCGGGGCCCCACAGATCCGGCCCGCGCATGCGACCGGGCCGGAAGACCCCGACAGGCGCGTGGGGGGAGCGGGCTCAGTCGTCCTCGGCGACGGCAGGGCCGGCCACCGGCGAGATCACGATGTAGCGCCTCGGGTCCTCGCCCTCGGAGCGGGTCTGAGCCCCCTCGATGTCGTTCACGGTGTCGTGCACGACCTTGCGGTCGGCGGCCGACATGGGCTCGAGTGCCCGTTCGGTCCCCGTCTCCATGACCTCGCCCACCACCTCGGCGGTGAACCGCTGCAGTGCGGCCACGCGCTTGGCCCGGTACCCGGCGACGTCGACGACGATCCGCTCGCTCTGTCCACCCGTCCGCTTCTGGACGTAGGTCCTCGTCAGCTCCTGGATGGCTCCCAGCGTGGCCCCCTGTGGACCGATCAGGAGCCCCAGCTCGGAACCGTCCACCGCCACCTCGGCGGTCTCCGAGTCGAGCACCCGGACCGACACCTGCGCCTGCAGCCCGATCTCCCTGACCAGGCCGTCGACGAACTCCCGCGCCGACTCGCCCTGCTCCTCCAACGACAACACTTCGCCCACGGTTTCCTCCTTGGTCCCCCCGGTCGGTCGGGGCTGTCTCGCTCTGCCCGCGGGTCGAGGCCGGCCGGCCGCTTCCCCCGCCTCGCCGGACGCTGCCGGTGCGCCGCGCGTCCCGGACCCGCGTCTGGACCTTCGAGACCGCGGCCGGCGGTCAGACCCGGCCTCGATGGACCCGTTGGTCGAGGCCGCTGCCTCTTCACCACCGTCCGTTGCCGGCTCCGCCAGGGCGACGCCGGTGGGAGCCCGGGGCCGCCGGCCGTTGCGGCCGCCGCCACCCCCGCCGCTACGCCCGCCCGCCTGCTCCTGCCCCTGGCGCCGGCCGCGCGTCCGCTTGGGCCGGGGACTCGTGGGGCGCACTCTCGCCCTGACCCTCGCTTCGCCTCGCATGCGGCCGAACAGCCCCGCCCGGGGCTCGGCCACGACCTCGAATTCCGCATCCGTCTCGTCCACGCCGAGCTGGTCGAGGGCGGCGTCTTTCGCCTCTTCCACCGTCCGGCCCGTGGTCTCTACCCATTCCATCCCTCAACGAGCCTTTCTCTCCCGCTTCTTCGCCGAGCGGGACTGTGTCGTCTTTTCGTCCCCGGCGCCGTTCCCCGGCGCGTCGGGGCCCTTCACGTCTTGCGGAGGGTTCTGCCCGCGGGCTTTGGCGCCGGGCGCCCCGGCCCCGTTGGGGCCCGATCCGTTGCCCGCCCCCACCGGCTTGGCCCCGTTCGGCCCGGCCCCGTTCGGCTGCTTGGACCCCGGCGGTTTGGTCCCTGCGGGTTTGGTCCCCGGCGCTTTGGACGGCGCCGGCTTCGACCCCCCCTTGGCCGAGGTCGGCTTCGATCCCGGAGAAGGGGAATCGGTCCCCGCGGTCTTGGTCGGGGTGGCCGGATCCGGCTTGGCATCGGTCGGCTGGATGCCGGCATCCGCCTGCAGGGCGGCCTGACGGGCGCGCTGCTGCTCGAGCGCCTGCTGCTGCATGTCGGCGAGCTTCTCCATGAAGGTCTTCTTCTTCGGCTTCCCCGGTGTCCCGCCGCGCGACGGCAGGACCTCGGCACGCGATGCGGTGGGCTTGTTGAGCAGCCCCGAGCGGAAGATGGCTTCCTGGATGCCGATACGGCACAGGCTCGATACGACGAAATAGATGTTCACCCCGGCCGAGATCCGCAGGTAAATGATGGCGAAGACAAGCGGCATGTACTTCTGCATCATTTGAACTTGCGGATTGGCCTGGGCGGCGGCGGGGTTCCGGTTATTGAGCTGCCGCATTTGCAGATATTGGAGGGCGATGGCCACCGCCACCAGGCCCCCGTAGGGAAGCGCCAACACCCAGCTGGAGTGGTGCGAGAAGAGGTTGTTCGCCAGATCGATCCCGAACGCCTTCATGTGGCCATTGGAGGCGACAAGGTCCTTGTACAGACGGGTGCTCTTCGATATGTAGTCCGGCTCGGCCTTTATTGTCTTACCGATCGTGACCGTATGGGTCAGGCCGCGGATGACTCCATACAGCACGATGAAGACGGGGGCCTGGACGATCAGGGGGAGGCAGCCGCCCGCCGGGTTGACGCCGTGCTCCTTGTAGAGCTTCATCATCTCTTCGTTGAGCGTGACCCGGTCGCCCTTGTACTTGGCCTGCAACTTCTTCATCTCGGGCGCGAGACGCTGCATGGCGATGGTCGAGCGGGTGCTCTTCACCGTCAACGGCGAGGTGATGATCATCACCGCCACGGTGAGGAGGCCGATGGCGACGGCGTAGTTGGGGATGAACGCGTAGAAGATGGCGATCATCCAGGCCAGGGCTTCGTAGAGCGGGTGGAAGATCTGCCCGATGGTGCTCCCGAACAGTGGGGTAAAGCTCACGCTGCGTCCCCTCTCACTCGGGCACGGGATCGACGCCGTGGCCGCCCCACGGATGACAACGGGCGATGCGCCGGACGGCGAGGATGCCCCCGCGCCCCAGGCCGTGGCGTTCGACCGCCTCGGCAGCGTAGGCCGAACAGGTGGGCAGGTAACGGCACGGAGACGGACGGCCGGCGCGAAGTGCCTGGTAGAGACCGATTAGCCGGATCGCGGCGCGCCGGGACCGCGGGAGGCGGACCACGCTCTCGGGGCTCGTCAGCCCCGGGGCCACGGTCACGGTGTGCGCCCCCGGGTGGCCGATGTCATCACAGCTGTCACGTGCTCCTTCAGTTCCTCGAAACTCAGCTCGGTTGCGTCGTTCGCCGCCGCCACCAGGTAGGCGCCGGGGGGGAGGCTGTGGCCGACATCGGAGATGGCGGCCCGCAGCCGCCGACGCAGCCGGTTGCGCACGACGGCGCCCCCGACCCGCTTCCCCACGGCGTAGGCCACCCGCGGACCCCCGGCGTCGCCGGGAAGCGCCAGAAACGTCACGGTCAGTGGCCCCCGCCTGGCTCGTCGCCCGCACCGGCGCAGCGCCACGAGGGTTGCCCGGTCCCGGATGCGTCCGACCATCGGGCGCCCGCCCGCCTCAGGCGGAGAGGCGATGGCGGCCCTTCAGCCGTCGGGCCCGGATGATGGCCCGGCCGGCACGCGTGGACATCCGGTGTCTGAACCCGTGGTTCTTCGCCCGCTTGCGGACGTTGGGTTGATAGGTTCGCTTCACTTCCTCTCGTTCCTCGCTCAGGGCCGGCACGAGACGGCTGGCCGACCGGGGGGCCCTGGTCGCAGCGGGCTCACCCAGAGTTGTGCACTCCATCGTAGGCGCGCGTCACGCGACCCACCAGGCAGCATGGGCCGGCGGCGCCCTGTGGGGAACCGGCCCGTCCACCACCGCGGCACGGCTCGCGCCAGAAATCCGGCGGGGGCGGGCACACGCCCCCGACCAGGGTGTGGACAACCGGGTCCCGGGGCGCCGAGACGCTGACCTGGCCGTGGGGACGCAGCGTCGGAGCGTGTCGCGGTCGGGCCACTAGCAGCGCCCGATGGGTCGGTGTACCGTTTCGAGCCTGCCGGTGTGACGGTGGAAAAGACACACGGCAACGACGGATGGTCCCCCTTCCCCGGGGCCACGTGACAACCCGAGGCGCGTACCAGAGACGAATGTTTCGGGCAATCCACACCTGTGGATGTTGTTGTGGACAGATGCATCGAGGGGACGGTGGAGATCCTGGTGAGCGATACCAACGACTTGTGGAAGCGTTGTGCGGATGCACTGCGTGAACAGGTGTCGGACGCGACGTGGCGAACGTGGCTCCAAGGCCTCGTCCCCGCGGCGTTCGACGGTGACCTGCTCGTGCTCACCGCACCGAGCACCGTCGTGCGCGAGCGTGTGGAGAACCGCTTCCTCGGCCTGATCTGCGCGGCGGCGTCCGACGTCGCCACCCGGGACGTGAAGGTGCGCGTCGAGGTGGCGCCCATGCCCGTGGTGACCAGCCCCCTGCCCCAGAACGGGTTCGACGAGGAACCCGTCACCCGGACGACCCAGGCCACCCCGGGGGCCGGCGGGGGCCGGCGGGGGACCTCGGTCAACGACCGGGACGGCGGAGGCCTCGATCCCCGCTACACCTTCGACGCCTTCGTGATCGGGTCGTCGAACCGCTTCGCCCATGCCGCGGCCCTGTCGGTGGCCGAGATGCCGGCACGCTCGTACAACCCCCTGTTCGTGCACGGCTGCGCCGGGCTGGGCAAGACCCACCTGCTGCACGCCATCGGGAACTACGTCCTCGAGAACTTCTCGGGGCGCCACGTCCGCTACGTCTCCACCGAGACGTTCATGAACGAGTTCGTCGACGCCATCCGGAACAACACGACCACGGCGTTCAAGCGCCGCTACCGCGAGTGCGACGTGCTGTTGATCGACGACGTCCAGTTCATGGAAGGCAAGGAATCCCTGCAAGAGGAGTTCTTCCACACCTTCAACCACCTCTACGGGGCGTCCAAACAGGTCGTGCTGACCTCCGACCGGGCACCGAAGTCCATCGCCACCTTGGAGGACCGGCTGCGCAGCCGGTTCCTCTCCGGCCTCATCACCGACGTCCAGCCCCCCGAACTCGAGACCCGCCTGGCCATCTTGCGCAAGAAGGCGGAACGCGAGCCCGTGTCGGTCCCCGACGACGTCCTGGAGTTCATCGCCACGAACGTCAAGGACAACATCCGCGAGCTCGAAGGTGCGCTCATCCGGGTCACGGCCTACGGCAGCCTCAACGGCCAGGTCCTGAGCAGGGACCTGGCCGAGCACGTCCTGTCCGACATCGTCTCCGCCGGCCACCCGCGGCGCATCACCCCCAACATGATCCTCGACGCCACGGCGGCCATGTTCGGCTTCACCGTCGAGGACCTGTGCAGCGCCAGCCGGCGCCGGCCCCTCGTGATCGCCCGCCAGGTGGGCATGTACGTCTTTCGCGAGCTCACGGACTTCTCCTATCCCGCCATCGCCCGGGAATTCGGCGGCCGGGACCACACGACGGTCATGCATGCCGTGGACAAGATCGCCTCCCTCATGAAGGAGCGACGCCAGATCTTCGACCAGGTGACCGAGCTGACCCTGCGCATCAAGAGCGGTGCATGACCCTGTGGGGTCCGTCCCTGGCGCTGTGGACGTGACCCCCCCAACGGTGGACAGCCGGGCAAGGGCGCACAGCGCCATGCGCTGCCCCGTGGACAGCCCGTCGGGGGCGGTGGACGGCCAAAGGGGCCCGGGCCTGGGCCGACGGGATGTCATCCACAATCCACAGCCCCTACTACCGTCATTGCCAGAATTGAATTCCTTAGAGGGAAAGGAACCTGTGTGAAGTTCCGCTGTGAGCGAGACACCCTCGTGGAGGCCCTGGTGACCGCCGGCCGAGCGGTGACCACGCGGGGGTCGTCGACACCCGCGCTCATGGGGGTGCGGGTGGAGACCGCCGGCAACCACCTCGCCGTGGTGGGGACCGACCTGGATCTCACCGTGCGGGTGGAGGTGGAGGCCATCGGCCTCGACGACGGCGCCCTCGTGGCCCCCGCCCGGCTGGCGTCGGACATCGTGCGATCGCTCGAGCCGGGGGCGGTGACCTTCGAGGGGGGCAACGACGAGGTCGAGATCTCGGCCGCCCGGTCTCGCTTCGTGGTGCGCACCTACCCCGTGGAGGATTTCCCCGTGCTGGCGGACCCGGTCGCGGACCAGGTGCAGCTCCCGGCCTCCGCCCTGGCCGAGGCGCTGCGCCAGGTCGTGCGGGCCGCCTCCAACGACGACGCCCGGCCGCTGCTCACCGGCGTCCTGGTAGCCGGCGAGGCCGACGGCGCCCGGCTGGTGGCCACGGATTCGTACCGGCTGGCGCTGCGGGACCTGGCGGGTACGGGGCCGCTGCCCGAGGGGATCGAGCAGATCCTCATCCCGGCCCGGGCGCTCACCGAGCTGCAACGCCTGCTGCCCGGCGCGGGCGCCAAGGACGACGCCGCGGCCACGGTGGGCTTCTCGGTCAGCGAGCTCGACGCCACGTTCTCGGTGTCGGGGGTCCGGCTGACCACCCGCCTGCTCGACGGGCGCTTCCCCGACTACCGCCAGCTCATCCCGCCCGGATACCCGAACCAGTTGCGGGTGGGCAAGGAGGCGCTCATCGACGCCCTGCGGCGGGTCCGGCTGCTCGTCCGGGACAACACCACGCCGGTCCGCTTGTCGATGCGCTCGGGCTCGGTGGAGCTCACGGTGGTGTCCCAGGAGGTCGGGCACGCCAGCGAGGACGTCGACGCCGACTACGAAGGCGAGGAGCTCACGGTGGCGTTCAACCCGAGCTACCTGATCGACGGGGTCGAGGCCGTGCTCGGGGATGAGGTCGTGCTCGAGACGGTCGACGCCACCAAGCCGGCCACGGTCCGTGCCCCCGAGCACGACGACTACCGGTACCTCCTCATGCCGGTCCGCGTGTCCTGATTCGCAGCGCGCCCACCTGGCCATGGCCATCACGACGCTGTGGCTCACCGACTTCCGGTGCTTCGGCCAGGCCGCCTTCGAGCCCGACCCCGACGGCCTCACGGTGCTGCGCGGGCGCAACGGGGCCGGGAAGACGTCCGTGCTCGAGGCCATCGGCTGGCTGGCCACGCAACGTTCCATCCGGGGAGCCCAACGCCCGGTGCTCGTACGCTCGGGGGCGGAACGCGCCGTGGTGCGGGGAGAGGCCACCATGGGTGAGCGGCGCATGCTCATCGAGTCGGAGATCCCCCTCGCCGGAGCAGGGCGCACCCAGGTCAACCGGCACGTCGTGCGCCGGCGCGCCGAGCTGGCGGAGGCACTGCAGATCACGGTGTTCTCCCCCGACGACCTCCACCTGGTCCAGGACGGCCCCGCCGGGCGCCGCACGTACCTCGACGACGTCCTCGTCGATCGCCACGCTCGCTTCGAGACGCTCGTGAGCGAGGTCGAGCGGATCCTGCGACAGCGCGCCGCGGTGCTCCGCCAATCGGGCGGCCGGCTGAACCCGGACATCGCCGCCACCCTGGACGTCTGGGACGGTCGACTGGCGGAGTCGGGTTCGCAGCTGGCCGAGGCCCGCGCCGCGCTGGCCGAGGAACTCGCCCCCCGGGCCACGGCGGCCTACGAACGCCTGGCGGGTGACCCCGAGCCCGTCTCCCTCGTCTATCGCCGCTCGTGGTCCGGCGAGCTGCTCGATGCCCTGGAGGGAGCCCGGCCCGACGACGTGCGCCGCCAGGCGACCTGCGTGGGACCGCATCGCGACGACCTGGAGATCGCCATCGGGACGCGACCGAGCCGCACCCACGCGTCCCAGGGGGAGCAGCGCAGCCTGGCCCTGGCCCTGCGCCTGGCCACGCACGAGCTGCGCCGGGGCTCGGCGCCCGAGCCCCCCGTGCTCCTGCTCGACGACGTGTTCTCCGAGCTCGACGCCGGTCGTTCCGCCGCCCTCGTGGCCCTGTTGCCACCGGGACAGGTGTTGCTCACCACGGCCGTGGACCCCCCGGCGATCGTGACCCCGACGCGCGTGGTGGACGTCGAGGCCGGGACCCTGCTCGCCACCGCGGGGGAATCGTGAGCGAGGGGAGGCGCCGGCCCGGGACCCGCGGGGATGCCCGGGGGCGGGCGGGAGAGGGCACGGTGCGGTTCTCCGACGCGCTGGGGGCGGTGGCGAGCCGCCTGGGCGTCGGCCGGGCGGACATCGTGGGCACCGTGTTCGGGGGATGGGAGGACCTCGTGGGAGCGCCGGTGGCCGCACACGTGCGACCCCTGCGCATCGACGGCACGACCCTCGTCGTCGCCGTCGACCACCCGGCGTGGGCCACGCAGATCCGTGAGCTCGCACCCGACATCCTGCGCCGCGTGGCCGAGGCGTGCGGCCCGACGCAGGCCCCCGAGCGCCTCGAGGTCCGGGTCCGCCGGTAGGGGATTCCGGGGGTGGTGCGCGCACGCTGCGCAGGCCCGCGCGGGCCTGTTTGAGGCGGGTCGCGGGGCACCCTCCTGGTACACTCGGAGCATCGGTACCGCACGACAAAATCCCTGCCCGGGAGGGTGTCGGCGCGGTGCCCACCTCGGTCGAACGACATCGGAAAGGGCGCGCGCGTGGCGCTAAACGTAGAGGCGGATGCGATCACGGAACGCGACGTTTCGTCCTATGACGCCGGCGACATCACCGTCCTCGAGGGCCTCGACCCCGTCCGGGCCCGTCCGGGCATGTACATCGGGTCGACGGGGCCCACCGGGCTGCACCACCTGATCTGGGAGGTCGTCGACAACGCCGTCGACGAGGCCATGGCGGGCTACTGCACCCGCATCGATGTCACCCTGCTGGCCGACGGGGGCGCCCGTGTCTCGGACAACGGCCGGGGCATCCCGGTCAAGCCCAACGAGCAGTACCCCGACATCTCCGCCGCCGAGCTGGTGCTCACCACGCTGCATGCCGGCGGGAAGTTCGGCGGCTCGGGCTACAAGGTCTCCGGCGGCCTCCACGGCGTCGGGGTGTCGGTGGTGAACGCCCTGTCGTCGCGCCTGGTGCTCGAGATCGACCGCGACGCCATGCACCACGTGGCCGAATTCGAGAACGGCGGGGAGCGCAAGACGGCGCTCACCGCCACGGGTCCCGCCCCGAAGATCAAGGACGGACCGGGCACGAAGCCCCGCACCGGCACCACGGTCACCTTCTGGCCCGACGCCTCGGTCTTCGAGGAGGTCGACTTCCGGGCCCAGACCGTCCTCGAGCGGCTCCAGGTCATGGCCTTCTTGAACAAGGGCCTCGAGATCCGCTTCGCCGACGAACGCCCCGAGCGAGAGCAGCAAGTCACCTACCGGTACTCGGGTGGCATCGTCGACTACGTGAAGCACATCAACGCGGCGAAGGAGTCGTTGTTCCGCCGGGTGTGCTCGTTCGTCCAGTCCGAGGACGACCAGGAGGTGGAGATCGCGCTGCAGTGGAACACGGGCTTCCACGAGTCGATCCACTCCTTCGCCAACGGCATCTCGACGAACGAGGGCGGCATGCACGAGGAGGGTTTCAAGAAGGCCCTCACGAACGCCGTGAACCGCTACGCGCGGACCAAGGGCCAGCTCAAGGAGAAGGACGACAACTTCTTCGGCGAGGACATCCGCGAGGGCATCGCGGCGATCATCTCCGTGCGCCTGCGCGACCCGCAGTTCGAAGGCCAGACCAAGGCCAAGCTCGGGAACGTGTCCATCCGGTCGCTCGTCGAGCGGGCGACCAACGAGAAGCTCGGCGAATGGCTCGAGGAGAACCCGCGCGAGGCCAACCAGATCGTCCAGAAGGCCTCGATCGCGGCCCGCGCCCGGGTGGCGGCGCGTGCCGCGCGCGACCTGACGCGCCGCAAGTCCGCGCTCGGGGGGGCGGGGCTCCCGGGCAAGCTCGTCGACTGCTCTTCGCGAGAGCCGCGCGACAGCGAACTGTTCATCGTGGAGGGTAACTCGGCGGGCGGCTCGGCCAAGGACGCACGCGACCCGCGCACCCAGGCCATCTTGCCCATCCGGGGCAAGATCCTCAACGTGGAGCGGGCGCGCATCGACAAGATGCTCAAGAACGCCGAGATCCAGGCGCTGATTTCGGCGATCGGGGCGGGTCTGGCCGACGAGTTCGACGTCGAGAAGATCCGCTACCACAAGGTGATCATCCTGGCCGACGCCGATGTCGACGGCTCGCACATTCGGACGCTGCTGCTCACCTTCTTCTTCCGCCAGATGCGCCCGCTGGTCGAGGGGGGCTTCGTGTACGTCGCCCAGCCACCGCTGTACTCGACCCTCGTGGGCAAGGAGAAGCACTACTTGAAGGACGACGCCGAGCGCGCCGCCTTTCTCGCCCAGCACCCCGACCACAAGGCCGAGTTCCAGCGGCTGAAGGGCCTCGGCGAGATGGACTTCCACGAGCTGCGCGACACGACGATGGATCGGGCGCGGCGGTCGCTCCTCCAGATCAACGTGGAGCAGGCGGCACTGGCCGACGAGGTGTGCTCGGTGCTCATGGGCGACGACGTCGACCTGCGCCGGCATTTCATCCAGACGAACGCCAAGGACGTGCGCTTCCTCGACTTCTGAGGCGCACGGGCAGGCTGCGGCAGGGAAAACGGAGGAACGAGCAGCAATGGCCAGACGCGGCGCCGGCGGAGGCGCGAGATCCCGGGGCGACGGCGACGGCACGGCTCCGCCCGAGGCGCCGGAGCTGACGCCCGCGGCCATCGAGCCGATCGAGATCCAAGAGGAGATGGAGCGCTCGTTCCTCGAGTACTCCATGTCGGTCATCGTCTCGCGGGCGCTGCCCGACGTGCGCGACGGCCTGAAGCCCGTGCACCGGCGGATCCTGTACTCGATGTACGAGCAGAACCTCCGGCCGGACCGCCCGCACGCCAAGTGCGCGAAGGCCGTGGGCGAGGTGATGGGGAACTTCCATCCCCATGGCGACACCGCCATCTACGACGCGTTGGCGCGCATGGCGCAGGACTTCAGCCTGCGCCACATGCTCATCGACGGGCACGGGAATTTCGGGGGGCGCGGGCCCGAGGAGGGCCCGGCGGCCATGCGCTACACGGAGTGCCGGCTCGCCCCTCTGGCCATGGAGATGCTCGCCGGCATCGACGAGGAGACCATCGACCGGGTCCCCAACTACGACGGGTCCGCCGAGGAACCCGTCGTGCTCCCCGCCCGGTTCCCCAACCTGCTGGTGAACGGGTCGCAGGGCATCGCTGTCGGCATGGCCACCAACATCCCGCCGCACAACCTGGGCGAGGTCATCGACGCCACGATCCACATGCTCGAACACACCGAGGCCACCTCCGACGAGCTGATGGCGTTCATCCAGGGCCCCGATTTCCCGACCGGCGCGCAGATCCTCGGTCGTCAGGGGATCCTGGACGCCTACCGGACCGGCAAGGGCTCCATCAAGATGCGCGCCGTGGCCGAGGTGGACGAGGAGCGCGCCACCACGCGCATCGTGGTCACCGACATCCCCTTCCAGACCTCGGTCGAGGCCATCGAGCAGAAGATCGGCGAGCTGGCGAACTCGGGCGTGCTCGAGGGGATCTCCGACGTGCAGAACGACTCGGCGGGAAAGATGCCGCGCCTGGTGATCACCCTGAAACGCGACGCCAACGCCAACGTGGTGCTCAACAACCTGTACAAGCACACGCCGCTGCAGACCAACTTCGCCGTCAACATGGTGGCGCTGGTCGACGGCGTGCCCCGGACCCTCAACCTGGCGCAGGCCCTGGGCTACTACGTGGACCACCAGATCGACGTCGTGACCCGGCGATCGGAGTTCCGCCTCGACAAGGCCCAGCGACGGGCGCACATCGTCGAGGGGTTCCTGAAGGCGATCGACATGCTCGACGCCGTCATCGAGACGATTCGGAACTCCGACGACCGCGCCGCGGCGCGCGACTCGCTGATGGCCGAGCCGTTCTCCTTCACCGACGTGCAGGCGGTCCACATCCTCGACCTGACCCTCGGCCGGCTCACGCGCCTCGGGCGCACCGAGCTCGAGGAGGAGATGGCGAAGCTGCGTGCCGAGATCACCGAGCTGGAGGCGATCCTGGGCGATCCGGCCAGGCTCCGCGGGGTCATCGCCGAGGAGCTCGGTGCCATCAAGGCCAAGTACGCGGATGCCCGCCGGACCCTGGTCACCCACGACCCCGGTGAGCTCGGCGTCGAGGACCTGATCAGCGACGAGGAGATCGTCGTCACCATGACCCGTGCCGGCTACATCAAGGCGGTGTCCGCCGCCTCCTTCCGGACCCAGGGTCGCGGAGGCCGCGGCGTGCAGGGGGCGCGCCTCAAGGAGGAGGACCTCGTCGACAACGTGGTCCACACCACCACGCTCGCCTACCTGTTGCTGTTCTCGAATCGCGGCCGCGTCTACCGCCTGCGGGCGCACGAGGTGCCCATGAAGGAGCGCACGGCGCGCGGGACGGCGGTCGTGAATCTGCTGCCTCTGGCGCCCGACGAGAAGATCCAGGCCATCGTGGCCACCCGCGACTTCGACTCGGGCGGCTTCCTCATGTTCGCCACCAAGTCGGGCCAGGTGAAGAAGACCGCCTTCACCGAGTACGACAAGTCACGGCGCGAGGGTTTCATCGCCATCGCCCTGCGTGACGGCGACGAGCTCGTGAGGGCTGTGGCCACCTCCGGGGAGGACGACGTGGTGCTCGTGAGCCACAACGGCGCCGGGATCCGCTTCTCGGAGACCGACGTCCGCCCCATGGGCCGCGACGCCGCGGGGGTCCGGGGCATGCGCCTGCGGGCGGGCGACGAGGTCGTTTCGTGCGACGTGGTCCGGCCCGACAACGACATCATCATCGTCACCGACGCCGGGTACGGGAAGCGGACGAAGACCGACCACTTCGGCCGCCAGGGCCGCGGCGGCCAGGGCGTGCGGGCGATCAAGCTCACGGCGGTGCGCGGCCGCGTGGTATCGGCCTTCATGGCCGGGCTCGACGACGAGATCCTGCTCGTGTCGACCGGGGGCATCGTCATCCGCACCGCGGTGCGCGAGATCGCCGCGCAGGGCCGCGACGCCACCGGCGTGCGCCTCATGAGCCTCGAGGAGGGCCACTCCGTGGCCGCTGTCGCCGCCGTGGGCGCCGACGAAGACCTCCCGGCCTGAGGGTGTCGATGGGGTGAGGCCCCGGGCGGGTGCCGTGGCGGGATCTCGGCGTCCGGCTAGGCGGCGGGGGTGTCGAACACCACGGGCAGGCACGGCGGGGAGCGGAAGGCGTGGCCCTCGACGCCCGGGGTGCCGGCCCCGTCGTCGAGGCGCAGCCCCGGCAGCCGGGTGAGCAAGGCGCCGAGCCCCACCCGCAGCTCGAGGCGGGCGAGGTGCATCCCGAGGCACTGGTGGCGGCCGGTCCCGAATGCCAGGTGCTGGCGGGCGGGGCGATCGAGGTCCCACTCGTCGGGCCGGGCGAAGCGCGAGCCGTCCCGGTTGGCGGACCCCGTGGCGCACACCACCGAGACCCCCGCCGGGAGCTCGGTGCCGGCGATGCGCACCGGGCACGTCGTCTCCCGGTTGACCATGGTCACCGAGGTCTCCCAGCGCAGCGTCTCCTCGATCACGGTGTCGAGCAGGCCCAGGTCGGCCCGGACGCGCAGCAGCGTCTCGGGGTGCGAGAGCAGGGCGAAGAGGCAGTTGCCCATCTCCCGGTAGGTGGTCTCGGCGCCGGCGGGCAGCAGGAGGCGGAGGAACCCGTAGATGTGCTCGTCGTCGAGGCGCTGCCCGTCGACCTCGGCGGTGACGATGTCGGAGATCAGGTCGCCGGTCGGTCGGGTCTTGCGGTCCTCGACGATGGGCGTGAGGTAGTCCCGCATGGCCCGCGACGCCGCCGTGCTCACCGTGTAGTCCTCGGGACCGAGGTTCATGGCGTCGGCCCACGCGTGGAACTCGGCGTGGTCCTCGGAGGGGACGCCGAGGACGCCGGCGATGACCTGGACCGGGAACTTGCTGGTGATCTCGGCCACCAGGTCGGCGCGGCCGAGCGGGGCGATGCCGTCGATGAGGCGGTCGATGGTGGGCGCGATGAGCGAGTGCTCCCACTGGGCGAGGGCCGAGGGGCGAAAGGCGTGCGCCACCAGGTTGCGGTAGCGGCGGTGCTCCTCGCCGTCCATGGCCAGGATCACGATGCCCATCACCGGGCCCATGGTGTCGGCGTTGATCCGCGACGAGAACCGCTTGGGGTCGCGCAGCACCCGTTCGACGTCGTCGTGGCGGGTGACCAGCCAGGCGTCGAGGACCGTCCCCGGCAGCTTCACCACCGGTTGGTCCCGCCGGCAGGCGTCCCAGAAGTCGTAGATGTCCATGGTCTCGGTGTCGGCCACCACGTCTCCCATCGCTGAGGTCGGCGGCCCACAGTCTGGCAGGGGACGCAGGTCCACCGCCGAGAACGCCCTGGTCGCCACGCCGCCCGCACCGACGGCCCCCCGGCGTCGTGGCGGCGGGTGCCGTGGCGCCCCGTCGCCGTGGCTCGGTGGCGCCCGACGTACACTCGCATCCGCCGGGGGCGAAGCGCACCCCGCCCGGCGTCGTGCTCCTCGTTCCCTGCGCCGCGGGCGGTACCCTCGCACCACGGCGCCGGACCGGAGGAGGGCGGGGGCGAGGAGAAAGTACGTTGCACCTGACGGGGGCTATAGCTCAGCTGGTTAGAGCGCAGCACTGATAATGCTGAGGTCGCTGGTTCAAGTCCAGCTAGCCCCACCACGGTCTTCGCCCTCGTCAGAAGCCGTTTCTCGGGCCTCTGAAGAGCCATCCACGGACTCAACGTCCGCTACGGCGCCGAGGGGAGTGCCTTCCGCGCCGGTGATCCCGCGTCTCCTCAGATGGATTGCGACCTGCTCGAAGAGGGCTTCGGGCGCCGCCAACGTCCTTGTGTTGTTCCATTTCGGCGATCCCGTCACCATCCGACCCTTGGGTCCTCGGGTACGTTGCGTCTCGACCGTGACTGTCCTGTTCAGGAAGTCGATGGCGCCCACACGGAGCCCGGCGCACTCGCCCGACCGCAGGCCGAGCACGGCTACGAGGTAGACCAGTGCCGGTCCAGGGCGCCCAGGAGCAACGCACCGAGGAGAGCCCCGACCTCCTCGGGCTCGAGGTTCTCGGGCTCGAGGTTCTCGGGCTCGGGCATGTCCTCGAAGGCGACCGACGCCAAGAGGTCGACGAGATCGCAGGCCGGGTCGGGATCGTATCGGGCTCTTCGATCACGGCGCCTGGGGGCCACACCCCGAGTCTTGCCGAAGTTGACGCAGCCGGCCTCAGGTCTCGCCCGGGGCGCCCCGGTAGCTCCGCCGAGCTCCAAGGTGGCGAAGGACACGGGGTGCCGAGGAGCCCAGTGGCGGGTTCGTGTGCATCCGCGACCGGCGCGATCGGCGGCCATACCGTGGGGGAGCGGGTCCGAGGAGGAGGTTCACGCCGTGGGTGGACAGCGCGGGAAGAAAGGTGGGCGGGTCCCTTCCAAGGGCTGTGGTCGCGCCGGACGCTTGACGCCGCAGGAGAGGCACAGCCTGGAGGGTATCTTCGCTCGGATCGTGCGATCTGCTCCGAAGGATCTCACCGACGACCTGCCGCCCCTCGGCGTCGAGATGTGGGCATCCCAGATGTGGTCGATCTGGCAGCGCGCCACTTTGGTCGACATGGATGCGGAGGCGGTCTTCGCTGGCGGACTCATTGCCTACGCCGCCGAGCGGGCAACGCCGGCGGCAATGGTGACACTGCGGGCCCTGGCCACCGTCGCCTCGGAGCCGTACCGGGCCAAGGCCCGCCGGGCCGCCGACCGCCTCGCCGCGGCCGGGGTCGCCGAGCCGGCGTGGACCGAGGTCGTGGGCCGGGCGGCTCCGACCGAGGCCTGGCTCTCCCACGATCCGGTCGATGACGACGGGGTGAGCGTCATGGTGGGATTTGACGGGCCCGCCGGCGCCGAGACCGTCGGCGTCTACGTCGATCACAACCTCGGCGCCATGGCCAAGGATGCATTCGCCGTGCCCGCCGGCATCGACGAGGTGCTGACCAGCCTGCGTGCCAATGCCGAGTTCGAGGGGATCGAGTACCGCCCGGTCGCTCTCGCCGAGGCTGCCGCCCGGTGGCGGGATGCCTTCGCCATGACCGACATGACTCTCGAGCCGCCCGTGGACGAGGACGTGTGGCACCTGCGGTCCCTGGTTCTCGCCCGTCTGGCCACGATGCCCGCCGGTGGCGAAGTGCCGGAGCCGCCGCCCGTGGACGAAGCCGAGCGGGAGCGACTCCTGGCCGAGTTCCTCGAGTCCGACGAGACAGTCGAACTGTGGGGCGGTGGTGCTGGAGATGAGGTCGAGGAGACCGTCGAGCACCTCGCTGCGCAGGCGATGACGTTTTCGCTTGACTACATGCAAGGTACGCCGCTGCGGTTCAGTCCAGTGATGGTCGAGATGTTCTGCCTCGACTGGGCTCCCCGCAAGATCGCCGCCGATGAGGACGCCTTCACGCTTCTGCCGGAGGTGTTGGCAGCCTGGATCCGCTTCGCCGGACGGCACCGTGGCATCCCCGAGGAGTCGATTGGCCAGGCAGTCGAGGCAGCGTACGGCTATGCGCCCGAGATGATCGAGCTGTCACAGGACCCCGCCACGTGGGGACCGGCCAAGATCATGGCCCTGGCCATCAACGACCGGGGCATCGACATCACCGACCAGGCGGCGCTCGACGAGTTTGTGGGCGAGGTGAACCGCAACGGCGGCATCGACCTGCTCGCCAACTCACTCGTGGGTCGCGGGAGCTAGGACGGTGGTCAACCCGGGCTTCGGCGACGTCGGTGCCGATGAGCGACGTTGAACACAGAACATAGACGCCTGCCCCGCCGCGCTGGGGGCCCGATCCGGTTGATCACACGAAGCAGGTCGCTGTCCGCCCCGAGCCCGGCAAACGCCCACAATGTTCGGCGCTACGGACCGCGTAGTGAACAGAGTTGCGAACCGTTCAGCAGTCGGATGCCGACGAGGTCGCTGAGTCCGGCAAAGTCGTCGGGATTTCGGGTGTAGAGCGCAAGGCCGTGAGCGTGCGCGGTAGCGGCGACAAGCAGGTCAGCAACACGCTGCCGGTGCGAGCGACCGGTCTCGACCACGGCTGCCACGATCTGTCCGTAGCTCCGGGCCGCCGTGGCGTCGAAGGGGAGTGGCTCGAAGGCCGCTTCCACCTGCTGGAGACGAACCTGGCGGCGTGCGCTCTCGGAGCTCGAGGGAGCGAGGTGAGGCCCGGCGGCCAGCTCGGCCAGAGTGATCGCGCACACGGTGACCTCGTCAGGAAGGGCACGAGCCACGGTTCGGGTCGTCCCAATCGATGACAACTGAGGTGTCGAGTACGCCCGCGGGCATCTACAGGCCCTGGTCCACGATCCGATGGAGATCCGCCCTGAAACATTCCCGGTCGATCCTCGGACTGGTGGCGGCGAGCGCCAGGAGCTCAGCGGCGGGCACGAAGGTCCGGCGCGTGTGGGGGATCGGACGCAGCTCCGCCACGGGCCAGGGCAGGCAGGCCGATCCGACGCGCCGGTAGTCCTGTCAATCAGCAGGGACCCAGACTCCGTGGCATCGTCGGAGTGCGGGACACCGGCCTCCCGATCCCGCGGCAGGGAGGCCGCCACGGCCCGTGACGTGCGCCCCGGGGGACTCGAACCACCCAGCCTGCGGATTAAGGGTCCGCTGCTCCACCGTTGAGCTAGAGGCGCGCCATCAGCCTACGGCGGGCCACCCTCGCGCGCCCAGTGGCGGGATTGTTGACACTCCCAGCCATGATGATCATGATAAGGGTCGTGTCAGCCGTGGCCCCGCTGCCCGACCCAACCGCCTCCCGGGGCCACCCGGGCCCCGTGCGGGGGGTGTGGCCCGCGCCGCGGGATCGTCCGGCGCCCCCGACAGGCGACCCCTCCTCCCCCCGGCCAGGAAGGGATCGCCGGCCGTGACCGCAACCCGAGAGTTCAAGGACATCCGCAGGCCGGGGGGCGAGGCGTCGCTGCTCGGCGAGCCCGTCGACGTGTTCATGGAGCACCTGGCCGGCCTGGAGACCGAGTTCATGGCCGAGCGCAACCTCGTCTGGGACCGCGTGCAGGACGGGACGCTTTCGGTCGGACTCGTGCACCGCCTCGCCAAGGAGTACTACTGGCTCGGGAAGTTCTACACGACCGAGTTCGGCTCGCTCGTGGCCAACGCGCCCGACAACGACGCGCTCCAGGCGTCGACCAGCGAGCACTTCCTCCACTGGGCGCAGAACCTGGCCGACGAGATGGGCTACGCCGGGGACGCCAATCATGTCGACATGAAGGTCGAGTGGGCGCACCAACTCGGCATCAGCGACGACGCGCTGATGAGCTACGTCCCGATGGCGGAGTCGGTCGGCTGTGTGTTCACGGCCCTGTACTACATGCGTCGCTCCTACGAGGAGGGCCTGGCCAGCCTGGGGTGGTCGGGGGAGCGCCAGGCCGCTGGCAGCGGCTATGCCAAGAAGCTGTACGAGGGGTTGCGGGACCACTACGGCATCGAGGTCGAGAACTTCCAGGTGCATGCCTACGCCGAGGAGGATCACGGTCGGATGGCGGACTACCTCCTGCGGCGGGTGGCGATCACCGCTGATCAGCAGCGGCGCATCGCCATGGCGGTCAAGCACACGTTCCTGGTGCGAAACGCCCGGACGATCGCGCTGAACCGCTGGCTCGACGAGCCGGGGGCCCTGCGCGACCCGGCGAGCGCCTGATCCGGCACGAAAGGACCGGGGTGCGTCGCTGCGCCCACCGGCAGACGACGCCCTGAGCGGAAGAGGACCTCCCAAGACCATGCCGATATCGCTCGAAGAGAAGGTGGTCGCCGTCACCGGGGCCGGCCGGGGCATCGGCCGGGCCGCCGCCCTGGCACTGGCGGATGCCGGGGCGCGCGTCGTCGTCAGCGACCTTGGTGTCAGCGCGCACGGCGACGACCCCGATGCCACCGTGGCGGGCGAGGTGGCCGCCGAGATCGCCGCCCGCGGCGGCCACGCGGTGGCGGTGACCGACTCGGTGACGTCGATGGAGGGTGGCCAGGCGATCGTCGGCGCCGGCATGGACACGTGGGGCAGGATCGACGCCGTCGTGTGTGCCGCCGGGATCCTGCGCGAGAAGATGTTCTTCAACATGAGCGAGGAGGAGTGGGACTCCGTGGTCGCCACCCATCTCAAGGGCACGTTCACCGTCTTCCGGGCGGCGGCGCCGATCATGCGGGAGCAGCGGTCCGGCTCGTTGATCGGCGTCACCTCGGGGGCGTTCGTGGCCAGTGTCGCCCAGGCCAACTACAGCGCGGCCAAGGCCGGGATCGTCTCGCTCGTGCGCAGCGTGGCCGCCGGGATGCACAAGTACGGCGTGACCGCCAACTGCATCGCCCCCACGGCTCGGACCCGCATGTCGGCCGATGTGCCGATGAAGCTGACCGACATCGGTGACCCCGAGGATGTCGCCCCGATGATCGTGTACCTGGCCTCCGACGAGGCGCGTCACGTGACCGCGCAGGTCTATTCCGTGGCCGGGGGGAAGATCGCCCTGTGGAGCATCCCCGAGGAGACGAAGGCCATCTTGAAGGACGGGCGCTGGACGCCGGACGAGATCTCGGAGCGGATGGCCTGGATCGGGCAGAGCCGCCTGGGGGTCCTCGACCGCGTGAAGGCGATGGCACAGGCGGCAGGGGAAGGGCAGCGCCCCAATGCCTGAGTCCCGGTTCCGAGCCCAACGGACCGGCGGGCGCCACGCCGGTGCGCACCCGCGGGGATGAAGGAGTGTGAGACCCTCCGGCTCTCGGTGGACGGGGCCGTCCTCTGGGTGACCCTCGACCGTGTCGAGGCGCGCAACGCCATCGACATGACGATGCGCGACGAGCTCCTCGGGGTCATGGACATGCTCCAGACACGGCGCGACGTGCGGGCCATGGTGGTCACGGGCTCGGGGCGCGACTTCTGCACCGGCGGGGACCTGGCACCCAAGCCGACGCCGGCCGACCCCCAGAGCGCCGCCGCTGCGGCACCGGCCCGACGCAGCGCCCTCGACCGCCGGGTTCCCGTGGCCAAGTTCCAAGAGCTCTTCCGGGCGTACTGGGAGCTGGAGCTTCCCGTGGTGAGCGCGGTGAACGGCACGACCGCAGGGGCGGGATGGATGCTCGCCCTCCTGGCGGACATCGTCGTCGCCGCCCGTGGTGCGCGCTGGATCCACGCCTTCGCGGACCGGGGCATGGTCCCGCATGCCGGGGACCCCTTCTTCTTGTCGCGCGTGCTGCCGCTGCGTCAGATCGCCGAGGTCGCCATGCTGCGCGAGCGCTTCACGTCGGAGGACCTCCACGCCTGGGGCGCGGTGAACCGGCTGGTCGAGCCGGAACAGGTCCTCCCGACGGCCAAGGACCTCGCCGAGCGCCTCGCCCAGGGGCCCACGCGGAGCCTGGGGGTGGCCAAGGCCTTGTACCGGCGGGCGCTGTCGTCCGACATGGCGACGGCGTTCCGGGAGGAGGCTGCGGCGGTGGCCATGATCTCCGAGACGGCCGATCGGGTGGAGGGCGTGCAGTCGCTCAAGGAAGGGCGCCCTCCCCGGTTCGTCGGCGAGTAGGGGCGCCGCCGTGAAGGACGCCACCGCCATCGTGGGGATCGGCCAGACCCCGTTCGCCAAGGAGCTGGCGGGGACCGAGGTGGCGCTGGCCTGCCGGGCGATCCGCGCCGCGCTCGCCGACGCGGGGATCGCCCCCTCCGAGGTCGACGGCCTGGCGTCGTACACGCTCGAGCCGCTCGTCGAGATGGACGTGGCGCGCAACCTCGGGTTCTCCGACGTCCGGTTCTTCAGCCAGGTCGGCTACGGCGGCGGGGCGGGCTGCGCCGTCGTGGGCCACGCCGCCATGGCGGTGGCGACGGGGCACGCCCGGGTGGCCGTGGCGTGGCGGTCGCGCAAGCGCGGGTCGGCGGAGAACCGGCCGTGGGCCAACGTCGAACAGGTGATCGAGGGACATCCCGCCTGGTCGAGACCGTGGGGCCTGCTGCGCCCGGCCGACGAGGTGGCGATGATGACGCGCCGGTCCATGCACGAGTACGGGCTCACGCGCGACCACCTCGCCAACGTGGCGCTGGCCGCCCGCAAGCACGCCAACCGCAATCCCGATGCCGTCATGTACGAGCGGCCGCTCACCCGGGAGCAGTACTTCGCCGCCCGTTGGATCTCCGAACCCCTGTGCCTGTTCGACAACTGCCTCGAGAGCGACGGGGCCGTGGCCTGCGTCGTCGTGTCCGCCGAGCAGGCCCGGGACTGCCGACAGGCACCGGTGTACGTGCACGCCTACGCCCAGGCGATCAGCCCGCAGCTCCAGCCCATGACCAACTTCTTCTGTCCCGACCCCCTCCGGGGTCCGGCGTGGAATTGCGCCCGCGACCTGTGGGCGGGTGCGGACTTCGGCCCTGGCGACGTCGACGTCGTGCAGCTGTACGACGCATTCACTCCCCTCGTGCTGTGGTCACTGGAGGCCTACGGGTTCTGCGGGCGCGGCGAGGCAGGCGACTTCAGTTCCGCATCCAACCTCGAGTGGCCCGGCGGATCCCTGCCGGTGAACACCTCCGGCGGCGGCCTGTCCGAGGTCTACATCCACGGGTTCAACCTCGTCACCGAGGGTGTGCGACAGATCCGGGGGACGTCGACGAACCAGGTCGAGGACGCGCAACGATGCCTGGTGGCGAGCGCCGAAGGCGTTCCCACGAGCGCACTGCTGTTGAGCGGCAGCCGGCCATGACCGTCGACGGGGAGCGCGGGACATGACCACCGAGCGCCTCCTGCCGGCGATCGACCTCCACAGCGCGCCGTTCTGGGAGGGGACCACCCACGGTGAGCTGCGGGTGCAGCGGTGCGCGGCGTGCGGGCACCTGCGCTTCCCCCCGCGGCCCTTCTGCCCGGTGTGCACGAGCGATGCCGTGCAGTGGCGGGCGATGGCGGGGACGGGATCGATCTGGTCGTTCGTGGTGGTCCATCCACCGGTCCTCGAGGCGTACCTGCCCTTCGCCCCCTACAACGTCATCGTCGTGGAGCTCGACGAGGACCCGGCCATCCGGATGGTCGGGAACCTCGTGTCGGCGTCCTCGACCGTCCCCAACTCCGTGGACCGCGCCGAACTCGCCGTCGGGCGGCGCGTGCGCGTGGTGTTCGACACCATCGAGGGTGTGGCACTGCCGTTGTGGACCCTGGTGTGACGGTGCTCAAGGTCGCCGTGATCGGGACGGGCTTCGGCCGCAAGGTCGCCGCCCCCGCCTTTGCGGGCGTTCCCGACGCCGAGGTGGTGGACGTCGTCTCCGCCCGCGACCACGGCGCGGTGTCCGCGGTGTGCTCGCGCCGCGACCTCGACCTCGTCAGCATCCACTCGCCCCCCTTCCTGCACCGCGAGCACGTGGAGCTCGCCGTCGGCCACGGCGTGGGGGCCGTGCTGTGCGAGAAGCCGATGGGGACGAGCGTGCAGGACGCAACCCGGATGCTCTCGGTCGTCGAGGCCGCCGGCACCCTGCACTTCGTCAACTTCGAGTTCCGCTTCCTCCCGGCGCGCCGGGAGCTGGCCGAGATCGTCTCGTCGGGGGACATCGGGGACCCGGTCCAGCTCGTGTGGACCCATTTCTCGAGCGGGACGGCGCGGCCGCGCCGTCCCGTCGGGTGGCTGTTCGATCCCGCGTTGGGCGGCGGCTGGGTGGGGGCGTGGGCCTCGCACGCCGTGGACACGGTCCGCTGGCTGCTCGGAGAGGTGCGCGACACGACGGCCGTGCTGGGCACCCTCATCGGCGAGCGGCCCGACGCATCGGGCGCGCTGCGCCCGGTGGACGCCGAGGACTCGGTGTCGGCGGTGCTCACCACCGAGCGCGACCAGCTCGCGGTGTTCGCCAGTTCTTTCGCCGCGCCGGCGGCGAGCGAGCCGAGGATCCTGGTTGTGGGGACGAGGGGCCTGGTCGAGTGCGTGGGCGACCGCCAGGTGGTCGTGCGGCGAGCGGACGGGACCGTGCGTGAGTGGCAGGCACCCGAGGGGGAGCGCCACATGCAGGCCATGGCGGCCTGGGCGCAGGTGGTGTGCGGCGCGGTGGCGTCGGGGCACCAGCAGGGACCGTCGTTCTCCGACGGGCTGGCCTGCGACCGGGTGCTCGAGGCGATGCGACACAGCGCCCGGCTGCGGTGGCCGGCGGCGTGACCGGCGCCGCCCGCAGAACAGGGGGACAGTGATGCGCGACGGCCAGGAGATCGCCATCGTCGGGGCGGCGTTGTCGGACTGCGGCCGGGTGGACGACAAGGACGTCTTCCAGCTCCATCACCAAGCAGCCAGCCGCGCCCTGGCCGACGCCGGCCTCGACAAGAGCGATGTCGACGGGTACATGTCGTGCGGCACCGGGACACTGCAGCCCATCGAGGTGTGCGAGTACCTCGGGATCGAGCCGGACTGGGTCGACTCCACCCAGGTGGGCGGCAGCACGTGGGAGTTCTTCGTGAACCACGCCCAGGGGGCGATCGCCTCGGGCCAGGCGAACGTCATCGTGATGAGCTACGGATCGACCACCCGGTCGAACCTGAAGAAGGGCCGGCGCACCGCCAACCTGCCCTTCAGCTCCTCGGGGCCGTCCCAATTCGGCGCACCGTGGGGACACACCCTCATTTCGAAGTACGCCATGGCGGCGCGCCGGCACATGTACGAGTTCGGCACCACGATCGAGCAGCTGGCCGAGATCGCCGTCTCCACCCGGTACAACGCGTCGCTCAACCCCGACGCCTACTACCGCGACCCGATCACCGTCGATGACGTGCAATCGGCACGGATGATGGCCGATCCGTTGACCAAGCTGCACTGCTGCATCCGCTCCGACGGCGGCGGGGCCGTCGTCGTGACGAGTGCCGAGCGTGCCGCGGACTGCGCCAAGACGCCCGTCACGGTGCTCGGCAGCGGCGAGGCCGTGTCGCACGTGACCATGAGCGAGTGGGCCGACTTCACCGAGTCGCCGTGCGTCAAGTCGGGGCGCACGGCGTTCGCGTCGGCCGGTGTCACCCCCGAAGACATCGACGTCTGCGAGGTCTACGACTCGTTCACCTCGACGGTCCTGCTCACGCTCGAGGGTCTCGGGTTCTGCAAGAAGGGCGAGGGGGGCCCCTTCATGGAGGACGGCCGGCTCCGGGTCGGCGGTGCGCTGCCCACCAACACCGACGGCGGGGGGCTGTCGGCCTGCCACCCCGGCATGCGCGGCATGTTCCTCCTGGTCGAGGCCGTACGCCAGCTGCGCGGCGAATGCGGCGAGCGCCAGGTGCCCGGTGCGCGCCTGGCGTGCGTCAACGGCACCGGTGGTTGGTTCAGCTCGGCGAGCACGGTGATCCTCGGTGTCGACTGACGCGCCGGCCGCGGCCGGCCCCCCGATGAGCGAGGGGGTGGGCGATGGAATCCGCACTGGCTAGGGCGAGCCGGTTGGCGGCGCGCCGCTACGGGGACGACGTCGTGTGCTCATGGGGCGACGGGCGCCAGCTGTCCTTCGCGGCGTTGGACGCGGTGGCCGACGAAGTGGCGGCGTGGATGGAGCATCGGGGGGTGGGCACCGGCGACGTCGTCCTGCTCGCCATGCCCTCGATCCCGGAGTACATGGTGGCCTACGTCGCCACCCAGAAGGTCGGCGCCGTCGCCGCCGGGGTCAACGCCCGCCTGTCGCTCCCCGAGCGAGAACGCCTGTCCGAGCTGGCCGATCCGCGCCTGGTCGTGGCCACCGCCGACCTGGTCCCGAACGGTCTCGGCGCCGGCACCGAGGTGGTCGAGGTGTCGCCCGCCGCCGAGGCGCCCTCGATGCTGCGCCGCGCCCGCCTGGCGGGGGAAGCACCGACCGGCCGCGAGGTGGCCCCGTCGGACCCGGCGGTCATCGTCTTCACGTCGGGGACCACCGGGCTGCCCAAGGGGGCGGTGTTCGGCCACCGCCAGCTCACGGCGATCGCCGCGGCCGACGCCGGGGGCCATCACCTGCGCGCCAGCACGATGGTGAGCACCTCGCTCGCCCTGCTGGGCTTCATGACGAAGTTCGAGAGCTACCTGGAGCAGGCGTGCAGCATGCTGCTGCTGGCGGAATGGCACGCGCGCGACGCGCTGCGCCTGACCGCCGAGCATCGCCTCAGCACCATCGGGGGGATCCCGACCCAGGTGGCGCTGATGCTGCGCCTCCCGGACTTCGGCCGTTACGACCTGTCGAGCCTCAAGCGCATCGTGCTCGGCGGTGCCCCCGCCCCGCCGGCGCTGGTGCGCGAGGCGCGCGAGCGCTTCGGCGTGCCGGTGCTCGTGCGCTACTCGTGCACCGAGGCGGGGATCGGGCTGGGCACGTCGGAGACCGATCCGCCCGAGGACGCCGAGGTCAGCGTGGGCAGGCCGCGGCGCGGGGTCGAGCTCACCATCCGCGACGAGGAGCTGCGGCCCCTGGGAGTGGGCGAGACCGGCGAGGTCTGCCTGCGGTCGGAGGCCGTGATGCTCGGCTACTACCAGAACGCTGCGGCCAGCGCCGCGGTGTTCACCGACGACGGCGCCGTGCGCACGGGCGATCTCGGCTGGGTGGACGAGGACGGCCGGTTGCGGCTCGTCGGGCGGAGCAAGGACATGTACATCCGCGGGGGCTACAACGTCTTCCCCGTGGAGGTCGAGCGCGTCCTGCTGAACCATCCGGGGGTGGCCGAGGTGGCCGTCGTGCCCCGGACCGACGACGTCATGGGGGAGATCGGCGTGGCGGTGGTCGTGCCCCGCGACGCGGGCGGGCCCCCGACGCTCGACGAGATCCGCGCCTTCGCCCAGGGCGGGCTGGCCCGGTTCAAGCTCCCCGAGGACGTCGTTATCGTCGACGAGCTCCCTCGCACCGTCGGCGAGAAGATCGACCGCGGCGCCCTGCACGCCCTCGTGGCGTCCAGGCGGCCCGCAGCGCCGGACACGGGAGGTGCGTGACGTGATCGAGGGGGTTCCTCCCGGGCGCCGGGCGGTGATCGTGGGCATCGGCCAGACCGAGTTCGCCAAGAGGATCGAGCGCAGCGAGGCGGCCCTGGCCTGCGACGCCATCATGGCGGCCTGCGCCGATGCCGGGCTCTCGGTGGCCGACGTCGACGGGATGACCCGCTACGACGTCGAGCAGACGACGGAGTGGGAGCTCGTGTACACGCTGGGCATCGAGCACCTGCGCTTCTTCGCCGGCACGCCGTCGGGCGGGGGCGGGCTCGCCAGCACGATCGTCCTGGCGTCGATGGCGGTGGAGTGCGGGATGGCGACGACGGTGGTGGCCTACCGCTCCCGGCGCCGGGGGGCGCAGTCCACGTTCGGCCCGCACCCGTACCAGGGGGGGCGTCCCTGGGCCAAGAAGGGGTCGTCGGTGTCGGGCCCCGCCCAGTACCACCACCCCTTCGGACTGGCCAGCCCCGCCCAGGAGATGGCGCTGATCGCCCGGCGCCACATGCACGTCTACGGCACGCGCGCCGAGCAGTTCGGCATGCAGGCCGTCGCCCAGCGCGCCCACGCCAGCACCAACCCGGCGGCCATCATGCGCGAGGCGATCACCCTGGAGGACTGGGCGACGGCCAGGGTCATCGCCGATCCCATCCGGCTCGTCGACTGCTCGCTCGAGTGCGACGGCGCCGTGGCCCTGGTCGTGACCTGCGCCGAGCGGGCCGCCGACCTGCGCCAGCGGCCCGTGTTCGTCGTGGCCGGGGCCCAGGGGGAGCACCCCATCCACACCCAGTTGAGCGTGTACTTCGCCGAGACCGGGGACTTCGGCGGCCCCCGCAACGGGGGGTGGGGGATCGGGGAGCGGCTCTTCGCCCAGGCCGGCGTCGGGCCCCGGGACGTGGACGTCGCCATGATCTTCGATCACTTCACCATGGCCGTGCCCCTGTCGCTCGAGCAGTACGGGTTCTGCCCCGAAGGCGAGGGCGGGGCGTTCATCGAAGCCGGGCACACGCGGTGGCCGGGGGGGAGCCTGCCCGTGAACACCCACGGGGGCTCCAACGGGGAGGCGTTCATCCACGGCTTCAACCATCTCCCCGAAGCCGTTCGCCAGTTGCGCGGCACGGCGGCGAACCAGGTCGAGGGGGCCGAGGTGGCCTTCGTGAACGGCTCGATCACCGACAGCTCGGGAGCGGTCCTGCTCCACCGGTAGACCGCCCGGCGCGGGCCACGAGGCGAGGCGTGGGAGGACGACGATGCGACGAGACGACTACCCCCGACCGGTGCCCGACGCCGACAGCGAGCCCTTCTGGCGCTACTGCCACCAGAGCGAGCTGCGCGTCCAGCGATGCACCGCCTGCGGCGTGCATCGCCACCATCCCCGCCCCCGGTGCCCGCGGTGTCGCTCGTCGTCGTTCGAATGGGCCCGGTGCCGGGGGACGGGGTTGGTGTACTCGTTCACGATCTGCCACCCTCCGGTGCTGCCTGCCTTCGAGGAACGCGCGCCGTACAACGTGGTGGTCGTCCAACTCGACGAGGGGCCGTGCATGGTGAGCAACGTGGTCGACTGCGACGAGCCGCTCTACGTCGGCATGCCGGTGGAGGTGTGCTTCCGCCAGATCGACGAGGCCCTGACCATCCCGCAGTTCCGTCCCCGCGTGCCGGTACCGTGACCGCGCCGGACGTTGTTGGCGGCGCCCGGCCGCCGCCCCGACGCACCGGCGGAGAAGCTTGCAGCAGGCACCCGCGAAGCTTACGATCCATATCATGATGATCAGGGTTGCGGCACTGGTCCGACGGCTGCGGGCCTAGGTCCTGCGGTGTCCGCCGACAGCCAGCTGCCGACCCGCGAGGACCTGGTGTTCCAGCTCACGCAACGGCGCAACTGGGGGCGGTGGGGGCCCGACGACCAGCGTGGCGCGGTCAATCTCGTCACCCCCGGGCGCGTGGTGCAGGCGTGTTCGACGGTGACCCTCGGGCGCACGGTCTCCCTGTCGCGTGCCCTGCCCACCGCTGCGGGCCCCGGCAACCCGACGCCGGCGCACCATGTGCTGGCCACCCGCCCCCACTCGCGCGGCGGTGGCGTGGCCGTCGACTATCTCGGGATCGACGTCCACGGCTACACCTCGACGCACGTCGACGCGCTGTGCCACCTGTGGGACGACGACGGCATGTGGGGCGCCTGGCCAGCCTGGCGGCCGCCGAGGACCGTCAGGCGGCCCAGTTGCGCGGGATCGACGTGCAGCGCCTGGGGATCGCCGCCTTCGCCCTCGCCGGGGCGCTGGCCGGCTCCTCCGCCATCCTGATCGGGCCCCAGACCTTCGCCGTGTACAACGCCGGGGACTCCTTCGCCCTCCTGGGCTTCTTGGCCCTGGCCATCGGCGGTTACGGCAGCTTCGGGGGCGCCCTCTTCGGCGGCCTGGTCACCGGGGTGGTGGAGGCGTTCACCGAGCGGTACCTCGGCGTGAACTACGACTTCCCCATTCTCTTCGCGCTCTTGCTGGCCGTCCTGCTCGTCCGGCCGACCGGGCTGTTCGGCCGCAGCCTGGTGCGGGTCGTATGACCGAGGACGCCGTCGCGGCGGCGCCCGGGCGCGGCCCGCTCGGGTGGGTGGCCACCACGTTCTGGCGGATCCGGACGTCGCGCTGGACGTGGGCGGCGCCGATCGTGGTCATCGCCCTCGTGGCGCTGGCGCCCAACCTCGGGTTGAGCGCCTACTGGACGATCCAGGTCCAGGAGATGGCGTTCCTGGCGCTGATCGTGAGCGGGCTCAACCTCAGCTACGGATACGCCGGTGAGCTGGCGCTCGGACAGGTGGCGATCTACGCCGTGGGGGCGTACCTCGCCGGGTACATGGCGTTGCACGGGTTCAACGACCTCGGGCTCACGCTGATCGCCGCCGGCGTCGCCGCCGGGATCGTGGGCGTGGCGTCGGGCATCCCGGGCATGCGTCTCGGGGGCTGGGCGCTCGCCATGGTGTCGTTCTTCCTCATCCTCCTCGTGCCCGACGTCGTGCTCAGCCTGTCGAGCATCACCGGCGGCTACAACGGCCTGCCGGGCATCCCCGAGGCCAAGCTCCTGGGGCAGACCCTGACCTCGCGGGAGCTGTACTGGGCCACCCTGCTGGTGCTCGCCGTGTGGCTCCTGTTCCTGCGCAACCTGGTGGAGTCCCGGCACGGCGCGGCCCTGCGGGTGCTGAAGGTGAGCCCGGTGCTGGCCTCCTCGCTCGGCGTGCCCGTCTACCGGCTCAAGGTCATCGCCTACGACCTCGGCGGCGTGCCCGCCGGGCTCGCCGGCGTGC
>Ga0209415_10002233_pt1 | contig 36432 bp, 31 predicted proteins | sample PeaSoiSIISIP2007_FD_187696 | JGI IMG/M metagenome (GOLD analysis project Ga0209415, IMG submission 187696) | Peat soil microbial communities from Weissenstadt, Germany - SII-SIP-2007 (SPAdes) (version 2) | ecosystem: Environmental > Terrestrial > Soil > Wetlands > Peat | place: Germany... | reverse complement strand
GCGTCGGTGTATTCGTCGGCGTGTTCGTCGGGGTCGGCGTATTCGTCGGGGTCGGCGTGTTCGTCGGCGTATTCGTCGGCGTCCGCGTATTGGTTGGCGTCAGTGTGTTCCTTGGTGTCCACGTCGGCGTGCTCGTCGGCGTGTTCGTCGGGGTCGGCGTGTTCGTCGGTGTGTTCGTCGCCGTCGGGGTGTTCGTCGCCGTCGGGGTGATCGACGCCGTCGGGGTGATCGTCGGGGTATTCGTTGCCGTTGGGGTGATCGTCGCCGTCGGTGGCGTGCCGGTAGGTGTCGGAGTGAACGTCGCCGTCGCCACCGTCGAAGTGGACGTCGGCGTCGACGCCAGCGCCTTGATGACGTTGCCCATGCTGCTCTGTCCGACGATGATATTGGGCGACGACGCACCAACAGGAACCGCGGGACTAGCAAACGTGTAGCCGGACTCCGTGACCGTCAGCTGGTACGTCCCCGGCCTGAGGGATCCGGCTGAGAACGTCCCATCGACCGCGGTGTACACGGTCGAGGCGGCGTTGCCGGTCGCGATATTCGTGGCGACCACGCTCGCCGATGCCAGGCCCGTTCCGCCGCTGTCCGTCACGGTGCCGCTGATCGTGAAGTACGACACGGTCACTTTGCAGGTCTCGATGCTCTGCTGTCCAAGCGTGTCGAGCACCCTGTGGGTGATCGTGTACGCGCCCGGACCGCGGTACGTGTGCGGGCCGAACGTCGCGCCTTGGCCGTGGCTCTCGAGCAAGCTGCCGTCGCCCCAGACCACGGTCACTTGGGAAACGCCGGTGGCGTCGTTATCCGACGAGTTGTCCGTGAAGGTGACGGTCCAGTTCGTATTGACCTGCGCTTGGAGGGCAGCGCACCACGACATCGGGAGCGAAGTGGCGGTCGGCGTCGGCGGCGTGCCTGTCGGCGTCGGAGTGGGCGTGGGTGGCGTGCCGGTAGGAGTCGCAGGAGCCGTCGGCGTCGGTGTGATCGCACCCGGCGTGGGCGCGTAGTCGGGAGTGTAGACCGACACGTTCTTCGTGACCGATCCGGCACCGCCGTCCACGGTCAGCGTGATCGTGTACGTGCCTGCGCCGCTATAGGTATGGGTTGCGCTGGCGCCCGATCCATCAGTCGAGCCGTCGCCCCAGTTCCAATCGTAGGAGCTGCATCCGCCGATGCAGCTCGCATAGGCATACACGGTCACGGTGAGCGTATTGGGGGGGCTGCCCAAGGTGTAGCCGAAGTTCACTTGCGCCGCGTTATTGTGAATGGTGGCCGCGTACGTGGCCAGGTCGGTCTTGCTGATATACGGTGCGTTGTTCACCGTCGCGCTTGGCCCAAACGATCCGCCGTGGCACTGGCCGCATGCGAGATCGAGGTCCACCCAAACCGCCTTGGTGTACGAGCCGTCGGGTGCGGTCTGCGCGTTCCGGTCCTCGGTGACGGCCGTCCATGTGCCGCTCGCCGCAGTGCAATTGCTTGAGGAGGTGTCGGACTTGTACACAACCGGCAGGGACGGAGCATTTTGGACCGCGCCGGTATGGACGGAGCAGGTCCCGCCATAGAACTGACCGGTTGTCGGGAATGTGCTGTAGGTTGGATCGGTATTGATTCTCCACAGGTGGACGGCGAGGGAATTTTGGTTGCCGTTTGCCTGCGCCTGTGTCGCCATGTGACAGACGACACATGGACTGTCATACTTACTCGAATCGAACGGTGTCCCGGCTCCCATCGGATGGAGCATGCTCGACACCGCCACCTGCGGAGCGCCGGCGTCGGTTGCGCCGGTCGTGCTGTTGTTCACATGACAATTCTGGCACGTCTTCCTGATGGCCGCTTCCGACTGATCCTCAATAAAGAGACTGTTGTGGACATCGTGGCAGGTCGAGCAGGTCCCCTGCTTGGTGCCCAGATCGCCGGATGCGTCGGCCCTCCATGAGCCAACACCGTATAGCCCCTCACAGTCGGCTTTGGTCTTTATTTCACTGCCGTCAACCTTCGTCTTCGCCGGGGTGCTGTTCGTGGGCGATTGCCAGCAGGTGTAGCCCTTGAAGATGCTGCCATACTCCGAGGTCCCATTCGGGTCGGTAAGATCGTAATAGCCAAGTGAATTCAGCGTGATAGATCCGGGGCCGCTCTGTGCGCCGGCGTACTTTGCGTGCACGCTGTTCAGGAACGAGGGTCCGAGCACATGGCCGTTAAACTCGCGGCCCGCTGCTGCGCCGTGGCCTACGCCGGTCGGGATCAGCGTCGGATCGTATTGCGTTGTGCCGGCCGGCCACAGCTTGGCAATGGACTGGTGGCAGCCGAAGCACAGGTTGTTCCTGCCGGTGCCATTCGCAAGTGCGCCCATACCGCCGGCGGTGTAGTGCGTTGTCGGGAAACTGGAGCCTGCGGGGTAGGAAGTCCACGTTCCGCCGTTAGCCGTGCACGCCGCCTGAGTGAGGAAAACCTCAGTGCAGTTTACGGTGCAAGCGGAGCCGTTCCAGGCTGAACTGGATCCGCCGGCGTTCGTGCACGCAGTTTGAGAAGCACAGCCGGTGTTTGCGCCTTGCCCGCTGACTTGGTAGATGCTGGATCCACTACCGCACCACCCGCCGGTAATCTCACCCTGCGCTACTGGCCCGACCTCCGCGTTGTGGCATCGTGAGCACTGAATGCCGTTAAGGTCCCACTTCGGATTCGCCGGATTCAGATTAATGCCCGGGAATGACTCCTGAGGCTCAAGTCCAGCGTATCCGGGAGTACCGATCGACTGCACGCCGGGATTATTGTTGTCGCTGTAGCCTGCCGTGTGGCACCCTGCGCAGCTGGTCGTCGCGGTGTAGCCATTGGTAGGTCCGGGAAGCGAGCCGTAGCCGTTCGTGCCATAAACGACTGAAGGCAATGGGGTCATCCAGTCGGCGTATACATAATAGAGGTTCTGGGGTGTGCCGCTGACCGTGATCTTCCCGGTGCTGAAGTCAATGGCGTTGGTGCCGTCGGTGGTGTAGACGCAAAGACCATCCGCATTTGGGATTTGGCCATTTACACAAGGACCCGCCCAGCTTTTTCCTGCCGTCACTTTCCTCAGCATGTTCTTGTGACCGGTCTTGAGATAGCTGTCCTTCCATCTCTCTGGCGAGCTGTTATACTGAACCGTGGTGCTGTGGCAGTGGAGGCAGCCGTTATCGGCGTCAGGTGACTGCGCGGTATAATCCCACTGCGGCTTCTTGTAGGTGTTTCCGTCAGTACCGTTAGCAATGGTACTCTCTGCGCCCTGACCGACCCAGTTCGACCAAGTGCCGCCGTTCGCGAGACAGAGGCCCATGGTGGAATAGCCGCTCAGATCTTTATACGTACCGGCCGCGTACGTTGTGCCGTCGACTTTCGTCAGGGTGCTGGATAGGATGCCGGCAATGCTCTTGGCGTATATGCATTGGCTGCCGGATACCGACCAGTCATAGGCTACATTGGCGTTGTATGGAGTGGTGATCGCATAGATGGAAGGGCAGTGTGCAGCGTCATACCCAGGCACAGAAGACCAATCCATCGCCGCATAGCAGTAACCGGTGCCGGTGCCCTGGATTGTGCCGTTTGGTGTCGGAAAGGGGAGAGGCGTACCGTTGGCATCCTGGCCCCTGTACTGCCAGGTGTTGGCTATGCACATGGTCTGGGTCGAGTCTACGTGAGCCGTGTCGTTCGCCAGGTAGCCGCCTAGCGCGTTACACATAGCGGCGGTTCTATCCAGATTTTTCAAGGATATACTTCCGGTGACCTGTTTGCTGGAGTTTACCGTTACGCAGGTACTCGAGCCCGCCTGGGCATACTTTGCCCCGGCCGTATTCTTCGTTGAATTCGTGCATACCGCGGAGCCGGTGCCGGCATTCGCCGCGATGACCGACACCATTCGGGCATCGCAGTCCCGCTTGTTTGTTATCGAGGTGTCGACATCCATGGTGCCGTCAGCGTGCACACCGAGCACGCAGATGCCGTCACTGGGCTGCGTCCAACCACCGGTGGTGCCGTCCTGCACGGCGCCGTCCCACATGTATTTCGCGGAGGCGGCACCCGCGCTCAGCACCACGCCCGCAGCTAGAGCAAGCGCTGCCACAAGCGGGGCTTGCACGAAAAGGGTTGGTCTCTTTGCTGTCATGATTGGTAGCTCCTTCTCTCGCTGCTCATGACTCCTCGCTCGTGGCCTGTGTTCATTGGTGCCCACTCCTACGACCGGCATCGTTGCTCTCCTGTGACACGCCATGAGCGCAAGCAATGCGCGTGCCCATCAGCTACCACCCGGTAGGTAGAAGCAGATGCGCTTATGCTTCGAGGCCCTTGGGTCAAGCATGAGAAAGTTTGCGGAGACGTTCATCGCCTTCAGCGTGTTCCCAAAATACCAGTGTTGAGAGGGGTTTGGACGAACGTCAATGCAATTCTGCACCGCTCCCCCAATCTTCCGCAGCCCTAGGAAAGCTTCTCACGCCTGACAAGATTCCCCGGGTCGCCCGTGGGAGAGATGGTGGTCCCGCGGCGTTTGCCAGTTTCGAGTGGATGGGGAGAGCACCATCATGCGATTTGATGACATTGCTCATCCAATCCGCCCGACCGGTCGGTAGGATGGCCCGCGATGGATCAAGCCAACACCCACGGTTGGACTCGGCGGCGGTTCCTGCTGACCGGCGGTTCTGCGGCCGTCGCACTAGGGCTCACGAACCTCGAGTTCGCTTTTGGTTCTGCGGAGCCGTCGGGTGCGTCGTCAGCTGCACAGAGCGGATTTCCGGTACCCCCGTATCGCGGTTGGGAAGATCTCTATCGCCAGAAATGGAGCTGGGACCGCGTCGCGCGCGGCACGCACACGATGACCAATTGCGTCTCGGGGTGCGCCTGGAATCTCTATGTCAAAGACGACATGGTGTGGCGCGAGGAGCAGAAGTCGCCGTACACGGCCTCGGCGGCCGGCTTGCCCGACTTCAATCCGCGCGGCTGTCAAAAGGGCGCCTGCGGTTCTTCTCTAATGTATTCGCCGTCGCGCGTGCGCTATCCGCTGCGGCGCGTCGGCGAGCGTGGTGAAGGGCGCTGGCAGCGCATTTCGTGGGACGAGGCGTTGGCGGCGATCGCCGATTCCATCGTCGGCGCCGTTGCCGAAGAAGGGCCGGCGTCGGTGCTCTGCGAGCTCGGACCGAACATCGGCGCCGGGCCCAACAGCGCGGCACCCATCCGCTTCTTTCGCATGCTCGGAGCGCCGGCGACCGACTCCATGGCACAGATCGGCGACCTATCCGTCGGCGCCACCATCACGCTCGGCAACGGCCACCCGTGCGGCTCGTCGGATGACTGGTGGCGCTCGTCGTACCTCGTGCTGTGGGCGTTCAATCCTTCGGCGACGCGCATCCCGGACGCGCACTTCCTCTATGAAGCGCGCTACCGCGGCGCACAGGTGGTCGTCGTCGCTCCGGATTTCAACAACAGCGCGGTGCACGCTGATCTGTGGCTGAATCCGAAACCCGGCACTGATGCTGCGCTGGCGCTCGGTGCCGCGCAGGTGATCATCGCGGAGAATCTGCACAACGCCGCGTACATCGCCGAGCAGACCGATCTGCCGTTCCTGGTGCGCACCGACACCGGCCGCTTCGTGCGCGAGTCGGATCTGCGCCACGGCGGCTCGGATTCCGTCTTCTTCGTCTGGGACGCGAAGCGCGGCGCAGCGCTGCCCGCTCCGGGCAGCGGCCCAAAGGATCGGCTCGACGGCAGTGACGTACAGTCAGACCTGACGTTCGGCGGTACGATCCCCATCGGGGGCAAGCGCGTGCACGTGCGCACCGTCTTCGCCCACCTGCGCGAGCGCCTCGATCGCGACTACACACCCGAACGCGTCGCCGAGATCACCGGCGTGAGTGCGGCGACCATCCGGCAATTCGCCCGCGGCCTCGCCAAGGCGCCCGCAGCGCTCATCCTGTCGCAGTGGGGCCAGTGCAAGTTTCTGCACGCCGACCTGGCGCAACGCGCGCAGATTTTGTTGGCGTCACTCACCGGCAACCTTGGACGCGCCGGCGGCGGCTGGCGCGCCGGCGGCTTCTTCGCACCGGAGGGTTTCGCATTGCTCGGCATCCAGGAACGACTCGGTCTCGTCGACCTGGCGACATTCGCGGCGAAGAACTACTTCAATCCTGCCGAGACCGAGCACTTCTTCGCGCGCTACTTCGTCCCCGGTTCCATTTGGCATCAAGTGCACGGCGGTTTGGACGCTGAGTCGGGCAATCCGAAGAACGGCGACACGAGCGCGCCGCGCCCGGCCTCCGAGTATCTGCGTGAAGCCGTCGAGAAGAAGTGGTTCCCGGTGTTTCCGCAACCCGGCCATGCCCCGCGGGTCATGCTGTCGATCTTCGGCAACGTGCTGCGCCATTCACGCAACAACACACGCCTGCTCGAAAGCTTGTGGCCGAAGGTGAAGCTCATCGTCGACGTGAACTTCCGCATGAGCGAGACCAGCCGCTGGTCCGACATCATTCTCCCGGCGGCCTACTGGTACGAGAAGAACGATCTGAAGTATCTCGCCTCCTTCATTCCGTACGTGCACCTCGGCGACCGCGCCGTGCCCCCGCTCGGCGAGGCGAAGCCGGAGTGGGAGATCTTCGCGCGGCTCGCCGGGGCGGTGGCCGATGCCGCGCGCCGGCGCAATCTCCAACCGTATCACGACATCGCCGACGTCGAACGCGATGCGCGCCGCCTCGACGACGCGTTCACCGATAGCGGACGCTTCGGTCCCACCGACGAGGAAAAGGCCTTGGAGTTCGTGCTCAGCTATTCTTCGCAAACGAAGGGCGTGTCGCTCGACGACCTGCGCCGCGACGGCGCGGTCCGCTTCCGCGGCACCGGTCCGCCGGGAGGCGCTGCGGGGTACTACAGCGACTACTCTCCGGATGAGCCGCTGGTGCCGCATCGCTGGTTCGTCGACAAGAAGCAGCGCTGGCCGACGTTGACGGGGCGGCAGCAGTTCTACATCGATCATCCGTGGTTCCTCGAATGCGGCGAGGCGCTGCCGACGTACAAGCCGCCGCCAACGGCCGGCGGCGACTATCCGCTGGTACTCAGCGGCGGCCACACACGCTGGAGCATCCATTCACAGTGGCGTGACCAACGCGCGCTGCTGCGGCTGCAGCGCGGCGAGCCGGTGGTGTACCTGAGCGAGCGTGACGCCGCGGAACGCGGCGTCAACGACCACGATTTGGTGCGGGTGCGCAACGACCTCGGCACGTTCGTCCTGCGCGCCAAGATCAGCCACGCCGTGCGCCCCGGCCAGGTGCTCGTCTACCACGCGTGGGAGCCGTACCAGTTCCGCGACGGCCGCAGCGACCACGCCATCATCCCGAGCCCGTTCAAGCCGACGGCGCTGGTCGGCGACTACGGCCACCTGCACTGGGATTACGCGCATTGGGAGCCCAACCAGGTCGATCGCGACACGCGCGTCGAAGTGGAACGCCTCTGAGCCTTGCGGCGGCGGGAAGCCCGCCGACCGCTTCGAGCGGCACCCTCACGTGCCAGCCCTCACGTAGACCGTACCAGCTCAACTCCATTTCTTGTCAGATAGGCGCCAATGGTGCATCGTGGGCCTGCACGGACTGTCATCGCTGCTTGGTTCGGTGTTACGGCCATCATCAACAACGGGAACCGCATCGCTAGGGAGGAGGGCCACACATGCCGCGCTATCGCGTAACCATCACGGGGAAAGACTACGACGGCATGGCGGATCTGGTCCGCAAGTATCACATCACCGTCGCGCGTCATACCGTCCGCACGTTGGCGAAGGGAGGCTTTCAGGTTTACGCGCACGCCGCCGGCGCGCAGCTGCGCGCGCTCGCGGCGGCGGGATACAAGATCAAGCGCTTCGAGGACGTCGACAAGACCGGCAAGCAACGCCAAGCGGAAGTGCGTACAGCGGCCAAGAAGCCGGCGCCCCCGCGCGCGGCGGCCGCCGTCCCGGATCGCTATCGCACGGTGGCTGAGGTGGAATCCGCGCTCGCCGCGGCGGCCGCGCCGCCCAACGACGCGTTCACCCAGCTGATCTCGCTGCCGGAGAAGACGTGGGAAGAACGGGCCTGCCAGGCGATCAAGATCGCAAACGGCAACGCCCCGGGGCGCATCGGCATCTACTTCCTCGGCGGTGTGCACGCGCGCGAGTGGGGCAGCCCGGACATCCTGATGAACTTCATCGAGCAACTGACCCAGGCGTACCAGACGCACAACGGCATCACCATCGGCCCCAAGAAGTTCACGGCGGCGCAGATCCAGAGCATCGTGAATGGCAAGGACGTCTACGTCTTTCCCCAAGCCAATCCCGATGGGCGCAACTACAGCATGACCAAGGACCCGATGTGGCGGAAGAACCGGCGCCCGGCGCCCGCGACCAACAGCAAATGCATCGGCGTGGACATCAACCGCAACTATGACTTCCTCTGGAATTATCCGCAGTACTTCGCGGCCGCGGCGCCGATCGCCAACTCCCTCGATCCGTGTAACGAGACCTACATCGGCCCCAGCACCTTCTCGGAGCCGGAGACCAGGAATGCGGCGTGGATGTTCGACACCTTCCCCAACATCGGTTACTTCATCGACGTGCACAGCTTCTCGGAAGACATCCTCTACAGCTGGGGCGACGACGAAGATCAAAGCGCGGACGTCAGCATGAACTTCCAGAACGCCGCGTACGACGGCACGCGGGGCGTGGTCACCGACAAGACGTACAAGGAGTACATTCCGGCGGCCGACAAGGCCACGGCGGTGAAGCTGGCCACGCGGATGCGCGATGCCATCAAAGCGGTGCGCGGGCGCGCCTACAAGGTCGAACAATCGGTCGGCTTGTACCCGACTGCGGGCACCTCCGACGATTACGGCTTCAGCCGCTACATCAGGGACAAGAGCAAGGGCAAAGTCTATTCGTACACCATCGAGTGGGGCAGCCCGAACAACCCGACGCCGTTTCACCCGCCGTACAAGGAAATGCAAAAGATCATCCAAGAAGTCACGGCGGGTCTGTTGGACTTTTGCGTGCGCGCCGGGTCCTGAGCCCGAACCAGGCCGACCGGGCTCCGCGATGCGTTGCCACGCGGCGGCGCTTCAACACTGACAAAGGTCATTTTCTTTTCTGCCGCCGCACATTCGCGGCTTCCCTACCGAACGGTAGGAAGGTGCCAGCGGCTGCCTCCGCGCCCGCTCGCCGCGTGCGCCATGCAGCCCGGGGGATGAATATGGAAATCACCCGCCGCAACTTTCTCTATTCGGCAGGAGCCGCGACGCTGCTGCTGTCACTCGATCACCTCGCGCTCGCGCAGCTGACGCCGACAGGGCCGAGCGCAGCGGTCCTGCCCGCCATCCCATCCTACCGCACTTGGGAGGACGTCTATCGCGGCAAATGGGTGTGGGACAAAGTCGTGCGCAGCAGCCACTGGGTGAACTGCTGGTACCAGGCTCACTGCGCCTGGAACGTGTACGTGAAGGACGGCATGGTGTGGCGCGAGGAGCAGGCGGCAGACTATCCGCAGATCCGCCCGGACGTTTCCGACTTCAACCCGCGCGGGTGCCAGAAAGGTGCCTGCTTCAGCGAACGCATGTACGATCCGACGCGGGTCAAGTATCCGCTCAAGCGCGTCGGCGAGCGCGGCTCGGGAAAATGGGAGCGCATCTCCTGGCAGCAGGCCCTCGACGAGATCGCCGACTCGATGATCGACACGATCGTCAAGGAAGGCACCGACCGCGTGATCTGGGACCTCGGGCCAGGTATTTCGCTCGGTACGCAGACGGCGGGGCAAGGCCGCCTGCGCGCCCTCCTCGACTCCACATCCCTCGACATGAACACCGAGATCGGCGACGGGCACCGCGGTGCGGCGGAAACTTTTGGAAAGATCGTCTTTGAGCGCTCAGCCGACGACTACTTCTTCTCCGACCTGATCCTGTGCTGGGGCGCGAACCCGCTGTACACCCAGATCCCCAACGCGCACTTCCTGCTCGAGGCGCGCTACAAGGGCGCGGAGCTCGTGTGCATTACGCCCGACTACAGCGCCTCGGCGCTGCATGCCGATCGCTGGATCCCGGTGAAGCCCGGCGGCGACGCGGCGCTCGGACTCGGCGTCGCGCACGTGCTCATTGCCGAGAATCTCTTCGACCGGGCGTTCGTACAGGAACAGACCGACCTGCCTATGCTCGTGCGTGAAGACACGCACCACTTCTTGCGCGGCTCGGATCTCAAAGACGGCGGTGACGGTGACCAGCTCTACGTGCACGATCCCAAGACAGGCGTCGTGCCCGCGCCGACTCGAAGCCTGGCGCTCGAAGGCCTGGTGCCCTCGCTCGAAGGCCGCTTCGAGGTCACGCTCGCCAACGGCAAGAAGGTTAGTGTGCGCCCGGTCTTCGAGCTGCTGCGCGAGCACCTGGCAGCCTACACACCTGAGAAAGCCGCGGCCATGAGCGGGACGCCGGCGAGCCAGATCCAGGACCTCGCGCGTCGCCTTGCGAAGGCGAAGGCAGCGTCGATGGTGACCACCAGCAACTTTGCCAAGTACTACCACGGCAACCTGATCGAGCGGACGCAAGCGCTCGTCTTCGCGCTCACCGGAAACTACGGCAAGAAAGGCAGCGGCTTCGTCGGCTTCCCCTTCCTCATGCACGACGGGCTCGAGAAGTTCGTGCTCGGGGCCTTCGGCCTCGGGGTGCGGGGGGTGATCGGCGCTGTCGGGCTCTACGAGGAAGCGAAACTGCAACTCGCCGGCTTCACCGACGAGATGATGATCTACGAGCGCAGCCGCAAGAGCTTCGAGTCGGGCATGGAGTGCTCCGGTGCGCTCTTCTGGTACGTGCACGGTGGCCTGCTCGAAGCGAGCGAGCAGCTGCAGGCATGGGACCCGCATCTGAAGCGGCCGGTGCGCGAGGTGCTCGACGAATCGCTCTCCAAGGGCTGGCAGCATGTCTGGCCCAAACCCGGCAACCCGCCGCGCGTCATGTTCTCGCTGGTGAGCAATCCGTTGCGCCGCATCCGCTCCTATCCGCTGCTGCTCAAGAACCTGTGGCCGAAGCTGCGCACGGTCGTGACCATCGACTGGCGCATGACCTCCACCGCGCTGCAGTCGGACTACGTGCTCCCGGCGGCCGGCTGGTACGAGCGCACCGAACACAAGTGGGTGACGCCGCTCATGCCCTTCATCCACGCGGGCGAGAAGGCCACCGATTTCTACGAGGCCAAATCCGACTGGGAAATCTGCGCGCTGATGGCCAAGGCAGTCGACGCGCGCGCCGCGGCCCGCGGCATCACCGAGTTCAAAGATCGCGCCGGCCGCGCGCGCTCCTTCGCCGGGCTGTACAACCAGTTCTCTTCGAACGGCGAGTACGGTCCCACCGACGACGACAAGGTGGCCGGCGCAATCCTTCAGAGCTCAACCAACCTGCAAGGCGTCAAGTGGGACGAGCTGAAGAAGAAGGGCTGGGCCCGCTTCACCGGCCTGGGCAACAGCATCGTCTCGATCGGCAGCGCGACCAAGATCAAACCCGACGACACCATCACGCCGTTCACCGACCACGTCTTCGACAAGAAGCCGTACCCGACGCTGTCGCGGCGCATCCAGTTCTACCTCGACCAGGAGCTGTACGTTGAGATGGGAGAAATGCTGCCCACCCACAAAGACCCGCCGACTGCCGGCGGGAAGTATCCGCTGCAGCTCACCGGCGGGCACACGCGCTGGAGCATTCACGCGGCGTGGCGCGACTCCCGGCTGATGCTCCGGCAACAGCGCGGCGAGCCGGTCGCCTACATGAGCGCCGTGGACGCGGCGGCGCGCGGTATCAACGACGGCGAACGCGTGCGCGTGCACAACGACCTCGACAGCTTCGAGATCATGGTGAAGGTGGCGCCGAGCGTGCGGCCCGGTCAGTTCATCGTCTATCACGCCTGGGAGAACTACCAGTTCCGCGGGCAGAAGGGCTTCCAGAACCTGATCCCGACGCCGCTGAACCCGGTCGAGCTCGCGGGCGGCCAGTTTCACTTGCGTCCGATGGCGATCTGCCTGCAACCCAGCCACACCGACCGCGACACGCGGGTGGAGGTCTCGAAGGTGGCAGCGTAAGCAACCGTATGCGGTGAGAGGTACCGCACAAGTCCCGATTCTCTCCTCGTGAAGCCTGCTTATCTCAGTGCCTGCCGGGATACGGTCAGGATTGACCATGCCGAACCGGTCACCTAACGTGGTCACATGCGTGCGCTAAAGGCATCCGAGTTCAAGGCGAAGTGCCTCCGAGTTCTCGCGGAAGTGGATCGAACCGGTGAGCCGGTCACCATTCTCAAGCGTGGTCGTCCGGTGGCGCGGCTGCTTCCCGCAGTGCGATCGAACCAGCGATATCCGCAGGACAGTCTGGCGGGCACGGTGGAAGTTGTAGGCGACATCATCTCGCCCGTCCTGCCGGCGCGGGCGTGGGAGGCGACGCGCAAGAAGAAGGGATGACGTTCCTCCTGGATACGCACGTCCTGCTCTGGTGGTTCGACGATGACAACAAACTTCCGCGTTCGCATCGGCGCGTGATTCGGCGCGCCGACGCGGAGCATCCGCTCTGGGTGTCTGACATCAGCTTATGGGAGATTGCAACGCTGCACAGCCTGCGCCGAATCCACCTGCGGTTGCCGCTGCGCGACTGGCTTGACCGTGCCACTGCACCACCGCTGGTCATGCGCCACGGAATTTCGCCGGCGGTCGCTGCGGAGGTGGCAAGTCTTCCATCGGCGTTTCATCGTGATCCAGCGGACCGGATCATCGTGGCGACGGCGCGCGTCCTGGGTGCAACTTTGCTGACGCGGGACACCCGATTAATTGACACTGCGATCGTTCCGACGTGGTCGTAGCAGCGGCTCGGCCAGTTCACCGTGAAGGGCCCCGTTGACAGTCACCTCGCCTCGCTAGCGCGTAGAAACTGACCGCTTGATTATGCGGCTTCAGGGCCGTACTGGTAGGGCATGGCGAGTGATGACGTGCTCATCACCGAGCGTGCCGAAGAGATCCGGCGGATCGCACGCCAGCACGGCGCCCATCGCGTGCGCGTGTTTGGCTCGCGCGCGCGAGGCGAGGCCGGCGCGTCAAGCGACCTGGACCTGCTCGTCGATTTCGAGCCCGGTCGAGATCTCCTCGATCTCGTTGCCCTCAAGCAGGACCTCGAACAGCTGCTCGGCTGCCGTGTCGACGTCGTCGAAGAGGAAGGTTTGAGCCCGTATCTGCGCCAGCGCGTCGTCGAAGAAGCGCGGGTGTTATGAAAGACGATCGCGTTTTCCTGGCGCACGTCCGCGAGCTCACCGGGACGTAGCGGCGCTGGTCGTTGTTGGAACCTACGCCGCGCGTCGAGCCCGGCTCTTCGACCGGGTCTTCGCAGGTGCTGCCTTCGCCGCCAGCTCGACGAGCATCTTCAGCGCCGCGTTGACCGCCGCCGCGCTTCCGAAGTGTGGCCACACTGCCGGATCGATCACGACGGCATGCACGCTCGCGCCGGTCATGAGGTGCGCGTACTTTCCTCTGCGGCCGCGGCGCAGCTTGGAGAAATCCACCTCTGGAAACGCGCGTAGGGATTCCCGGCTGGGCTCTGCGGGTCTATTCCCCTTCTTCATACACGCTCCGTTCACGTCGCGTCGCACGTCGCGCACTGATGATCCGCACAGTGTCTCCGCCAGCGCGCTCCGCAAAGACGACGAGGAGAAGATTCGACTGCAGTGACATGCCGATCAGGATGAAACGATCGTGATGGATCGGGTCTTCGTAGGGAACAGCCAGGTCGTCCAGGAATGCCGATGCCGCTTCCTCGAATGTCACTCCGTGCTTGCGTGCATTGGGCTCGTGCCTTTGCGGCATCCCACTCGAAGTCGCCGTATCGAACCGTCGGCACTGGAAGAAGCTAGCACGTACCGGGCAGCGGCGCGAATCGCACAACGACCTCGCCGCCTTCGAGATCATGGTGAAGGTGGCGCCGAGCGTGCGGCCCGGTCAGTTCATCGTCTACCACGCCTGGGAGAACTACCAGTTCTGCGGCCAGAAGGGGTTCCAGAACCTGATTCCCACGCCGCTCAACCCGGTCGAGCTCGCGGGCGGACAGTTTCACCTGCGTCCGATGGCCATCTGCCTGCAACCGAGCATGACCGACCGCGACACGTGTTCCGCGGGCGAGACGTACGGAAGTGTGCAGCGAGACCCGTCAGCGCTCGCCGAGGCCGCCGAGGCGTGTGGCGTACGGCCGCGCCGGCTTGAGCGTGCCCGTGCGCGGATCGACGACGGCACCCGCGCTCTCTTTGCACGGGCACACGCAAGCGGTCACGCCGTCAACCTACCACGGCAATGCATCGTGTCGCCGGCTTGAACGGCCTGATTTGCGCCGCTAGCTGAGGACCGCGGATCCGCGCACCGCAGGAGGGTGACATTGTGAGCAGCTGGACGCGACGCCACGCCGCAGTATGGCTTGTGGCCGGAATCATCTCAGTGAGCGGGTATGCGCGCGCTGCGTACGCAGGACCTACGGTGCTGTTCGACGAAGGCCACGGCCAAAAATTCCTCATCGAACAACACGGCCAGCTCGACCTGTCCGACTTTGCCGGCATCTTTCAAATCGCAGGAGCGCAGATTGCTGCGAGTCGCGAGGCGCTCACGGATGCCCGCTTGTCGGGCGTCGCCGCATTGGTGGTGTCCGGCCCCTTTGCGCCGTTTACGCCAGCGGAGATCGAGGCCATCACCCGCTTTCTCGACGGCGGCGGGCGGCTCTCGGTGATGCTGCACATCCCGCAGCCGGTGGCACAGCTGCTGCACCGTTTAGGCGTGGATTTCTCGAACGGCATCATCCGCGAACGCGCGAACGTCATCCACGACGACCCGCTCAATTTTCGCGTCACCGCACTGCGTGTGCATCCACTGACCCGTCAGCTCGACGCCTTCAGCGTGTTCGGTGCGTGGGCGCTGTTGAACACCACTTCGAGCACCACGATCATCGCACAGACGAGTCCTAGCGCCTGGATCGACCTCAATGGCAACGACCACCTTGATCCCGGTGATGCAGTGCAGTCATTCGGCGTCCTCGTGGCGGGGCAATTGGGACTGGGTCGCTTCGCGATTTTCGGCGACGACGCGCTCTTCCAAAATCAGTTCCTGATGGGCGGAAATGTCGTGCTGGCGCGCAACCTGGTTGCTTGGCTCACCCAAGCCGTCCCGTCCGCCACTCCGGACGGTCGGCGTCCGACGCTGTAGAGGAGTCCCGGTGCGACCGCACCAGGGCACGGAGGTGGATGCTCTGGGCAAGCGTTTCCGGCGCTTCCCGGTCAACGTTGGTATGCGAAGGACTCCAGACGTGGGCCTCAGACGCTCAGCCCGTAGAAACGGCGGGCGTTGGCGCCGGCGATCTTGGCGCGCACCGCTTCGCTGATGTCGCGGCGCTCGCGCAGCGGCTTGGTGCTCTCCGGCCAGGCGCCGTCCCAATGCGGATAGTCGCTGGCGTACATGATGAAGTCCGGCCCCAGGATATCGGCGACCGCCGCGAGAATCGGCTCCTCCGGCTCGCAGCTCACCCAGAGGTTCCCGCGTTCGATGTACTTGCGCGGCTCGCGCCGCCAGCCGTTGGGAATCCAGTCGCCCCGTTTCTCGTAGTGCTCGCGCAAGCGGTCGATGAAATACGGCACCCAGCCCACCCCGGCTTCGAGGCAAGCGACGCGGAGCTTCGGATGGCGCTCGAAGACGCCGCCGGAGATCAGCGCGGTCATCGCCGTCATCTGATCAAATGGAAAGCTTATACAGTGCACCTGAATATAGTTGTCAAAGCGGTCAATGCCGATCTTCGGCAAGTGAATGCCCGGCGCGCCGTGGACGCCGAGCGGCATGTCGAGGTCGACGGCGGCGGCGTACAGCGGATCGAGATCGGCGTGATCGAGGTTGCGCGTCTTGAGCGCCGGCGGAATCATCGCGCACACCAGGCCGCGATCCTTCGCGTGGCGCAGGATGCGCACGGCGTCGTCGACGTACTCCACCGGCAGCACCACCACGCCGTGAAAGCGCCCGTTGCCGCGCCGGCACCAGTCGGCGATCCATTCGTTGTACAGCTCGGCAAACCCGCAGGCGACCGCGCGCGACTCGATGCTGGGGGCGCGCAGGCCGAAGCTGGGAAAGAACACCATCTGCGCGATGCCGTCGCGATCGGCGTCGGCCAGCGTGCCCTCGGGCGTGAAGGGATTGATGCCCGTCGCGTCGCTGAGCCCGTGCTCCGGCGGGCAGCCGGCGCCCGGCCCCTTGTCTTCCGGATAGCGGCGACCCTCGGTGTGGATCTCGGGGACCACGCCTCGGTGCAGCGTGAACGCCTCCGGCCAACGCCGCAGACACTCGCGGCCCAGCTCGACCTCGACGACGTGCGCGTCGGCATCGACGAACTCAACGCTCATGGCGCGTTCCCTCCTGGCCTCCGGATTCAAGCCCGCGGCGGCCGGCGCGCGACGAACTGGAACGTGGCACCCTTGCTGAGCTTCGTCAGCCCGACTTCGGGCGGCTCGGACGCCGGTTCGGCGTTCGGATCGATCTCGACGGACCACGCGAGACGCGCGCCGGCGACGTGCGCCGGCCGGCAGCGGGCGCGCCGGTCCACGGTGCGGGCGATTGTGTCGAGGGCGCGGTGCGGCTCGGGACTCGCCGCGAGCAGCGCGAACCACGAGTAGGCGTCGCCTTCCGCGAGCGCCTCGCAGTCGCCGATCCAGCAGCGCACGGCGTGCGCGCCGCGCTCGACGTGCAGGTCGATGTAGGCGCGCGGATGAAAGGCGGGGTGGAGCTGAAAGAGCTTGGCCACGGCGTCTAGGCCGCCGCCGATGCGCATGGCCGCGGCGACGCGCTCCGCCGCGAGGCCGGCGATACCGACGAGCTGGTGCGCGGCGATCTCGCTGGCGACGCCGTCGCCCCAGCGCTCGGCGAGCGCCATCATGAAGGAGCGGACGAGGAGGTGGCCCTGGACGCAGAACTCCTGCCCGATCCGGACGAGCGTCGAGTGCGAGAAGTCCTCCAGCTGGAGGTCGGGATCGAACGCGCCGGAGTAGTCGACGAGACCGCCGTCCGGTTGTGCGGCGGGCCGAGACAGCTCGAGACGGGTGAGACGCGACGCGCGGACCTTCTGCGTCAGTGGAATCTCCTCTAGCGGTGGCGCACCTGAATCGATCTGCACGCTCCAGTGGCAATGCGGCACGCGGTCGGCGGGCTGACGCGGTGGCCGGTGGATCGGCCGCACGCGGGCACGCGGGTTGGTCGCCACCGCGGTGGCATCGAAGGTTGGATCCTCGATGTGGTGGCACATCCCGACCACGAATTCCTCGCCCATGGGCTCGACGTCCATGAGTGCGCCGCAGTACGGCAGCCAGAACTCGCCGCTCTGGGAATCGTTCAGGCGGAACCGGAAGTCGAGGAAGCCGTGCGGGGCGCCGACGTCAAACTGCATCCCCTTGAAAATGGTGGCGACGTCATTCCCCGCGAAGCCGAGGGCGCGCTGCATGCGCTGCGTGTAGACCGGGCTCGCCCCCATCCATTCGGCGATGGCGATCTCGCGCATCGCCGTGGCGCCGTAACGCGCCAGGACCTGCGGGATACCGGCCCGGTCCTGCAGGTGCGCGCAGAGCTGGTACTCGCGGGCGAGCCGCGCCAGCGCTGGACGCGAGAGCCCTCCGAGGTGGAAATCGGAGTCGAACGGTCCGCTGTAATCGTCCATGCGTTGCGCCTCCATCGTGGTCTGGGCCTGGGCCACCGCTGGTGCCAACTCACTAAATCCTGCGGCGAAACGCAAGACGCCGGGTGGGTCGCGCGGTTACCCGACAGTCGACGCCCAGCAGCCTTCCGAAAAATTTCCTCTTGCTTCATCATCATGACAATGGTCTCATGTCGACTAGTCCGGCATGAGGTGAGCCATGTACGTACCCTCCGGGTTTCGGCAGCTCGTCGCCGTGCTGCCGCTCGCGGCGAGCTTCGGGTGGATGGTCTCGTCGGCCACAACGGCCTCCGCCTCCGTGATCACCGTCACCAGCACCGCCGGCACCACGGGCGGTCCCGGCTGCACGTTGCGTGACGCCATCACCGCCGCCAACGATGACGTGGCTACCGGCGGCTGCCCAGCGGGCAGCGACGCCGATACGATCAACCTCGCGGCCGGCGCGACGTACACGCTGACCGAGGTCGACAACGTCACGACAGACAACGGCACGCCGCTCCCCAACGGTTTGCCGTTGGTAACCAGCGAGATCACGATCAACGGCAACGGCGCGACGATCGCCCGTAGCAGCGCCGTGGCCATGCCCGCATTCCTAGTGCTTACGCCGGCATTTCGTCTGCTCGATGTGGCCGATGGCGGTCGGCTGACGTTGACCCGCATCACCCTTACCAATGGCACGCTGCCAGACATCCCGGTATCGCAAACCGGCCCCGAGGTGGGTGGCGGTGGCATTTTCAATGCGGGTGTTCTGACGTTGATCGATACAACAGTGACTGGAAACAACACGGGCAACTCGCCAGTCTATGGGGATGGCAATCCGGATCCGAACTGCGCCGGGTGGGGTGCGGGGATTTTCAACACGGGCACGCTGAAACTCACCCAGAGTCTTGTGAGTTTCAATCGGGCGGGCGGCATCCCGCCTCCCGACCTCGGCAGCGGGTGTACTGGAGACGGCGGGGGGATCTACAATGCGGTGGCGGCGCTTTTGACACTGGAGGAAACCACAATCGACAGCAATGCCGCCGGCAATAATTTGGGGGACCCTGATGGCGGTCATGGCGGCGGGGTCGCCAACCTCGGCACCCTCACGGTGACGAACAGCACTTTCTCCGGCAACGATTCCACTAACTTCGGCGGCGCCATCGCGAACGGGACGTCAACTACGGTGGCAACGGCAACCGTGATCAACAGCACCTTCTCCAGCAACAGGGCCGGCGGCGGCGGCGCCATCGCGAGCAACGGCAAGTTGACTGTCGGCGACAGCACGTTCGTCGGCAATAGCGCCACCGGCGGTTTCGGCGGCGGCATCGGGAGCGATGGCGCTGTCACTGTAACGAACAGTACCTTCTCCGGCAACAGCGCCGACATTGGTGGAGCCATCTCCAACAATGGCAACTTCACCATGACCAACAGCACCTTCTCCGCCAATGGCGCAGCCGACGCCGGCGGCGGCGCCGTCTTTAACAACTTTGGCGGCACCCTCACCCTGACCAACAGCGTCATTGCCAACAGCACGAACGGCGGTGACTGTGTCAATGACTCGGGCACCGTCAGTGGCAGTTACAATTTGATTGGCGACGCTGCGAACGCCTGCGGTCTGACCAACGCTGTGAACGGCAACCTCCTCGGTGTCGACCCGCATCTCGGCCCGCTGCAAAACAATGGTGGCCCGACGCAGACCATGGCCTTGCTGCCGGGCAGTCCCGCCATCGACGCGGGCGATCCGAACGGCTGTACCGATGCGGCTGGCAACGTCCTCGCCACCGATCAGCGCGGCGCGCCGCGCAGCGTTCCCGGAGACACGCGCTGTGACATCGGCGCGTACGAAGCCACCTGGCCGGCATGGGCCACCATTACGCCGACTCCGACTGCGACCTTCACGTCGACCGCAACCATCACGCCAACGGTCACCGCAACGCTGGTATCCACATCGACGCGCACCCCGATCATCCACACGGTTGCTGTCGATGTCGGCAGCACCAGCGGCGTGCCGGGACAACAGGTGACCTTCGGTGTCTCTTTGCAGAGCCTCAACGCGGACGTTGCGGGCTTGCAAAACGACATCGGCTTCGACGCGAGCACGCCGGTCGCCGCCAACGCGGACGGCTCACCCGCTTGCGTGGCGAACCCCGCGATCGGCAAAGAGGCCACCGCGTTTGCCTTCGTCGACTGCAGCGGCGCGCCACCGGAAGGCTGCTCGTGGATGCGCGCCTTGGTGTTTTCTCTTACGGATCAGAGTCCGATTCCGGACGGCTCGTTGCTCTATACGTGTACGGTGAACATCAGCGCGCACGCCCTTCCCGGGGATTATGCGCTTGTAAATTCTGGAGTGATTGTGGCGGGTCCGAACGGTCAGGAGTTGCTCGCCGATAGCGCCAACGGATCGGTCAACGTCGTCGCGGACCCGGCGGCTCAGTCGGCAACAGGCGGAGCCAGCGCGCCCGCAGCGGCGTCTGGGGCCGGCTCAGGATGCTCGCTCACTCGCGAACCGCCTCCGGCTGGCGGGGGGCTTGTCGCGCTGGCGCTCTTCGTCGGACTCGTTGGGTGCCGCCGAGCGCGGCGTGGGGTACGCGACCGGGCTGACCCTGCGCCGTCCGCCGGCGCCGCGCATGGGCTTTGACCGGCCCACTCAGATGCCGGCGATGACGACCGGAAGGTGCTGGTGCGTCTTCTTCAACTGGGCGGCGGTCTGTTCGGCGTCGCGGCGGTTGGGGTAGCTGCCGACGGACACGCGATAGAGACTGTGGCGCCCGTGGCGGAGCTTTTCCACTCGGGCCGGGTAGCCGTCCCGAGCCAGCGCGCTCTTCAAGCCCGCGGCACCCTGCAGATGACGGAAGGTCGCGAGGCGCACCGTGTACGTGCGCACCCGCGGCGCGCTGCTCGCGTCGTCGTCGTCGCCGCTGGCTGATTGGATGGACGGGCCGGCGGCGGCTTCCACTTCGCGTGAATCGGGCTCCGGGGGATCGGTGCCGCGAAATCCGAACTCGATGAGCCGCTTGAGGTCGCCCCAGAGATCGCGCGAGCCGAGCACGGCGACGGTGAGCTCGCGCCCGTCCGCCGTGGCGGCGCCGACGAAGCATTTCTTCGCCGCCAGTGTCCAGCCCGTCTTGCCGACGACCTGGATCCGATAGTTCCCCAACAGCCGGTTGTGGTTGTGCAGGGAGATCAACCGCCTGGAGCCCAACAACGGCTGCACGATGGCGGTCTTGGTGCTGACGATCCGTTCGAACAGCGGGTTCTGCATGCCGTGGGCGAACATCGTCGCCAGATCGCGTGCCGTCGTGTAGTGATTGGCCGCCGGCAATCCATTCGGATTCACGAAGTGGGTGTTGGTGGCGCCGAGCGCCCGTGCCTCCGCGTTCATGCGTTCCGCGAAGTCGCTGACGTCACCCGACAATCCCTCCGCGATCACCACCGCGGCGTCGTTGGCGGAGTTCAGCAACAATGCATACACCAAGTCGCGCAACCGCATCCTCCAGCCGGGGCGCAGGCTGATCTTCGAAGGCGGCGCCTGCGCGGCCTCCGGTGTTACGCTGAGGGAATCGTCCAGCCGGCCGCTTTGCAAGGCCACCATCGCGGTGACGATCTTCGTCGTGCTCGCCGGCGGCAACGGCAGATCGGGGTTGCGCTGCCATAGCACCACCCCGGTTTGGCTATCGATCAGGATGGCGGCTTTCGCGGTGATGACGGCGTGCCCGCCGACATGTTGCGGTCGATGCACGGCCAGCGCCGGGGAGGGCACGGTCGTGAGCGCCAAGAGCCCGATCAGCCAAACGACGTTATTGAGCTTGCCCATGCCTTTCGTCCGCCACGGCCGCATCCGCGCCGACAGTCTGAGACAATCGTCCGAGGTTGTCAACCAAAAGCTTCGGTTATCCGAAGAGATGCACGGCCACTACCGCCGGCTCTCCTGGAGCGCCGCTGGGGCATTGCGCGCCCCTTGCAGCAACATCCCGCGAAAGAAAAACAGGCTGACGACCAACGGCATCACGTAGTACGCCACACGAAAGATCAGCACCGCGACGACCGCCGTCTCGAAGGGCACCGACAAGCTGGCGAAAATCGCCGCCATCGAGCCTTCCATCACTCCGAGCCCACCGGGAACCAACGACACCAGCGACAAGATGACGCCGACGGCAAAGCCGACTACCACGAAGCTGATCGGGATCGGGTAATGGACGCTCAGGAAGGCCCCGTACAGGATGAGCAGCGTGAAGATCCAATCGACGACGATCCACAGAACGGGGACCACCATGTGCCGCTTGCGCGCCAACAGGAACTCGATGCCACGATTGAGATTGCGTTGAAACCGCCAGATACGCACCCGCGCCGGCTTGTGACGCGGAAAGAAGCGGTGCAGGAACATATGCGCCCCTTCGGCCAGAATGAACAGCGTGCGGCGGCGCAGCCGGCGGTGCAACAGTAATGACAGGGCGAGACCCGCTGCGAGCATGAAGAAGGACAGCAGCACCGCGGTGGTGATGAGGGCGTACCCGTGCAGGTCGTGCACGATCAACAAGTAGGCAAAGCCGGCGACCACGAACAGCAGCAGGACCAGGTTGGTAATCAGCGTTTGGATCAGTGAAATGATCACCGCCATGCCCGACGGGATCGACAGGCGGATGAAAAAGTAGAGGCGCACCGCAAAGCCGCTCAACCCGCCGGTCGACACCACGTAGTTCACGGTGTTGCCGACGAAGGTGAGCTTCAGCATCTCCCAGAACGGCACTTCGAAGCCGGCGGCACGGGCGATGTCTTGGTACGAGCGGGCCATGACGATGTAGCTGATGATGGCGCAGCCAAACGGCAGCAGCAGCAGCTTTGCATCGAGCTGCGAGGCCGTTTGCCAGAGCTTGCGGGTGTCCGACAAGACGAACAGCAGAACGAGGGCCGCCACACCGATGACCAACGCTCCCGATATCCAGTGCGAGCGGGCGCCTGCCGGCAGGCCGGGCGCGGCGCTGGGCGGCGTCGGGTTCGTATGGCCCACCTCGGCGGTCATGAGATGAGCCCCGACTTAATCGCTCTCTCCCAACGGGTCAAGGCGACCGGTCCGCAGGTGCCGGCTGCGCTTGTGACAGAGCGATGTCCGCGCTAAACGACGCTGCTAGGACGTGCATGTTCATTTTTTCGAACTTCCTCTTGGCCACCGCCTCGGTGCTGCAGCTTGTGCTGACGCTCTACATGTGGATCGTGATCGCCCGCGCGCTGATCTCGTGGGTGAATCCGGACCCGTACAACGCCATCGTCCGTTTCCTGTACAGCGCCACCGAGCCGTTGCTGTATCGGGTGCGGCGCGTCCTCCCGATCTTCTTCGGCGGCATCGATTTCTCGCCGCTCATCGTGCTCTTCGCGATCTATTTCCTCCAGGCCTTCCTCGTCCAAAGCTTACGCGACCTCGCGCTCTCCATCCGGTGAGCCCATGGCCGCCGAACGGGCCACCCTGCGGTTGCGCGTGCATCTGCAGCCGCGCGCCGCCCGTACGCGCATCGTCGGGTGGCACGGCGACGCCATCAAGATCCAAGTGCACGCCGCGCCGGTCGAAGGGGCGGCAAACGCGGCGCTGATCGAGCTGCTGGCGCGCACCCTCGCCGTTCCACGCCGGGCGGTGCGCATCGTGCAGGGTGGCACCGGGCGTCACAAGCTGGTGGAGATCGAGAACGCCGACCCGGCGGCGTGCCGAGCGCGCCTGGAGGAGGCAGTGCAGCCTCGCGTTGACAAACCAGGGGGCCGTGGCTAATCGTTGAGCATTCCCTCTGGAGGTCGTCGGATGCCGATCTACGAGTACCAGTGCAAGAAATGCGGTCAGTTTGAGACGATGCAGAAGATCACCGACCGGCCCCTGACCCGCTGCCCTACCTGCCAGAGCAAGGTGACGAAGCTGATGTCCAACACCTCATTTCAGCTGAAGGGCAGTGGCTGGTACATCACCGACTACGGGCGCAAAGACAGCAAGGGTGGCGATTCATCCAGCAAGGAGTCAAAGGCCGAAACCAAGTCGGAAAGCAAAACGGAGACGAGCAGCACCTCGTCGGAGTCGAAAGCGAGCAAATCGGAATCCAAGACAAGCAAGGCGAGCGCGGCTGCAGCCGCTTGACCCGCATAAAGCTGCTGTGATGAAAGCCGCCTCGGGAAACCGTGGCGGCTTTTTTGTGCCCGCCGGTTTCCGGCAGAGTGACCCGATGCAGAGCCGAATCGTTCGCCCGCCGTCCGGAGCCTGCCGATGAGTTCGGCGCCGGCAATCATCGGCGTGGATACCGGCGGCACGTTCACCGACCTCATCGCCGTCGTGGGCCGCGAGGTGCGCACGCACAAGGTGCTGTCGACGCCCGACAACCCGGCACGGGCGGTACTTCAAGGGCTCGCGGAGCTGCTGCCGGAGCGCGCCGCCCAATTGGTGACTTACGGCACGACGGTGGCCACCAACGCCCTGCTGCAACGCACCGGGGCGTGCGTCGTGCTGCTGACCACCGCCGGGTTCGAAGACGTCATCGAGATCGCCCGGCAGAACCGCCCTGCCCTGTATGACTTGGAGCCGCGTCCGCCGCAACCGCTCGTGCCGCGCATCCGGCGCATCGGCGTCCCCGAGCGTGTCCTGTACGACGGCAGCATCCTCGTGCCGTTGACCGATCACGCCGTAGACACCGCGCTGGTCACCGCGCGCCGGCACAAGCCGGATGCCGTGGCAGTGTGCTTTCTCCATTCATATGCCAATCCACACCATGAGCGCATGATCGGCGCTGCGCTGGCGCGCGAAACCGACCTGTTCTGCTCGCTGTCCCACGAGCTCATCGCCGAGTATCGCGAATATGAGCGGCTGAGCACCACCGTCATCAACGCTTACGTCGGGCCGGTGATGCGCAACCATCTCGGGCAGCTCGAGCGCGGGCTGCAGCGGACGCGCCTGCGCGTCATGCAATCGAACGGCGGGGCGATTTCGGCGCGTCTGGCGAGCCGCGAAGCCGTCCGGACCGTGCTGTCCGGTCCCGCCGCCGGCGTCCGCGGTGCGTGGGCGGTGGCGCGGGCGCTGCGCCTGCGACGCGTGATCACCTTCGACATGGGCGGCACCTCGACCGACGTCAGCTTGATCGACGGCACGCTGCGGTATCGGTCGGAATGGACGATCGATGAGCTGCCGCTGAAGGTGCCGGCCATCGACATCCACACGGTGGGTGCCGGCGGCGGCTCGATCGCGCGCGTCGACACCGGCGGCGCCCTCAAGGTGGGACCGGAGAGCGCCGGAGCGGACCCCGGCCCGGCGTGTTACGGTAGAGGACGCATGGCGACCGTGACCGACGCAAACGTCGTATTGGGCCGCCTGGTTGCCGATGCGTTCCTCGGCGGGCGCATGGCCCTGGAGCCGCAGCGCGCGCAGGCCGCGATCGCGCCGCTCGGCACGCGGCTCCGTCTGCGGTGTGAGACGGTGGCCGAAGGGGTTGTGCGGGTCGTCAACGCCAGCATGGAGCGCGCCATCCGCAGGATTTCGGTGGAACGCGGCCATGATCCACGCGCCTACAGCCTGATCGCCTTCGGCGGCGCCGCCGGGCAACACGCGTGCGAGCTCGGCGCCGCGCTGGGCATTCAGCGGGTCGTCGTGCCACGGGACCCGGGCCTGCTCTCGGCATGGGGCGCGGCGTCGGCGGATGTGCAGCGCGACGCGGTCCGCACCGTGCGCCTCGCCGACCCTTCGGTGGAACGGTTGCGGGCGCAGCTCGCGCCGCTGCAACGGGCGGCGCGTGCGGCGCTGCGTGCCGAAGGCGTGGCGCCCGCCGAAGCCCGTATGATCGCATCGGTTGACGTTCGTTACGCCGGACAATCCTATGAGATCACCCTCCCGCTCACGTCGCGATTCGCTGAGGCGTTCCATGCCACGCATCAGCGGTTGTACGGCTACGCGGATCGCAGCCGTCCGATTGAGGTTATCAATGTACGCCTACTTGCCAGTGGACACGGTCCGCGACTCGGCCGCCGGGCGGTGAAATCGGAACCGGCGCTGCCGCCCGCGGCCCACCGCCTGCGCTGGGCCGGCCGCTGGGTGCGCGCCGGCGCGTATCGACGCGCGTATCTTGCGGCCGGCGCTGTCGTGCGCGGTCCCGCGGTGATCACGGAGTTCAGTGCAACGACGTTTGTGCCCCCCGACTGGCGCGCGACGGTCCATCCAACCGGCCATCTGGTGCTCACTCATGCACGTTGATCCGATTACGTTAGAGGTCTTCAATCATCGGCTGAGCGCGATTGCCGAGGAGATGGGCGTGGCGTTGTGCCGCAGCGCCTTCTCGCCCAACATCAAGGAGCGCCGTGACTTCTCGTGTGCATTGTTCGATGCCGCCGGCGACATGGTCGCCCAGGCCGCGCACATCCCGGTGCACCTCGGCTCGACGCCGCTGTCGGTGCGCGCCGCGATCGAACAGATCCGAATGGTGCCGGGTGACGTCGTCATGCTCAACGATCCGTACGCCGGTGGCACGCACTTGCCCGACGTCACCGTGGTGGCGCCGATCTTCCTGGCACGCGAACGCCGGCCATTCGGTTATGTTGCCGACCGCGCGCATCACGCCGACATTGGCGGCTCCAGCCCGGGCTCGATGCCGTTGGCAACCGAAATCTACCAGGAAGGCTTCCGCATACCGCCGGTCCGCATCGTCGCCGGCGGCACGCTCGCCGATGACGTGATGCGCTTGTTCATCGCCAACACCCGGGTCGCCGACGAGCGGCGCGGCGACCTCCTGGCACAGCTCGCGGCACTACGTCTTGGCGCCTCACGCGTGCGCGAGCTGGTACAGCGCGCCGGCCGGCGCATGACGGTTGCGGCCATGGCGGCGTTGCAGGACTATTCGGCGCGCCTGATGTCGAGCGCGCTGCAGCGTTTACCCGCCGGCCTCTACCGCGCCGAGGACTGGATGGACGACGACGGGGCGGGCGCCGTGCGCATTCCGATTCGGGTCAGCGTGCGTCTCGGTGGCGGCGGCGCCGTCGTCGACTTCACCGGTACGGCCGCGCAGGTGGCCGGCGGCATCAATGCGAACGAAGCGGTAACGTTGGCTGCCGTGCTCTACGTCTTTCAATGTCTAGCGGGGACGGCGGTACCGGCAAACGCCGGCTTGATGCGGCCGGTGCGCGTCATCGCGCCGCTCGGGACCTTGGTGAATGCGCGCTTTCCAGCCGCCGTAGCCGGCGGCAACGTCGAAACCTCGCAACGTATCGTCGACGTGTTGCTCAAAGCTTTGGCCGCCGCCGCGCCGGCCGACATCCCGGCGGCGAGCAACGGATCGATGAACAACCTGGCGATCGGCGGCTACGATCCGTTCCGCCAGCGCCAGTTCGCCTATTACGAAACCATTGCCGGCGGCGCCGGGGCGGGACCACATGCGCCGGGGGCCTCAGGCGTCCACACCCATATGACCAACACGTTGAACACCCCCGTCGAAGCGCTCGAAGCCGCGTATCCCTTGCGGGTGACGCGCTACGCCATACGCGCCGGTTCCGGCGGCCGCGGCCTCCATCGCGGTGGAGACGGCATCGTACGCGAAATCGAGTTTCTCACCGCGGCGCAGGTGACACTGTTGACCGAACGTCGGCGCCTACCGCCGTACGGATTGCGCGGCGGCACCGACGGCCAACCGGGCCAGAACACGATACTGCACAACAAAAGACCTTCCGCGCTTCCGGGCAAAACATCGGTCGCGGTCGCTACGGGTGACCGGATTCGCGTGTCAACACCTGGTGGCGGTGGGTGGGGTGATCGTGCAGGGCAGGAACCGGAGGTGCGGCGCCGCACCGAGTGACTCATGCGGCGCCGCCGACCCTGCGTTAGGCCGTCGGGCTAGCGTGATGGCCGTGCGCTTCGACGCGACGTTCCAACTCGTGCACGCGCTTGCGCAGCCGGTCTACTTCCGCGCGCGATGCAACATCCAAGCGCTCGGTCAGCGGCGTCACCGCCTCTTCAAGGCGCTTGCGCACGTCAGTGGTGACACGTTCGGCGCGCTTGCGTGCGTCCGCCACCATCTTGTCCCTTCGCTTCAACAGATCCGCGCGTGTCCGCTCCACATTCGCGGTCATACGCTTCACCGCTTTGCGTGGCGCAGGGGGGAGCAATTCGGTGGCCTGATCCCAGGTCTTGCGCACCCGTTTTTCCATCGTGCGCTGCAGCTCCGTCAGCCGCTTCGGTAAGGCCTTCCTCCAGCTTTCCGGTTTCTTCGGGGTCATAGGTACTCACCTCCTCGAAGGTAATATAACGCAGCGCGTCAGAATGTCAATGCGCTGCGTCATCCACGCCGCGAGGCTCATCTCTGCCATCGTTTTACCGCTGGGCGCAGATCATTGACCGCCGTCCGGCGGCCAACCTTGTACCGCTCAGCTGGCTATGGTAATCGGCTTGGGCTGCGAGCAATTCCTCGTACGGTCGCATAGCTCAGCTGGTTAGAGCGCCTGCCTCACATGCAGGAGGTCCGTGGTTCAAGTCCACGTGCGACCATTTTATTTCCTCTTCTGAATCCGCGCAGTTAGACGATTGTGCGTCTTCGTCCAGAACGACGTTTTCTGTGTTCTTGTAGCCTAATTGTAGCCAATCTTTCCGTTTGAGCCGCGCGAAGAGGCGATCCAGTTTGTCGGCCGCCCCCTGCTGCATCGACGGCAAGACGTGGCTGTACAGGTCGAGGGTGATCTGAATCCGCGCGTGCCCGAGACGCTCTTGCACCACCTTCGGATGCACATCTTCGTTGAGGAGCAGCGTCGCGGCCGTGTGCCGCAAATCGTGAAAGCGGATGCGCGGCAGTCCCGATCGCTTGAGCAGTGGTTCGAACGAACGACGGCGCAGGTTGCTCTTTCGGATCGGCCCACCGGACGTATCGCAAAACACCCAGGGCGCGTTCGCGCCTTCGCGTTGCATGCGTTCGCGATGGCTGCGCAACGCCGACACCGCGGCGGCCGGCAGCGTGACCCTGCGCCGGCTCTCTTTCGTCTTCGGCTCGACCCGAGCCAGCGCGCCCGCTACTTCTTGCAGCTGTCCGCGGACCGAGAGTGTCCCGCGATCGAGGTCGATGTCGTCCCACCACAGGCCGAGGAGTTCGCCCTGACGCAATCCCGTGGTCACCGCCAACACGTAGAGGGCAAACAGGCGATCGCGGCGAGCGGCATCGAGGAACCGCGACGCCTGTCCCGGATCAAAGACGGGAAACTCCTTTTTCTTGGCGACCGGGCGATCGACATCCAGGCACACGTTGTGCGGGATGAGCTTCAACCGCACCGCCTTTTTCAGCGACGTGTAGAGCCGGGCATGGACGAGTTGCCGGTTGCGGGACGACACGCCGTCGCGTGCCAACTCGGCATAGAGCGCCTCGATATGGGTCGCGGTCAACTTGCTCAACCGCAGTCCCCCGATGCGGGGATTGATGTGGAGACGAATGAGCCCCTCGTAGAGCTTGTAGGTGGTGGGCCGGATCCTCGGGCGTGCGACGTTCCCGAGCCAATGGTTGAGGTACTGCGCGACGGTGAGGCGAGTGGATTGGACGTTGAGGACCCCGCTTGGGGACGTCGCGTAGAGCTGCTTCAGCTTCTCCAGAAGGGCGGCCTTTGTGACGCCGTAGATGACGCGGCGCCTCCGCTTGCCTTTCGCGTCGTACCCGATCGCCAGCGAGGCGCACCACTGGCCGTCTGCACGCTCGTAGATGCCTCCCTCGCCTCTGCCACGTCGTCGCTTCATGTTGTCTTCCGCCGACCGTCTTCTCGTGCTCGATCAAGCGCACGCGTGGGCATCGAACGATCGCTCACGCGATCTCCCGACGCCATCCGCCGTGCACGTTCTCCGCAGCGAGTTCGACGAGCGCCCGACGTGGGATGCGCCGGGCGCGGCCGATCTTGACGTACGACAACTCACCGCTCTCCATCAGCGCGTAAATCGTCGAACGGGACAAGCCGAGGAATTGGGCCGCTTCGCGGACTCCGGCAAGCCCGTCCTGCACCATCGTAACCTCATAGGGCCCAATCGTATCACATCCTTCAGGCCGATGCTGATCACCGGGTGCTCGACTTTGGACCTTCCCGTTGCTGAACTTCATGCGCTCACCTCGCACGCCTCTCCTGTGACCAATAGCCGCGTCGTGGGCGTCGCTTAACGTTTGGACGCACCACATGTTTCTCCGTCGCTCCGTTCCTTACTGTAGGGAAGAGCCCTGGTCTCTCGTAAGGAATGTTTTTCGTTGCCCGTGGCGGACAACCAGATCGGCCCGAGCGCGTTCTTGGTGACTTCTCCAAGAAGCGCGAACCAGACCGGAAGCAGCAGGTGCACATGGGCCACGCCAGCGCGGTAGCGCTCGACCCAGCGCGCCTCGGTGCCGACGACCAATACTGACGCCTCTGATAGGTTGTCGAGGCCGCTCGGTTGGAACCGGGCAGAAGAGTAGTCAAGGATTTTCTTCAGGAAGCGCTGCGGCGTCTTCGTGTTTCGGTCCAGCTCCAGCGCGTAGGTCGTGTGACGTTGATCGCTCCAGGTGACCTGGAACAGTGCGTCTGGAACGAGCCGCGATCTCCGTGGCACACGGAGTTCCCAATCCGAACGCCACCTGTCGAGTTCACCGCCGGCGTCGCTGAGGTGCAGCGCGAGGGCGATCCGCACCGCGTTGATGGCAAGCAGGTGGTCGATGTTCGGGTCGAGTCCGCGAGCCCTCCGGAGGCCGGACGCTCCGCCTTCCTGTTGGCGGAACAAGTTCACGCTCGCACGTGTGAGCGAGTACACGTTGTCCTCAGAGAGGCTCCGGACCCAGGCACGCACCCAGCCGGCGTCAAGGAGCCGACGCAGGCGTTTGTTGGCCGCGCAGCGCGAACCACCGAAGATCAGTGTCGCAACGTGGCTCGTGGTGAGAAACCGCATTTTCGCGAGGGCTTCGAGCAGCCAGCGGTCGCGCTCCGTCAGTCGCGATCGCGCAGCCGGTCGCACCATGGTGCGACCAGTGCGGCGTTTCGGCGATGTGGCCTGACCCTCCATCCGGTTCACCCAACCAGCATCGGGTTCTTGAGACCGACGCCACACGCCTGGCACGGGATGTACGGCGGCACGGCACCGCACACACCGCAGCGCGCGAAGGCGAAGCCATCGAACACATACCGGCAACGACCACATTCCCACCGCCCCGTGAGGATCACGGGCACACCGCAGCCCGGGCACGGCACGCTGTCCTGCGTTGCCAGCACCCAGGCGCCCGTCATCAGTCCCGTTCCGCGGTACAGCTGTCGTGCCACCACGAACGGCGCGATTGACGCCCAGAGCAGCACGCGCAGGCCCAGACGCAGTGATTGCCAGATGAGCCGTTCCATCACCCAAGCTGTGGCTTGCGGCTTCGCCGCCCGCTCCTCTTCTCGACCGTGTCGGCTGGTTGTGTATTCCGCCGACTCACAGTGACCGGTGGCCGGATGAGATCCTGCAGCCGCTCTTGCCGTGTCGCAATCTCCTGCCGCAGCGCTTCACGTGGCAGCGCATAGCCACCACTGCCGATCTGGTGCTCGGCGATGAACGCTTCGAGGTCATCCTCGGACAGCCCCACCGCTGCATGTGGTGTCGGCAGATCGGCAACCCGCACCAACACCGAGGGGTACGCCTGTCGCCGATCGGACCAAAAGCAGTGACGGTTCGGCAGCCGCTGCAGTTGCTCGCTCAGCGAGCGCCGCATGTCGTGCCGACTCGGCGCCTCGCCCGAGCGCCGCAACGCCTTCGCGATCAACTCCGGATCAACGCCCGGCAGAAAATCGCCAAAGAATTCCGCGTTGCGTGACGACGTGCGAAACAGGGCCATCAGGTCACAATTCGCCAGCAGCGTTTCACGTAAGCCGGGCGGGACCTGTGAGAAGTTGTGCATCACGAGCGCCAAGTGCACGCCAAAACTTCGCAGGGTGGTCAGGGCCGTCGCGAAGCGGTCGGCCAGGCCCGGTGCGTCGAGTAAGTGGAAGAACTCGTCCAGGATAACGATGTACGGCCGATGCCGACCCTCGGACGCATACGCGCCCTGGAAGAGCAGCTGCACCAGTAGGCTGCCCACGACGGTCACCAATTCTTCGGGCACGTTGACGCCCTTGCCGAGAAACGCGATGAGCGGCTCGCCCCGCGCGATGATGCCGCGCAGGTCGATGCACTCGTCGGCGCCCAACATCAGCCGCAGATTCTCCGGCATCAGCAGCGCCTGCAGTCGTGCACCGAGCGCGTGCTTCGAGGTATCCGGCAACGTCGGGTAGGTCCGGAAGAAAAATTCCTTGAGGCGCAGGTCTCCGTACCGCTCGACCAGCACGCCGCGTAGCAGTTCGTCTTCGAGCACTGCCGGGGCTTCGACGAGGCTCAAGTGCGCGGCCGTCAAAAGCAGCAGGAGGTGGCGCAAGATGTTCTCCATATGCAGGCTCAGGGCAGTGTCGAAGAGCCGCGACAACGCCAATGTGACGTCGTACGCCTGCACCTCCGCCGCCACGCCCGGCAACGAGCGGCAGATGTTCAGTGGTACGAGCGACGCGCCGAACGGATTGATGATGGCAAGGCGTCGCAGGAAGGCGGACCGCTCTTCCGCGCTCATAAGATACGCAAGCGCCCCCACCCACTGAATCACCGCCTGGAAGAAGCCCGACTTGCAATCGACCACGCCGATCGGCACCACGTGGATGAGCGCCCAGGCGACGAAGGACGTCACAAAGGTCGTCTTCCCGGTACCGGTGCCGCCCTGCACGAGCCAGTGCGCCAACAGGGCCTCCACCGGCAAGCGCACCGGCATCGGTGTCCCCATCGAATCGCGAGCGGTGCCGACCAGGAAGGATGGCCCATTGATCTCCTCCGCCGCGCACGCGAACGCATCGTGATCCCCCACCGCGTCGCGATACACCGCCATGGCAGCGTCGAGCACATGCGCCCGCGCCTTCTCTCGGTCGCGGGCGCGACCCCGAAACATTTCCATCCATCGTTGCCACATAATGGCGTCTCTCAGCGATCGCGTCGTTCATGCCGTCGATCCGGAATGCCCGGTGGGCGCCGCACGGGTGGCACCCGCGCCGGCAGGTCATTGTGGCCGAGGGGCGGGGCCACGCGGCGTCGCGCCGCAAAGCCGGCGCTGAAGCAGGCTGCGAGACCGAGCGCGATGAGCACGAGCATCAGCCATGGCAACGCCACACCCAGCACCATAGCGATCACCTGCAACGCGCAGCACACGAGTGGCGGCACGACGAGCAGGATCACCGCCAGCTCGACCAGCGCATCCATCAACGCGCGGCCATGGTTGGAGGTCATTCGTCCACCACCTCGGCAACAGCGTCTGCTGCCGCGTTCGGAATGACGGCCGGCAACTGCCCACGTGCCTCGCGATTCGGCCGCCACATCGGCACCAGGTCCCCGAGCCCGAGACGGCCCTCCGGGCTGCAGTGCAGGCACTCTTCGGTCTGCGGCACGTTCACGGTGAGCAGCTCGCCTTGCAGCTCCCGGTATACGACGTAGGGGCGCAAGGCCCGGTAGGGTGCGACGAGGTTGTGGAGCTCGGCGACAGCGAGCGACGCCACAACCCCGTTTAAGTGATAGACCGCCGGCGCCGCCACACCGGCCAAGTAGCCGCGTTCCCGGAGCAGTGCCCGTTCCTCGGGACGCGCCAGGTCGTAGGCGGCCCGCGTCGCGTCGATCATACCGCCGCACAGCAGGCACCAGCTGCCCAACGAAGGGATGGCCACCTCACCGCTGATGTCCTCGAAGCGTCCATCCGGCTGCACACCGAGATTCACACCGGCGTGCACGATCGGGATCAGGTACTGCGTCGCCAAGGCGTTGACCGCCAACCGCGACGCGTCGTTGTCGGTGGTGGCGATGAGAACATCACATTCTCGCAGCGCCCGGAGCGCCCGCTCCGTGAACACAGTACAACGCAACGTCGTAACTTGCGCGTTGGCATCGATCGAGTGAATGTTGCGCGCAGCGACGTCGACCTTAGCATGCTCTTCGGCAACATCCTCCAGCGTCGATCCGAGGAGACGATTCAGGTTGCTGACCTCGACGACGTCGTGATCGACAAGAACCCAGTCCCGCACGCCGAGCCGAGCCAGCTCTTCGACGATGAGACTGCCGATGCCGCCGACACCAACCACGCCGACACGCAGCGATTGGAGGCGCACTTGGAACGGTCGACCAAAAGCGCTGATTTGGCGATCGAAGCGGGCAACGTCCACCGCGTTCAGGTCATCGTCGCCGTGGAGCGGCCACGTCGCGCCGTCCCACGATGGCGCGGGAATCGTCCTCGGTTCCACGCCGTCGTCGCGCACGGCCCATATCCGTGCAGCCATGCTCGAACGGTTGGCGACCACCGAGCAGTAGAGCGTGTTGGGCAAGCGTTCGGCGAGGTACGCCGCGAGCGTATGCTCGCTGTGGTCGTCGGTGCCGGAGAAGTTGATGCGCGGGCCGTCGCCGGGGTGCGTGTGGAAGTCCACTTGCGAAAGCTGTTCGCGTGCGGCTAGCTGGAGCACGTGTTGCTGAACTTCTGGTCGGAGCTGCAGTCCCACAGCAGATTGACGGCTGAAAGCTTCCGGAGGCATGAGGATCACATGCCGACCCAGCAAACGAATCTGCGACGCCGTCTTCTGCACGCCGCACAGGACGATCGCCATTTGCTCGCAGCTCCGGTCCGTCAGCAGATGCGCGTGCAGCTCCACAGCGATGCGCAGCGGTAAAACGATTCGGTAATCCATCGATCACCTCCCTATCGGTCGTTGCTCAAGACGTCACGCACCAACGCCAAGAAGCTCCACAAATTGTCTGGTGCGCGGTAATCCGCAGACGGTCGCCATCCCCCATCGGTAGCGGCCAGGGGTTTGACGCAGTACCAATGCCAACCCTGCGTCAGCAGATCGGGGGCGCCGTAGTGCGCGCTGCCGGTCAGGTGCGGATCACCATTGCCGCCGGCGAGTGGGAAGTGCTTGTCGAGGTAGAAGCCGAGTGGTGGCGACACCGGATACGTTTGCGGGAACACAATCAGCAACTGTGCCCAACGGTCTTGCCAACGCTCCGGCAACGCGAAGCGTTGGATGCGCATCCAGTCACCGTTCGTATCATCGAAGTCGATGCCGCCGCGGTCGACGAAGCGCGGGGCAATCATGAGGACTTCGTTTTGGATGCGCACCTTCCGATCTTCGAGACCAAGCGATCGTGCTGGCGCGTTACGGCGATGCGTACCGGCGGCCGCATGGTCAATCGGTGCATTGCTCTCCGCTGGAGCCAGCAACGCCTCGAGAACGCGAACGAACGTGCCCATGATGAACCTCCGCTCGGCTAGCCCTTCACGCGCGCCGGGGCATCGATGAATACATCACCGTCGTTGACCGGCACCTGTGCACCACGCGGAACCATAAAATTTCCCTCGCGCGTGCGCCGCATGAGATTGCGTTTCGCATCGATGTTGCCGACGCGCCGAATGTCTCCGTCCGAGACCGCGTCAGGTAGGATCACCCGACGCCCATTGATGACTGCCATTGCCATTTCTCTGCTCCTTTCTCACTGAAGTTGAGATGCCTGTGCCCGTTAGGGTTTTTCCCGTCGGCGGCGGCCAAACAGTTGCGCCGCAAACTCCCCGCCGAAGCCGCCGACCTGTCGTCGCGCTTCGCTCCCAAATCCCCGCAGCTGTCGCTTGGCCTCACGCGGAAAGCCGCGCAGCTGCCAAGCGGCCTCGTCGCGGATCTGAGCAAAGACCTTTCTCAATCCACTGTGTCGTCCATTCGCCATTGCCTTCCTCCTCTTCGTGTGACCCCGTTCAATGCTCCGGCAAGCTTTGCCAAGGAAACAAGATTGGCATCCCGTGCAATGTCTTGGGGTGGCTGCCTGCACCTGATCCGTTGCAAGCGACAAGCCAACGGCGAAGCAGGCTTGAACGAACGAGAGGTTCAGGCGTGCTCGTCACCGAGTGAGGGATCGAGCACGGTATCGGAAGCGAGGCTTCACGCCACGAAAAACTGCTCCAATCCGCGACCGGAAAACTGCTCCAATCCTACGCTAGGTAGACGGCAGCAATGGTCGCGGCGTAGAAGTCAGACCGCGAAAGTGCCCAGTCGGATCGAGCCACTCTCAGGACTGGCGGTACCATCGCTGAATGGGATCAGAAGGCAGTCTAAGACACAGGTGTTGTTAGCAACGGCGGCATGAGCATGGTGGCTGCAAACCGAACCAGTAAACGACCTTCTGTATCCAGCACCGTGGCCGGAAGTCTCGGCGGATACGTCGGCCCAAGAGTCCAATTGCGAACCTTCTGCTCCTGGAGAAAGACCTCTTCCTGTCCCAGTTCGTTGACCACTCTCCGCGCCAAGTCGATGAGATATCTGCGACCGGCCTCCGTTCCTCGGCCAAGCACTTCGATCCGTTCAAGAACGTCTAGCACCTCAAGTCTATCCTCCGGCCGTATCCAGACCCCTTCTGCTTCACCCGCCGTTGCCCCACCAAAGCGTTCAGAGACCAAACGGCGAAATTCGGAAAGCTGCGACTCCGCGACTTCTACACTCAACTCGCCGCACCGCCATGACCGTGGAACGAGCAATGTCCAACGAGCATCATACTTCGTTGCGACTCCCGGCTGCATCACGCTGTCAAGCTGCAGAACGGACGACGGATACAAACGTTGCCCACTTTTCTGGTTCGCGACACGCCTCAAAATAACTGCCCTACGCTGCCAGTCTTCTCGGCAACTTCGCAACAACATCGCGGCCACGCCCGGATCGACGTCATGGTCG
>Ga0209415_10002232_pt1 | contig 36457 bp, 39 predicted proteins | sample PeaSoiSIISIP2007_FD_187696 | JGI IMG/M metagenome (GOLD analysis project Ga0209415, IMG submission 187696) | Peat soil microbial communities from Weissenstadt, Germany - SII-SIP-2007 (SPAdes) (version 2) | ecosystem: Environmental > Terrestrial > Soil > Wetlands > Peat | place: Germany... | reverse complement strand
ACCGCGAGCCAGAGCGCGAAGAACACGATCCATGCGACGGCGATGAACCCCACGGAGAGTTCGCGCTTGGACCTCCCTCGTACCTGTTTGGCGCTCTCTCGCTTGCGCGGGTCGCCATACCGCTTCCTGCCGCTCATCTGCGGGCCTCTCGATCCTGGATCGTCATCCTCCCTGCTGTATACAGCACGCCGGTCGCAAGGACAGCCCCCGGAGCCCGCTCATCCGCCTAGCGGCGTGCCTCGCAAAGGACCATCGCCGAACCCTACGGCACACCGCTCCCTACCCACCACCGCGGTCGCGCAGAGAAGACAATCCCTCCGCGGAGCCCAAGCGACGACCTTGTAGTCTCACCAGGATGAGCTCGCTACCGAACCGCTTCTACCACTGGCTTCGGCATCCTTCCGCTCGCTCGCTCGCGAACGAGGAGCGGACCGTTTCAGGATTCGAACACTTGCGAGGCCACAAGTACTGCCTACTCGTGACCTACAAGCGCAGCGGCGATGCGGTTCCGACTCCCGTGTGGTTCGGACTCGGCGACGGGAAGCTCTACGTTCGCAGCGAGGCGAACGTCGCCAAGGTCAAGCGCATCCGCAACGATCCGCGGGTACGCATCGCTCCATGCAGCGTGCGCGGCAAGCCGCTCGGACCCCCCGCTGAGGGTCGGGCCCGGGTGCTCGACCAACCCAGCGACGAGGAATACGCGGAGGCCGCGCTGCGGGCGAACTACGGGCTCGGGCGCAAGCTCTATGAAAGAGCCGGAGGGGCGCTCGGGACCGGGACGGTCTACTTGGAGATCGCCCCCGCGTAATGGTTCAGCCGCCCCCTTGTGAGACGTAGAACGATCGTGACGGCAGCGCTTGCCGCCTTGCTCGCTACGGGCGGAGCGCTGGCGACACCAGCAGCGATCGGCAGCGCGACCCGTTGCCAGCACCCGGGCACCCGGGTCGTTGGCCGCCGGGGCGGCGCGGCACTGCTCGAGAGCGGTCGCAACAGCAACTGGACGATCCATGTATTCAGCTGCTGGGAGCCGACCGGACGGGTGCACCTGATCACCTCACAGGATCAGGCGACGGAGTTCAGCCTCTCCCACGTTCTCTTCAATGGCCAGTTTGTCGCAGGCGATGCCCATGAGGTCGGCTTCGGGGGTGACAGCGCCAGCGAAGGCGATGAGATCTTTTCGGTCGACGCCCGCAGCGGGCGCACGCTGCAGGACCTCACGCCGCCCGGCGTCGAAAACCTCGGCGACGTACCCGGCGAAACGACCAATCTGTACGCCCTCGTGCTCGCCGGCGACGGCGGCCTGGCCTACATCGGCAGCGCCTATCGGCCGTGCCCGGCAGCCATCGGCCTGGTGGTCGCCGACCGGGCTGGGCACCGGACGCTCGACTGCCCTGTCAAGGGTGAGCAGCCGTCTCAGGCGATCGCCGGGCTACGGCTGCACGGCCTCACCGTCACGTGGAGGCACGGCGGGATCACCCACTCGGCGCGACTGGGCTAGCCGCATCCCCCACGGGGAGGCGGCGTGAGAGCCACCGATCCGCGGACTACCGCGGATCGCCGCTCGCGGCGACGACCCCGGTACCGCGAACTGGCCGGGCGGTCGGACCTGCGCTGTTCACGCGATCGTTAGCGCGCTACGGGATCGTCGCCGACTGCGGCTGACCGGCCTGCGTCCAGGTGACCATGGTTCGCGCCAGCTGTAGCGATCGTGAATCGATCTGACCTTCAGCGAGCGTCTGCGCCGGGCAGGTCATCGTCTGCCCAACCGTCCTCGCGAGGCACCCGAGGAGTGTCGCGGATGTCACCGTGCCCGACGTGGATTCCTCGAGCCAAACGGCCGCACCGGCAGACGACAGGAGCGTCCTCGCGAACCTCAGCGTACGCTGCACGTTTCCCTCTGCATTGAGCTGTGCGGTCATGATCTGCGCAGGCCGAGCGGTCAACCCGGTTGTGGCGTTACCGAGCACGAGCGTGTCCGAGCGGCCCGGACAGGGGGCCATGTACTTGCTGCAGGCTACTTCGTTGGCCGCGCCCTGTTCCTGGGTGATCATGACCCAGCTGCCAGCGACCTGGACGGGTCCGAGTGTCAGTTCGGGTCCGTACTGGTTGTTTACGTCCTTCCCCGCTTGGTAGCTTTCGTCGCGGCCCATCGCGGCGCCCCGGCCATGCCCTCGCGTGCAGGCCCACAGCGTGTCGAACAGCCTGCCGCGCGTGCGGTAGACGATCACCTCACCGTGGGTCGACAGAACGCGTGAGGCCGCGATGCCCGGAACCGAATGGCCCCGCACGGTGCACTTGACCGTCCGCCCGCCCGGGGACCCGAACGCTACCGTCACCGCGAAGACCGGTGCCAGCGCGAGAAGTGCCAAGGCAGGCGCGGCGGCCGCGAGCTGCCCGGCCTGCTTGAAACGGAGTGATGGCAACGCTCAGGCCCAGCTCATGCGTCCGCGTTTCCGGTGCCGCCGGCCCGGTCCCCGCGAGAACGCCCTCCGCCGGGCAAGCAACTGGGCTTCGAGCATTTGCGGAGCCTAGCGCTCGCGCTCGAGCCTTGTGATCCCGATGTCAACCGGGGTTGACTCTCGGCCGCGCACCTGCGAGCGTCGCCTTGCGGCGTTTGCCTACCGGGGCTTGGCGCCCGGCCTCGACCGACTGGTCCGGCGCGGGCAGTCCACCGCGATCGGCTGCGTTGCCGCCGGACGACCCCTCGGGACCGAGCGGCCGTCCGCGCGAACCCTCTTCGCCACCGGACAACGAATCATCAGCAAAGGAGCCGTGAGATGGGACGCACAAGGACATTCGGACTCTGCTGCATAACCATGCTCGCTTTGAGCGCCACTGGGGCTGCGTCCGCGTCAGCCGCACTCCCGGAATTCACTGGGCCGTTCCCAACGCCGTTCACGGCGAAAAGCGGTGCGACCACATTGGAAACGGTGAAAAAAGCAACGATAAGATGCACCGCCGACAAAGGCGCGGGCGAAGTCACTGGGCCAAAAACGGGAAACGTGACGATCACGTTTTCAGGGTGTGAACTCGTGACCCTGGGCCTGCCATGCAACACCGTCGGGGTCCCTCCCGGCGAAATCGTGACGGCGACGCTCCTCATGACCGTGGGCTATATCAATGAACCCAAAAAAGAAGTGGGCATCGATCTCTCGACGGCCACAGGCGGGCCGTTGATGGAATTCGTGTGTGGCCCGCTAAGAACCTTGGTCGACGGGTCGGTCATCGGCAAAATCACGCCGATCAACAAACTGGTCGCGCCTCCGGGCAAGTTCACGCTCAGATTCGTACAAGCTGCCGGGAAACAGAAACCAACGAAATTCGAAGCCGGTCCGATCGACGTCTTGTCTACGTCGTTTGGGGGCCCATTTGCAGAATCGGGACTGTCGTCAACTGACTCGATTGCGTTCCCCGTGCCGACGATGATCGTCGGCTAGGTGTAGCTGCTTCGACCGTGCACCCTTGGGCACCGGGAGCCTCCAGGCGCCCGGCCCAAGGGACTCGGCCGCGCCAATGTCACTCACGCCACCGACCAGCTCTGAAGGAGGCTCGATGTCGCGCTACAAGGTTGTCAATCTCCTCGACGTGGACGACGCCACAGGCGGACGCGCTCCCGGGATCGAGGCCCGTTTCGGACGCAGCCGCCTGGACTCCCGCGATCTCGGGATTAGCCTGTTCCGCTACGCGCCTGACGTGCGCAGCACCTTCGCCCACAGCCACAAGGAGCAGGAGGAGGCCTACCTGGTCGTGCGCGGCTCGGGCAGGATGCTGCTCGACGACGAGACCCTCGACCTGCGCGAGTGGGACGTCGTGCGGGTGGCGCCCGAGGTCGTCCGGGCATTCGAGGCGGGCTCCGACGGGATGGAGATCGTTGCGGTCGGCGGTCCCAGGCCCGAGGAGGGCGCGACGGCGTCCCCGGCACCGCGAACTGGCCGGATGCGGCCTAGCCATCGCCTCTCCGTGGTCGACGACCGTCAGGACGCGAGCACTTCTCTGAACGTGGTAAGGAAGGCGCTCGCCGCGCTAGCGTCGAAGAGCGCGTGACAGTAGCGGAGGGTGAGGAAGAGGCGTCCGTCCAGGGTGGCAACTCCCAGTGACGCGCCGAGTGGCATTCGCCCGGGCGGTGAGAACCAGACCTCTTGGACTGCACCGGCGTCGCCGAGATGCGGCGCGGGCGGGAGGCGACCGAGGTTGGAGAGCACGGCGGTGTCGACGACGTAGTTACGGGTCAGTGGGATCAGTTGCTGCATGTGCTGCTTGAGGCCCGTCGGGAGCACGGACGGCAGGGCGAAGAAGTCGACGATGAATCCGGCGGCCCCGCTGTTCTTGATGCGCCGCGTGCGCGCCGTAGTGGCCTGGATCGCCGCTGTGAGGGTCTTCTGGTCGTCGGACCCGAGATGCACGCTGAGGTAAGCGGCGAAGTTGCCCAGGACGTCGAAGCGCCACTCGGGAGGGCGCAGGTTGATCGGCATCATCAGATAGACGGCGCCGCTGGAGGCGCCGTGGTGCTCGTTCCACCGGTGCACTGCGACCGCGAGGCCCGCGAGCAGGACGTCGTTGACGGTCGCCTTGCCAGTCCGCAGCGCGAGGAGCTGCTCGACTTCGTCGGGCTCGAAGCGCAGCAGCTCGAACCCGTAGCCGGGGCGGTCACTGTTTCCCTGCGGGGCGATCCGTGTCGGGGACGACACCCAGCGCGGGACGTACTCGAGAGCGGCACGCCCGCGGGTGATCCGCTCTTTGACCGAACCTGCAGCGACGATCGCACGCACATCCCGGACCTCGAGGGCGTCGACGGCCGGGATTGGGTCCTCCTCGCCGGAGTAGGCGCGGCCAATCGAGGCCATCAGCCGCACCGCTGAGAGTCCGTCGCCAGCCGCGTGATGCAGGTTCATGACGACGACGTCGCCTCCCCGGTCGTGCGCCAGGAGCAGGGAGAACGGCCCAGGGCTGTCCAGGTCTGGTATCCCGCCCAGCAGCTGTTCACGTCCCTGCGCCAGGTCGGCGGGGACGCCGCACTCGATCTCCCGGAGGTCGACCGATGCGAGCTCGTCGACGATCTCCCATCGGTAGCGGACATCGGTGGCACGCGCGTTCGTCAGCCTGGCGCGGGCGATTGGATGGTGAAGCGCCGCCTCGCGGACCGCGGCCTGCAAGCGCGCCGAGTCGATGCGTCCTTCGACGCGGATCTCGATGTGCACGCTGAACGGTTCCCCCTCGCGGTCGAGGTGCAGGTAGAGTTCGTCAAGGACGGTCAGCGGCGCAGTGATCCGCGTCGCGGCGAAGCGATCCACCAGCATCTCGCTCACCAGTACGCGCCTCGCAGCAGCTGAGCGACGGCGCGCTGGAGCGCGGAGGCGGACTCGTCCTCATCGACCCTCCCACGCGCTACCGCCGAATCGGGAAACGCTCGATACGCCGCGCCGAGGACCTCCTTCGCCACGCCCGGCGAGATCGCGTACCCGAGCTCGGTGAACGCGCCCAAGTGCGGGCCGACGTGATCAGCGCGGGTGCGGATTGCGTCGCAGATAAGCTGCGCCGCCTGCTCGGCCGTGAGCGCCGGGAACCGATCGTAGAGTTTGGTCGGAGCGCTCATCGGCGTGCGTACGAGCGGCATGTGGATCGTCGTGAACTGCACGCCGTCGTCGGCGCACTCGGCCGCGGCCACGCGCGTGAAGGCGTCGAGGGCGGCCTTCGACGCGATGTATGCGCTGAACCGCGGTGCGTTGGTCTGCACGCTGAGCGTGCTCACGTTGACGATCTGACCACTGCGGCGCTCGCGCATGTCGCGCAGCAGGCCGAGGATCAGCTTGACCGGGCCGAGGTAGTTGAGCTGCATCGTGCGCTGGAAGTCGTGGAAGCGGTCGTAGCTGAGCGCGAGCGAGCGGCGGATCGACCGGCCCGCGTTGTTGACGAGGACGTCGATCGTCGGATGCTCGGCGAGCACCCGCTCGAGCAGCTCGTCGATCGACTGCTCGGCGGAGAGGTCGGCACTGTAGACCGCGGCCAGCCCGCCGGACGCCTCGATCTCGCGAGCGGTGTCCTCGAGCTTCGCGGTTGTGCGCGCGACGAGCAGCACCTTGCCGCCGGCCCTTCCGATCTCGACCGCGGCCGCACGGCCGATCCCGCTCGAGGCGCCGGTCACGATCACCGTGCGGCCGTCGACCGCGCCATGCAGCGAACGCGGTCCGAGCAGTGGTCCTGCGACGGACTGCGCGACGCGGCCGACCGACCGCGCGAGCCCGCGCGACGCCGATGGAATGCGTGTACGAGGCGTCAGCGCGAGTCCCGGTTGAGATTCGGTGGTATCGAGCGCCGAACCGCCAACGGGGGCGCGCCGGTCCATCCTCGAGGAGTGGCTGGGGTGGGCGACCGCGCCCGGATTCGACTCGTGTCCTATTTCGCTCGGTCTGACCCGCCGAGCGCGGTGCCGGCACTCTGCACAACCTCGCGAAGGAAGCCGTACTGGGTGTGCACCAGTCGGTCGGACAGCTCCAAGGCGGCGTCGATGATCTCCTGCCGCGTGGACGGATGCTCGTCTCCGAGTGCCGGCAGTTTCTCATCGACGGTATCGACGAACTTGCGTACCGCGTCGATCGCGGCCCGCTGCCCCTTCTCGACCGAATCCAGCGTCTGCTCGGATAGCTCAGTGGGCCTGTCAACGATCGCCATACGTACCCCTCTTCCGTTTTGGTCCCTCCGCCTTTGATGCGGCAGAAAGACAACATGTCGCCAGACACGACACCTTATACCACTTGTTGCCCTGCGCTTCAAAGCGACACACCGCGGCCCATGACGATCTGTCGCCCACAGCTGCGATGCTGGCTTGGCATGACACCGGCACGGCAACGACGCCGTGGCCGGCAGCCGGCCACGAAGCTTCAGCGCGAGCTCGCGCGTGGCGGGGAGCCGCCGCGGCCTACGGCTCTGGACGCGTTCCGGCTCGCGCGGCGGAAGTTCTTGGCCGCGGAGCGCGTAGAGATGAGTGGGCTCGCCGACGAGCTCGGCGTCAACCGCGCCACGCTCTACCGCTGGGTCGGATCGCGCGACCAGCTCTTGGTCGAGATCATCTGGTCGCTGGGCCAGCGCACTCTCGAGAACATCGACCGCGACGTAGAGACCGAAGGCGCGGAGCGCATCGTCCAGGTCATCACGCGCTTTCTGGAAGCGGTCATCGCAAACGCCGGGATGCAGCGCTGGCTAGCCGAGGAGGGTGAGTATGCAATGCGACTGCTCACGCGTCATGACACCGACTTCCAGCCACGGCTGATCGGCGCGGTCCATGCCCTGCTAGGGAAGGAGGCCGACGCTGGCCGCCTAGATCTACCGGTCGACCTACACGAGGTCGCATACGTGATCGTGCGGCTGATCGAGTCCTACACCTATCTCGATCTGCTTACGGGCGAGCGGCCCGACGCCCGACGCGCCGAGCCGATCCTGCGCATGCTACTTCGCTAGTAGACGTGTGCGTTCGTTCGTCGGGTTAGAGCCGGAAACCTGGTTCCTCGGTCGTGTGGCCGCTCACGTAGCCACCCTCACGCTTCCCAGATGCTCAGTTGCGGGCAAGCCCGTCGAAGACGAGACGAGCGCTCGATGCTTCGCGCAGTACATGAAAATCCACGCCCTCGAGGCGACAGGCGGGCAGCTGTACTCACAGATGCCGCGATACGCGACCGCCGATGGCAAGGGCACCGACGTCGAAGCGCTGGCCCTCAAAGCGGGCGGCAAGCCCGTCCCCAACCAGGCACGTGAAATCTGGGTGCAGGAGACCGCGCTCTCAACCGCGCTGAACACCAGCTACATGGCGTCGCAGATCTCGCTGTTCGGGATCGTCGTAGGCATCGCGCTCGTTCTGGCCGGAATCGGGTTTGGAATCCTGGCGGTCGGTGGTGCGCTGCGTAACCGTGACTCGGCGCTCGCGCACCTGCAGAGCCACCGGAGCGCCACGGGTGCCTCCCACGCAACCGCGTGATCGGCTACCAGCGCGGGTATCATCGCTCGCGTTGTGAGACGCGGAGCCACAATGTCGGCGGTGATCCTGTGCATGGCGCCCCTTCTCCCCGGAGACGCACAGGCGACCGCCGGCCATCGCTGGCGCACTCTCACGATCCACCAAGCGTGGACTGTGACGGTGACGGGAGCGCGTCGTGTCGCCAAGAAGGCGGAATCACTCCCCCACGCGTATGGCCCTTCGAGGCCGAGCAGCGACGAAGTCCAACCGCAATCCGCGTGCGTGCGACGCTCGCCGTATCAGGTCGACTGCCCGTTCACCTACTTCCTTGGAGATACGTCCCTGGAAGTGTACACGCGGTGCCGTGATACCGGGCAGGTCACAGAGATCGCCGAACAGCGATTTCGCTTCACATCGCCCAAACCACGGTGCCAGTTGATCTACAACAAAACACACTAGAGCGGGACCAGGGCCAGTCGATTTGGCAGGATGCGACGAAGTGTGGGAGAATAGCGGCGCATTGCCTTTGGGGGTTGGCTGGGGGTCGCTCGCTGCGCTCGTTGTCGTGCTAGGTCACGCAGCGGGCAGCGAGCCTGCTGGCCGAGACCTCGGGGATCTAGGACACGGACGTGCAGGCGGGCCCTCTGGAGGGCTAATGGACGCTCGAGGGGCCGTGGCCCCAGGGCTCGACGATGAACGGAGACACAATGACTGGAAGGATTCCGAAGCTGGCTGTGGCGATGCTCGTGGCGAGCGCCGCCTTGGCCGTCACGGCCGGGACGGCGAGTGCAACACCGGTGGCGATCTACAACAACATTCCGAGCCCGTTGCCCGGGAGCTTGCAGTCCCAGAGCTTTGAGGCGGGTGCTACGTCGGAGTACGGCGGCCAGGTTGCCTTCGAAGCGGGATCATGGAAGAACCCGACGGTAACCGTGACGATGGACACGTGGGCTTGCTTTGAAGGAAGCTGGTATGAAGCGAACTGCAAAACGCCGGCGGGTGCGAAGTTCGAATGGCCAGTTACGATCAGCCTCTATGAAGTGGGTGCCGGCAACACGGTAGGAGCGAAGATCGCAGCGGGGTCACAGACCTTCAAAATGTTCTACCGGCCGTCGGCCAACGCCACCAAGTGCACCGGCGCGAACGCGGGCAAGTGGTGGTACGGCAAAGATGGAAGGTGCTACAACGGCAAGAGCTTCAAGCTCTCGCTCGCACTGAAAGTCGCCAAACTGCCAGCAAAGGCGATCGTCAGCGTGTCCTACAACACGAGCGATTGGGGCATCGCACCGACCCATGTGCCTGGTCCATATGACTCGCTGAATGTGGCGGAAACGAACGCGCCAGCTACAGTTGGTGAAGTGCCGCTTCCCGAAGAAGCCTACATCACCTCAGCCTACGCGTCCGAATACTGCGGCAGCGGGGCGTTCCCTGGCTTCGGGTTGACCCCTTGCACGGAAGGCGCCCAGCCCAGAAGCAAATATCAGCCGGCGATCGAGGTGAAAGCATCCGCCGGCTAGTGCTAGCCGCTGAGGCCGGGCGCGCAGTCCTCGCCCGATAACCACGGCGACAGCTCAGATAGCTGCGACCACCAGACGAAGGCCCCGCGAGTCGCGGGGCCTTCGTGCTGTGTAGAGAGCTCCCGGCGCCTGATGGCGTACGTTTTCAGCCCATCGCCTTCATCATGTGCAGTGAGGCGGGCGAGCCCGGAACGACGAACCCCGGGACCTCGTGCGGCACGGCGAGAATCGCAGCCGCGAGCACGACCAGGACGGCCGCGGTCACCAACCTTGCGCCGCGTCCCCAGGGTCCGACCTTCTCGAGCGCCACAAGCACGGCGATCAACCCCATCCAGGTGAGGCTCATCACGCCGAGCGCGAACAGCGCGGCCATCAGGGCCCACGAACATCCGAGACACCATCCGCCGTTGCGCAGACCCATCACAAGCGCTCCTGGCCGGGTGTTCTGCCAGGAGGTGTCAAGGAATCGCAGGGGGCTGCGGCACCTGGAGAGGAACGCGCGCTTGAGCGGCGTCAGCTGGTAGAGGGCGGCGAGGGCCAGAACGCCCGCCGCGAGCGGGCGGCCACCGCTGTGCCAGGCCAGCGAGCCGGCGAACAGGCTCTTGCCGAGCTCGAACAGGCCGTAGGCCCCCATGCCGGCGACACTCCAGACGAGCAGATAGCCGCCGGCGAACAGCAGAACCCTGCTGGGCTCGCGTCGGACCAACGCCGCAAAGGCGGCAGCCGTCGGCGCGAGCGACGGCAACATCATCGCCGCCATCATCGTCGCCCACACGCCCGTGAACCAGCCCACGGAACCGAGGGCGGTCCCCGGTCCTGCGTTCATCCCGGCCATCCGGTCTGCCGTGGACCACCACGCCAACCCCGCCGCGGCGAGCAGCGCCGCGACCATCCCGAGCTCCGTGCGCATCGCCGTCAACGGCGAGCGGTCGGCGACGCCGCCCACCCCGCCGGTCGCACTGACGAGCACTCCGGCTGCGCCGGAGGAGCTGCTCATGGTCCTCGCGCCCGGTGACATGGGCACGGCTCAGCCGCCTTCGTATTCGTCGTGGCGCCGCCACCACATGCCGGTCTCATTGCGCCCGAGCGGGGCGCGGTCGAGCCACGAGTACATGCCCCAGAGGCCGTCGACGCCTCGTCCGTAAGCCGAGTAGGTGTGGAACACGACGCCATCCTCGAGCGCGAATGCGCTCATGCCCGGGCCCTCTTTCCTGAAGGTCACGGGATCCGTGCCGGCACCCGAGGCGATCTCGATGAGGAAGGGGCTCTCCTCGGACGGCCGGAAGTCAGCGGTGCGAAAGTTGTACTCGACGGCGCCCGACTGCCATTCCTGCTCGGTGTGCGATACGTGAAAGTCGTAGTTGAAGTCGCTCCCGAACGAAGACGCCCACGGAAAGCTCCAGCCCATCCGCCGCTTGTAGTCCTGCAGCTTTGCCAGCGGCGCCCGCGACACCGCCGTGAACGCGACGTCGTGATTGGCCAGGTGCACCACCGACCCGGAGAAACCGTCCGCGATCGCCGAGCAGGACGGACACCCGGCCGTGAAGTCGGGTCCGAACATGAAGTGGTAGACGAGCAGCTGCGAGCGCCCGCTGAAGAGGTCGGCGAGGGACGCGGCTCCCTCATCCGTCTCGAAGCGGTACTCCTTATCGATCGACACCCATGGCAGGTCTCCTCGCATACGAGCCAGCTCATCGCCGCGCCGCGTCAGCTCCTTCTCGGCGTCGAGCAGCTCGAGCCGCGCCGAAAGCCATTCCTCACGGGTTCCGCTCCTGTGATCGGTCATTGCACTCTCCTTGTCGGTGTTAGACGTCGATTGCGGCTTCGGCCTGTACGGACTCGGCGAGCCGCTTGATCCGTGCCAGGCGCCTGTCCCACTGCGCGGCCACGCGAGCCATCGCTTCGGCGGCATCGTCCAGCCGCTCGGGCCGGACCGCGTAGCGCACTTCCCGGCCGCGCCGCCGGCCTGCCACCAGGCCGACACGATTCAGCACGGCCAGGTGCTTGGCGACAGCCTGTCGGGTGACCGGCAGCCCCTTCGCGAGCGTCGTGGTGGTCGCCTCGCCGTGCTCGAGCAGCGCGTCGAGCACACGCCGGCGCGTGGGGTCGGCCACCGCCGCCCACAGGGCGTCGTCCTCGGCGACCGCGGTGGCCATCAACGCGCCGCCCCGCTTGGCTTGGAGGCCAGATAATCGAGCAGTTCGCCGAGATGCCTCTCCCAGCCGTGTCCGTGGTCTTCGAGATAGCGGGCCTTGCCCTGCTCGTCATGCGTCACGGCGTCGATGCCGCTCTCGACGACCCTCAACCGTGTTCCATCCCCCTCCTCGATGAGGCTGAACTCGACCAGTGCCGAGTTGCTCGCATCCGGTGCCGCGCCCTCCGGATGGTTCCAGCGAAACGAGAAACGGCGGAACGGCTCGGCCTCCACGACCCGAATCGGCACGATTGCGTCGGATTCCGGGTGTCCGCCGCGGCCTCCGGGCCTCCACGTGAGCGTGCCGTCCGCACCGGCGCGGCCCTCAACGTCCGCCTCGTCGCTGAACCAGCGGCTGATCTGCTCGGGTTCGGTTATCACGCCCCAGACAACCTCTGGGCTCGCCTCGATCAGGATCTCTCGTTCGACGCTGTCAGCGGCCACGCTGGCTCCTTCCGTTGATATGCAACCGATGGTTGCGGGACGTGGTCCGCAGAATAGCGCACCGGGGTCAGCTCGGCTGGTGAGGCGGTTCGAGTTCGTGCTACGCGAGCTCGGCGATGCTGTGGTCAGCCCAGCTGATCGCCTGGCGGTAGACCTGCTCGACATCGGGGTGAGAGGCGATCAGCTCGCTGGCGGCGTCGAACTCGCCGCACTGGTAGGCGATGACTCCGCCGATGAGGTCACCGAGCTTGCCGCTGCCGTAGAGCAGAGCGTCGACGATGTCATAGCGGAACGGCAGCTGCTCGATCACGAGCTGCATCGGTGCATCGACGAGCGCGTCTGCGACGGAGAACAGACCGACGGTGAAGTACGAGTCCGCGGCCGCGCTGTCTCCAGCACCGGAAAGCAGTTGGCACATTCGGGCCCGCACCAGCGCGGTTACGAGCAGCTCATTGGGGACGTCGTGAGCGCTTGCGAGAGCGACCATCATGGCAAAGCGGCGTACGGTCGCCGCGCCGAGCCAGGCGAGCCCCTCCTGGACGGAGCCGACGCGCCGAGGCAGCGAGACGTATGCCGAGTTGGCGTATCGCAGTAGGCGCATGCTCAGACCGGCGTCGCGCGTGATGATGCGGTTGAGCTCGTCGAAGTCCTCGGTCGCGCTGAGCTCGACCATCGTGCTCAGCGAACCGAGACCCTGCGTAGGCAGGCGCGACCGCTGCAAGCTTGAGGGCCGCGCGAAGAAGTAGCCCTGGAAGGCGTCGAAGCCGAGCACGCTGCAGCGCACCCACTCTGCGCGCGTCTCGACCTTCTCGGCGATCAGGGTCAAGCCGGGGTAGTTGGCTCGAAGGTGCGAGACGAGAGCCTCGAGGGACCGATCGGTGTGCTCGAGCACGTCAACCTTGACGATGCTCGCATACCTGATCAGCTGTTCGGTCGCAGGCGTGAGGCGGAAGTCGTCAAGCGCGATCGTGAAGCCCTCCGCAACGAGGTCCTCCAGCACGCCGAGCAGCGCGTCGTCAACGACTTGATCCTCGAGCAGCTCGAGCACGACGCGCCGGGCCGGCAACGGTGGCGGGCGCACGCTCAGCAGAAAGTCACGCGACACGTTCACATAGGCAACGTTGTCGCCGACGAGATCGAACAGGCCGATGTCGAAGAGCCCATCGAGAATGACCGTCGAGGTCGCCGCTCGGTCGTCGAGGACACCCGCGGTCTCGCTGTTCGGTTCCCGGAACAGCAGCTCGTAGCCGAACAGGCTCCTGTTTCGGTCCAGGATCGGCTGCCGTGCCACGGCTACCACGGCGCGCCCGGCTGACGCCGCAGCGGCCCCAGGGCCGGCGACCCGCTGCGCCTTACTCCAGCGATCGGCCCACACACGAGATTTTCGGCCTGCTCTCATGGCACCTTTAGTCAGCGGACAGCGCCGTGGACTCGGGCGAAGGCGGGGGCTCTCGGCGCCGACCTGTGATTGGTAGCTTGTCCGGGCTATGCGCCGATCCTCTACACGCAAGCGGGGGATGCAACTCGTCTGGTCGGTGGCGGTCGCATGCGCTGTATCGGTCGCGGGAGGGGCGTCGGCGCAGGCGCGGATTCCATGCCGGCCGGGGTCGGGCACGACCACGATCGTCCGCAGCACGAGGGCGCGGATCTTCGAGGACGAACGGGACGGCAACGACTATGCATGTCTCTACAGCGACGGGCACGCCCGCTACCTGTCGAGTAGCGAGCACTACGAATACCGACTCGTGCGCTTTGCGGGGTCCTACCTCGCCTACGTGCAGAACATCGAGGGCGTCGACGACCACGTGGGTGTCATGAACCTGCGCACGGGCCGCGTCGGTAACTACGAAGAGGTGCGTCCGATCGATAACTCTGTCTGCCCCGAGGTGGACTCGCTGGTGCTGAGGTCAGACGGTGCGGCCGCGTGGATCGCGACGAACTTCCTGGCCCAAGGCTTCTGCGAAAACCCTCCGGGCCCCGCGATCGAAGTTCGCCTGCACGATCGCCACGGGCTGCGCGTGGTTGACAGCGGGACCGGGATCATGCCGACGTCGTTGCGGCTCTCGGCCTCGATGCTGCAGTGGGTGGACGCCGGCCACGTGCGCTCGGCGACGCTGCTCTGAGGACGCGAGCGGGCGATCCCCGGGACCCCTCAGGGCCGGCCGTGCTTCTTACGGGGCTGGGTGAGCTTGACGGTGTGGGCGTAGACGACGAGCGCGGCGCCGCTCAGGCCGCGGACCGTGATCGTGAGCCTCAGCGTGAGCGTCCTGCGGCTCTTCAGCAGCTTCTGGCCGGTCCGGTTGAGCGTCAGATGCACTTTCAGCGCCTGCCCCGCCTTGAGCACCACCGTCGTGGTGGCGAAGACGACCGTTCGCTTGCGGGACTTCACGCTCCGCCGGGCAGTCACCGACAGCAGCTTCGAGCCCCGTAGCGTCTCGACTGCGCTCAGCGAGACGGTGACGGTGCACGTTGCCGCGCTCACGCCGGCGCAGCTGACGGGCACCACCACCGACACCCCACTCGCGCTGACCCGCCCCACGCTGAGGACGCCAACGGCGGGCGCCACCGCGGACACAGCGGGCGCCACCACGCCCGTCGGCGAGGACGACGCGGGGGACCCCGTCCCGCCCGCGTTGGTCGCGGACTCCTGCACCACCACGGTGTGGCCGACGTCGGCGGCCGCGAGCGTGTAGGTCTGGCCGGTGGCGGCGGGAATCGGCGCGCACGCGCCGCCGGCTGCGTTGCAATCCAGCCACTGATAGGCGAACGAGGTTGGTTCGTAGGTCCATGAGCCGTGCGCCTCGGTGAGCGTCTGCCCGGCGGTGGCCGTTCCCGAGATCGTCGGCGGTGAGATGGCGGTGGGCGGCGCGCTGCCGATGAACACGTTGCCCACGTCGTCCACCACCACGCACCGCCCGACCGCGGTGCAGGCCACGCCGTTTAGCCTGTTCGCCCCTGCGATCGGCTCGACGGTCCAGCTCCCCGCGCCGGCCGGGTCACCCTCCACCGCGTCCTCGCTCCCGTCGAACGCTACGCACTCGCTCGTGGATGGGCAGGCAAGGCCTTCGAGCCCGTGTCCCACGTCGATGGTCGTCGGGGTCGGTTTGCCCGGCGCGCTCGGGTCGAAGGTGACCTCTCGCCCTTTTTTGTCCACAACCGTGCACTGGCTCAGCGACGGACAGGCGACGCCCGTCGTCAAGACGCCGAACAACGGTTTGGGGCCGTCGATTTCGACTGCCACAGGGATTCCCGGGACAGTCGGGTCGAACGTCAGCTCCTGCCCGGCACGGTCGACGGCGGTGCACTGGCTCGTCGATGGGCAGGCGATGCCGAGCAGTTCATAGCTGTCGATTTTCTTGCGCACGGCGCCGGCGGGTGCCGTCGGGTCGAAGGTCACCTCCTGGCCGCTGGCGTCTACGGCGGTGCACTGGCTGGTGGAGGGACACGCCACGCTGAAGACAGCTTCGCCTTTGTCGATCGGGGCGGGCGTCGGGGTGCCCGGCGCCGATGGGTTGAACGTCACCTCTTGACCGCCCAGGTCGACGGCCGTGCACTGGCTCGGGGAGGGGCACGCGACGCTATACATGCCCTGGCCGCCGTCGACAGCGCTCGGGGGCTGGATGGCGAGCGCCGAGGGATCGAACGTCAGCTCCTGGCCGGAGAAGTCCACGGCCGTGCACTGGCTCAGTGCGGGACATGTCACGCTCGTCAGCTGATTGGTCGCGTCGATCACGTGCGCGAGGGGGTCGCCCGGGGATTCGGGATCGAACGTCACCTCCCGCCCTTCTTCGTCGACGGCCGTGCAGCGGATTGCCGATGGGCAGGCGATGCGATCGAGCCGGTTCCCACCGTCGACCTTGGATTCAGTGACGCTGCTGACGGTCGTCGGGTTGAACGTGAGCTGTTCACCGGCACCGCCCACCGCCGTGCACTGGCTCGTCGTCGGGCACGCCACGCCATCGAGTTCGTGGCCTCCGTTGATTTCGCTCGACGTCGAGATCGCCGAAGTGGTCGGGTTGAAGGTGACCTCTCGGCCGTGTTCGTCGACAGCGGTGCACTGGCTCGTCGACGGGCATGCCAGGTCGTAGAATCGGACGGGGCTGTCGATCACCGTCGACTTGATGATCGCCGCAGTGGCCGGGTTGAAGGTGATCTGGCGGCCTTCGTTGTCGACCGCGGTGCACTGGCTGGCCGAGGGGCAGGCGACGCCGAGCAGGAAGCCACTGAGGTCGATCTTTTCCGGCGCCGAGGCGGCGGAGGTGGCCGGGTTGAACGTGACCTCCTGCCCGCGGTCATCGACGCCGGTGCACTGTGTCGAGGAGGGGCACGCAACAGCGTCGAGTTCGCTGCCCGCATCGATGGTCGCGGCCGTCGAGACCGCGGAGGTGGCCGGGTTGAACGTCACCTGTCGGCCATCGCCGTCCACGCCCGTGCACTGGCTCACCGACACGCACGCAAGCGCCCTCAGGAAAGCCGGCATGTCGATGGTCGTCGGTTTAGGGGTGCCCGGCGTGGTCGGGTCGAAGGTCACCTGCTGTCCGGAATTGTCTGTTGCGCTGCACTGGCCAACGGACGGGCAGGCAAGTCCCACGAGATCCGCGTGGCCGCTGCCGGTGGTGTCCAGCCCGATCGGAGCCGACCAGGACAGCGAAGCGACGGCCGCGCTCGGCAGGCAGGCGCCCGCGAGGGTCCCGGTCAGGGTGGCCAGCAGTCCGAGCCATGCGGCTCTGCTGCGCAACCATGACCACACACCGCCCACCAAGACCCCCTGATCCACGACGCCGAGCGGCGAGAGGCACCTGATTCCCTGCCAGGCAACATCGCGCCGCCTCAGGACCGCCTGCGTCGGAGGATACATGCCGCTCCGCGAGCCGTGCAGACGAGCGGGACTACACGAGCTCCGACAGCCCGACGCCGATCAGATAGACCCCCGCTCCAGCCGACACGAGCACCGCGACGGTTCGTCCATGCCGCGCGAACCAACCGTTGATGCCCTCCAGCACGAGAGAGCCGCGGGCCGGAAACGCGAGCAGCAGCACCATGGGCAGCTCGATCATCCACAGCATGATCACCAGCGCCTGCACGAGATAGAGGAGCTGCTGCGCCGTGGATGCGTGGGTGTCGGCGATCGCCTTGACGACTCCCAGGAAGATCGGGGACGGAACGATGTAGAGCACGACGCCGAGAAGGAGGACCAGCCGCGCGCTCTCCAGGTAGCGGTCGGTTTTCGAGGGCCCGCTGTCCTTCTTCGCAGCGTCGGGGTCGCGGTTTCGCAGACGCAGCGCGAGCCAGAGGAGTGCGGCGCCGGCGGCGATGTAGAGCCCTGCGCTCGCTGTCCGTGTCGGTGAGCTACTCGACCCGACTTCGGTGAACAGGAGGAGCATCAGCGAGCCGGTCACGAGCAACGTAAAGAACGCACCCACCACGAGCAGCAGCACCCGCAGACGGACTTGCTCGCCGCGACCGAGCGCGATCACCACCGCCAGCGCCGGCGGATAGATCGACGCCGCGAGGGCCAGTGATACGGCTTCAGAGGGCATCTCGGAGCCTGACGAAGAAGGAGAGGAGCGCTGCAATCACGAGCATCACGGGTAGCTCAGTCGTAGCTCTGCGGCGCGTGCCTGAGCGCCGACCAGCTCTCGGGGTCGTGCCCGAAGATGAGCAGCGCGTCGGTTTCCTGCGCGAGCTCCCGCAGACGCTCGAGCGATCGCTTGGCGTCATCGCGCGAGTGCAGCACGCGCAGAGCCCGGCGTCCCTCCCATTGGGAGCGATCGTCCGCCGCGTCGGCAGTGAGCAGGACCGGGCCGGTCTCCTCCAGGTCGAGCAGTACCGACATGTGCCCGGCGGAGTGTCCGGGCGTCTGCAGCAGAAGGATCCGCCCGTCGCCGAAGAGGTCATGATCGCCCTGCAGCGTCCGCCAGCGCAGTCCGGCCCTCTCGAAGTCCTCGCGGACGTACCCGTGCACGTGCGGCGGGTCCGCCGCGCGCGCCGCTTCGAGCTCCCGCTCGTGCACGACCACCGTTGCGTTGGGGAAGTGTCCGAGCGCCCCCGTGTGGTCGATGTGCAGGTGGGTCTGCACGATGTATCGCACCGACTCGGGCGCGACCCCGAGCCGCTGCAGCTGGGCGACACAATGCTGCTCCTCGGTCATGCGGACATCGAACTGGTCTGCAAGCGCGCCCCAGTGACCGCGTGCGTCCCGCGCGACCGCCAGTGGGTTGCCACCATCGACGACGACGTCACCCTCAGGGTGACGAATCAGAAAGAACGGCACCGGCACCTCGATCCCTGCGACCGCGAGCGTGCCGCTGCTGAACAGGTGGAGCACGACCTCGATCCTAATCAGAGTCGGAGATGCGCGCCCCGCCCGACGCCACGTGCAGGCCGCCGCAGCGGACGTCGTACGCTTACCGCCGGCGAGCGAGGCTCGCGACCGGGATTACGATCGATCACGCGACCGGGAGATGTGCGAATGGCAGACCTCGAGTACGAAGTCACAGACGGCGTCGGCACCATCCTGCTCAACCGGCCCCACCGGAAGAACGCGTTCACGCTCGAGATGATCGACGAGTGGGCCGCCGTGCTGGTGGCCGCGCGCAGCGACCCGGACGTGCGCACGCTGGTTCTCACCGGAGCAGGCGACGGCTTCTGCTCGGGGGTCGATCTGGACGCCTTCGACCAGCGGGGGTCGGCGCCGCTGGATGTCAAGCGCAACCTCACCGACCGCATCCACAGGGTCGCCTATGCGCTGCAGGATCTGGACAAGCCGATGATCGCCGCCGTCAACGGCGTCGCCGTCGGCGCGGGGATGGACATGGCGCTGATGTGCGACATCAGGCTCGCCGCCAGCTCGGCGCGCTTCTCCGAGGGCTATGTCCGCGTGGGGCTCGTCCCGGGCGACGGCGGCTGCTACTTCCTGCCACGGCTCGTGGGGCCGGCGAGAGCGATGGAGCTGCTGATGACCGGCGACTTCATCGATGCAGCGCAGGCCGAGCGGATCGGGATCGTCAATCACGTCTACGATGACGAGTGCCTGATCGAGGAGACCACGGCCCTCGCGCAGCGCCTGGCCGCAGGACCGCCGGTGGCGATCGCGATGATCAAGCGCGCCGTCCAGCAGTCAGCCAACTGCGACCTGCGCACCGCCCTCGACCTGATCTCCTCGCACATGGCCGTGGTGCAGTCCACCAGCGACTCCCAGGAGGCCTACCGCGCCTTCGTCGAGAAGCGCACCCCGATCTTCGAGGGCAGGTAGCGATGCCGTTCGACGGCTTCGGCCTGCCGGATGAGCTGTGGATGCTCGCCGGTGTGGTCGGCGACTTCGTGCAGGGGGAGATCAGGCCGGTCGAGGATGAGCTCCCCCCCGATGCGCGCGAGATCCCCCGCGCCCATCTGCAGCCGCTGCAGGCCAAGGCCCGCCAGGCCGGCCTGTGGTGCTTGGAGGCGCCGCAGGAGTACGGCGGCGGGGGCCTGTCCGCCTTCCAGTCGGTGGTCGTCACCGAGCAGGCCGCCAAGCACCGCTTCTCCTTCCCGCTCCCGGGAGCCGGCGCGTTCGGCTTCAGCCCTCCCGTCGTCCTCTACCGCGGCAGCCCCGAGCAGATCGAGCGCTACGTCGTGCCCACGATCGAGCACGCGTGGTCGTCGTTCACCGCGATCAGCGAGCCGACCGGCGGCTCGGACCCGGCGCGGGCGATCCGCACGACCGCTCTACGCAGGGACGGGCGCTACGTCCTCAACGGCCGCAAGATGTGGGCCACGAACGCCGACGACGCGCGCTACGGCGTCGTGTATGCGCGAACGGATCCCGATGGGGGGCGCCTCGGGATAAGCGCGCTGATCGTCGAGGCCGGCACCCCCGGCATGCATGTCACCCCCGTCCCCGTGCTGCGCGACCACTGGTCCACCGAGGTCACCTTCGACGACTGCGAGATACCCGTCGAGAACCTGATCGGCGAGGAGGGCCAGGGCTTCCAGCTGGCGCAGGAGTGGCTGGTCCGCGGTCGGCTGCACTACGCCGCCCAGGCCGTCGGGGTCGCCGAGGAGGCCCTCCGGATGGCCGTCGAGTGGGCGCGCCAACGCGAGACCTTCGGCGCGCCGCTTGCCTCCCGCCAGGCGGTGCAGTTCGCGATCGCAGACGCCCGCGTGGAGATCAACGCCGCCCGCCATCTCACCTGGGACGCCGCCTACGCGCACGACCACGGCGAGGACGCCCGCAGCAAGGCGTCGATCGCCAAGCTCTACGGCACCGAGATGGGCTTCCGGGTGGTTGACGCGATGATGCAGATACTCGGAGGTATGGGGATGGCGAAGGAGCTTCCGTTAGAGGGGTGGTTCCGGGCGCTGCGCGTCGCCCGCGTCGTCGAGGGGCCCAGCGAGATCCACCGCTACCTGCTCGCGCGCGAGATCCTGGGGCCGGCCGCCACCGGCCGGTAGCATCGCGGTATGGCGAGGAATGGTGTGCGGCTGAGGCCACGCGAGCGCATCGAATACCGCGCGGCTCGCGCTCTCGCCGCGCTTCCGCCTGCACTCCAGGTGCGGCTGTCCGGCAAGCCGCCCGTGTCGATAGACGGGGACACCTTGGCGCCGGACACACAGCTGACGCTGGCGCTACTGGAGCGCCGCCGCGAACCGCCGACCGAGACCCTCTCGCCCGAGGAGGCGCGACGCGCGCGTAGGCGACTGTCTGCGATCTACGGCGGACGGCCCGCGTCGGTCGGCGCGGTTGCAGACCTCGAGATCGAGGCCGACGCGCCGCTTCGTGCGCGGCACTACGACCCCGGCGAGCGGGGCGGGCCGCACCCGCTGCTCGTCTACTTTCACGGCGGTGGCTTCCTCTACGGCGACCTCGACACGCACGATGGTGTCTGCCGTCTGCTCTGCCGGCACGCAGGCGCGCACGTGCTGGCGGTCGACTACCGCCTGGCGCCGGAGCATCCGTTCCCGGCCGCCGTCCAGGATGCGCGCGCCGCGCTGCGCTGGGCCCACGCGAATGCGGGCCCGCTCGGCGCCGATCCGCTGAGGGTCGGCGTCGCCGGCGACAGCGCCGGCGGCAACCTGGCGGCGGTCGTCTCCCAGCTTGCCGCGCGCGATGGCGGACCGGCGCCGGTGCTCCAGCTGCTGATCTATCCGGTCACGGACTTCACCCGCAGGCGCCGTTCCCGTGAGCTGTTCGGCGAGGGGTTCCTGCTCACCGATGCGGAGATGAATTGGTTTGAAGCGAACTACCTCGGGGTCAACAGCGCACACGCAGAAGATCCTCGCGCCTCGCCGCTGCTCGGCCAGGACCTGTCGGGACTCGCGCCGGCGCTGGTGGCCACCGCCGCGTTCGACCCCTTGCGCGACGAGGGCGAGGAGTACGCGCAAGCTCTCGCCGCCGCGGGCACGCCGGCAATGCTGCGCCGCTTCCCGGGCTTCATCCACGCCTTCGTGAGCGCCGCGGGCGTCAGCCGCACCTGTCGCGAGGCGGTCATCGAGATCGCAGGCGCAACGCGGGGGATGTTCGGCGCAGCGGTCCCGGCCGGCGAGGTCACCGCGTCAGAGAAGGCGACCGCCGGGACCCCCGAGAGCTAACCGCCCGGGGCGCCGCGCGGCTCATGCGGCGGGAGGGGTCAGAGGCCGAACCAGCGCTCGCGCCGGCTGGAGCCGAAGCGCTCCTTCTCGGCCACGAGCGCAGCAGACGGGGCGTGGAAGACCCCCGTGCGCGAAGGACCTGAGAGGAAGTCGATGTCCACGCTTCCCACCCGTCCCCCACCGAACTCGATGTAGCACGTACCGCGCCCGAGGTGCGGGCCCGGCGGCTCACCGCCCCGAGCGCTCGCGATCAGCGTCTGCGCTACCACGCGCGCGGCCCCCTCGGCGAACGTGCCGGCCTTGGGCACCCCAGCCGTGGCCACATCGCCGACCGCGTAGACGCCGGGAAAGCGTGTCCGGAGGGTGGCGAAGTCGACCGGCACGTAGCCGTCCTCTGTGATGCCGCTGGCTATGACCACGTCAGGCGCGCGGTGCCGCGGCACGCCCAGAAAGAGGTCGAATCCCAGCTCCACGCCGTCGTCGAGGATCGCGACGCTTCGCCCTGGGTCGATCGCGCTGACGCGACGGCCGCTAATAAGGTTGATGTCGCGCTCGGCGAACTCGCTTTCCAAGGCCGCCGAGGTCTCGGGCGAGGGCGGCACGGGCGTGGGCAGCGGGATCACGAACGAGATCCGACACGCATCGCGCACCCCGCGGGCTGTGAGCTCCTCATGCAGCAGCAGTGCGCACTCGCTCGGCGCCGGGGGACACTTGAACGGTGCGCCGCATACGCCGATGACCGCGTGCCCCTGAGAGAAGGTGGGAACGATCCCTGCAAGTCGTTCGGCGCCGGCCACGGAGTAGAACTCGTTGCCGCCCTCTGCAAGCCCTGGCGTGGCATCCATGTCGTAGTCGGCGCCCAGCGCGATCACCAGGACATCGGCCTCGTGGACACCGGCGTCGGTGCTAACGCGTCGGGTGTCGGGGTCGATCGCCGTGATCGTCTCCCGCAGCACGCGCACGCCGGGCTTGGCGATGTCAGCGTACGCCAAGCGGACCGCGTCGGCCGGGACGCGACCGAACATCACATCGAGCTTTGAGAAGCCGAACACGAACGAGTCGTTCTTGTCGATCAGCGTCACCTCGACCGTGTCGCCGAGCTCCTCCGACAACATGGTCGAGAGCTCAAGACCGCCGAAACCTGCTCCGAGGATCACGATTCGAGTTGACATCCAGGCGATCCTAACCCACCGACACGGCTCATCGGCGCTCCAGGAAGCTCACGATCTCCTCGGCCAGAAGCTCGGGCGCGGTGTGGGTGGCCAGGTGCCCCTGCCCGGCGAGGATCCGCAGCTCGGCTTGCGGGAGCGTCGCTTGCAAACGGGTCATTGCCTCATGTCTCCAGCCCGGGCTTTCCTCGCCGACGAGCACAAGGGTGGGGATCGCCAGCCGTTGGAATCGCGATGGGTCAAACCGATAGGCGACCACTGCTGCTCCCTCGCGGGGAAGCACGTGCACACCGCGGAGCAGGATCGGCCACAGCGGCAGCTCACGCACTGCGTCGACGGCGTCGGGGGGCACACCGCTGCGCTCGACCAGCAACGTCACCGCCGCCTGCTCATCCTCGCCTCGGCGCACGAGCTCGGTCACGCGTGCGACCACGGCGGGGAACCCCGGCTCGTCGTCGATTGACGGCTCATAGACGATCAGGCGGCCAATCCGGTCGCTGGTCAGCGCCGCCTCAAGCGCGACCAGGCCGCCGTAGGAGTGCGCCACCACGTCGACCGGCTCGTCGAGGAGCGCCACCACGGCGAGCAGATCCGCGACCTCGTGCGCAAGCGAATAGTCGGCGCCGCCCTCCCCGCTGGCGCCATGACCGCGCCGATCGACCGCGAGCAGCGTGCGCGTACGCTCGAGCCTTGGGCGTACCCCATCCCAGGCCGTGTGGTCGATCGTCACGCCGTGCAACGCGACCAGCGGCGGACCCTCCCCGGACCGCCAGATCGCGATCGAGGTGCCGTCAGCGGATGTGATGCGCTCGAGGGCCGGCTCGCTCAAGAAGTGATCGATGGTAGCGCCCCGGTCGTGGGCGTTCCACGCAGACCGACCCGCCGCCACCGTGGCCGCGGGGGCGGTAGGGTGCACCTCATCGGCGCTGCGCGTCCCAAGTCGTATTCCGTCGGTCCGTTTTCCACCGCTATCGCGAAAGTTTGAGAGATCATGGATCCCGATCGTCTGAAGACCCTCCCGCTGTTCTCGTCGCTGTCCGATAAGGCGCTCGACACGGTCAGCGTGTTCTCGAGCGAGACGTCGGTCTCGCCCGGCAAGCGGCTCGTGCACGAAGGCGACTACTCCTACGACTTGATCGTCATCGAGAGCGGCACCGCCGACGTAATCAAGGGCGGCGAGGTCATCGGGTCGTTGGGTCCCGGCGACGTCTTTGGGGAGATGGGGATGCTCTCCGGCGGAAAGCGCACGGCCGACGTCATCGCAACCTCCGATATGCGCTTGATCACCCTCAGCAAATGGGATCTCAGGCGCATCTCCAGCGAGGTCAGCGACCAGCTGCAGTCGCTCGTCGAGCAGCGCCAGCAGCGCGACGACGAGCACCCGCAGCCTTCGTAGCATCGCCGTCGGCTCGAAAGCGCGCTGACGGCGTCGCCGATCAGCTTGGCGGCGCCGCTTCGGGTTGATTAGAACACGCGTACGTGGGTATTTCTCCCCCCGTATTCGAGCTGGTGCCGGACAACGGGCGTCCGGACCGGAGCAATGACGCCGAGCTTCTGGGATGGGGAGAGATGCTGCGTGATAGTCGAGTGAGCGGGGATCGTCCCATCATGGGGCGTCGTGCACGCCGCGGTGTGACGTGTGCGCTCGTGGCGCTCGCGGTCTGGCTGGTGGCCGCCGCGAGCGCGTACGGGTTGACCGCACAGGGGAGCGCGGAGCAGGTGGACGTGACGGGCTTGACTGCGAATGCTGAAGCGTCGCTGGTGAACTCGGGCGGCACGACCGTGTACACGCAGAACGCGGACTCGCTCGGAGGGCTGCTGTTCCGGAACGTGACGCCCGGAGGGGGATACCGGGTTCGCGTGACCTCTGCGGGCGAGGAATCGGGCAACATCACCGTCCACTCGGATGCCGCGGCGCCATGGGATCCGAGCATCTACGACCAGTCGATCGCCGACAACGGATACACGTATCTGACGACGCGCGACGGTACGCAGCTGGCGATCGACGTCCACCCGCCGACGAGTCCGGCGGGGGAGCCCGGCGTGCCGTCGAGCTTCCACTTTCCCACGTTCCCGCAGCCGGGTGTGCCAACTCCGAACTACACACCGCCGTATCCGACGCTGATCGAGTACTCGGGCTACGGGTATGCGAACCCGGCCGGTCCGGAAAACGGCATCGCCGTGCTCGCCAACCTGATGGGCTTTGCCGTCGTCGACGTGAACATGCGCGGAACCGGCTGCTCGGGTGGCGCCTATGACTTCTTCGAGAACCTGCAGAATCTCGACGGCTACGACGTGATCGAGACGATCGCCCACCAACCGTGGGTGCTCGGCAACAAGGTGGGCATGCTCGGCATCTCCTACGGCGGGATCAGCCAGCTGTTCACGGCGCAGCTGCGGCCGCCCGACCTCGCGGCGATCGCGCCGCTGTCGGTGATCGACGCGACAGCGACGACGCTCTACCCCGGTGGCGTCCTCAACACCGGCTTCGCAGTGCCCTGGGCCGAACAGCGCCAGCAGAACGCCGAACCAGCCGGTCCCAGCAACGGACAGGCATGGGCATACACGCGGATCCAGGAAGGCGATCAGACGTGCGCGGCCAACCAGGCCCTACACGGCGAGGCGGCCGACCTGATGGAAAAGATCAAGGCCAACGCGACCTACAACCCTTCCGTGGCCGACTCGCTCGACCCGGTCACGTTCGTGCACAAGATCAACGTGCCGACGTTCATGGCATGCCAATGGGAGGACGAGCAGACCGGGGGGCACTGCGCCGATCTGGCTCAGCACTTCACCGGTACGACCCGCAAGTGGTTCACGTTCACCAACGGCGCCCACGTCGACTCGCTCGATCCGTATACATACAACCGCCTGTACGACTTCTTGGAGTTGTATGTCGCGCATCAGGCACCGATCGTCAACCAGGTCGTCGTACGTGCCGCCGCGCCGATCATCTACCAGGAAGCGATGGGCCTCCCCAAAACCGACCTCGCGACGCTCCCGACGGACCCGATCCAGTTGCAGCCGACCTACGAATCAGCGCTGTCAGCCTTCGAAGCGCTCCCCGAGATCCGGGTGCTGTTCGACAACGGCGCGGGGACGTCGCCCACCGGCAGCACGACGGCCGGCGATCCCTACCCAGGGTTCGAACAGTCGTTCTCCAAGTTCCCGATTCCGGGCACGAAAGCTCGATCCTGGTACTTCGGCCCGGGCGGCACCCTCAACGAACAGCAGCCGACGGCCGAAGGGGTGGACAGTTACACCTCCGATGCGAATGCGGTGCCGCTGACGGACTATGGGAGCAACACGGGCTCAGGCGGTCTCTGGGGCAACGCGTCCGAGTGGCAGTGGAACTGGGCGCAACCTCCGGCCGGGTCCGCCGTGTCCTATGTTTCGGCGCCGCTCACGAGCAACGCCACCGCCGTCGGCGGGGGCGCCATCCACCTGTGGGTCAGGTCATCGACTCCGGACGTCGACCTCCAGGCGACCGTCAGCGAGGTGCGCCCCGACGGCAACGAGACGTTCGTCCAGGACGGCTGGATCCGGGCGAGCGAGCGCACGCTGGCCACCACCGCGGACAACATGCTCAAGCAGGCTCCCACGCTGCTCCAGCCGATCCCGAGCTTGCTCGCATCCGATGTGCAGCCGATGCCCGCGAACGAATATGTGCCGGTCGTCATCCCGTTGTACTTCGAGGGTCATGCCTACCGCGCGGGCTCGCGCATAAGGGTCACGATCGCCGCACCCAACGGAACACAGCCGGTGTGGTCGTTCGGCCAGACACAGCCGACGGGCACCACCGCGACGGACTCGATCGCCTTCTCGTCGAGCATGCCGTCGAGCCTGATCCTCCCGATCGTGCCGGGCGTCAGCGTGCCCACGGCGTTGCCCGCGTGCCCGAGCCTGCGCAACGAGCCCTGCCGCGCCTACCAGCCATTCCCGAACAACGGTTCCTGACAGCGGCTGATGCCGCCGAGCTGACGATGAGACAGCCGGCGCGGCTCAGCCCGGGTACTCGTCCTTGCGGAAGGTGCGAGGCTCGTCGGGCTGCGGCTTGGGCGTTCGGTCCAGCAGGAAGTTGAAGTATGGCGCGACGAACGGATCGGGCGCCCTCACGGTGTATGTGTGGTAGACGGTCCCGTTCTCGCGCGCGAAGGCGATCCAGGCAGGGCCCTCGCGCAGCCCGTCCTTCAGCTCGGCCCCGATCTGGTGCGACCACTCGACCAGCCAAGCGGGCGGATCGTCGACCATGCCCTTGATCTCGGGGATCTGCTGCGCCTGCTCCTCGGTCAGCGCGAGCCCGAAGTCGAACGGGAACTCGGTGTTGTAGGTGGACACGTAGGGGAACTCCCAGCCCATCCGCTCCCTGTAGGCCTTCAGCTGCTCGATCGGCGCCCGTGAGAAGCAGAGCAAGGTCACGTCGCGGTGATTGAGGTGGACGAGCGACCCGTCGAGGCCGTCGCCGAGGCTCGTGCACCCGGGACACGCGCCCTTGGTGTAGTCGGGGCCGAACATGATGTTGTAGGCGAGAAGCTGGGAGCGGCCGTCGAAGAGCTCGGCCAGCGTCTTCTTTCCGTTCTCGGTGTCGAACTCGTACTCCTTCTCCACCGGGACCCAGGGCAGCGCCCGCCGCTTCTCCTTGATCTTCTCGTTTCGGCCTGCCTGCTCGCCCTCGAGCTTCGCGAGCTCGTCCCGGGCCGCCTGCCATTCCTCGCGCGTTCCGATCTTGTGCTCAGACATCGCATCGCTCTCCTTCTTCGCCGCAGCGCTAGACTAGGCCATCTTCGACCAGGACGGAGTTCTCCTTGCTGCTAGCTGTGAGCACAGCCGGATACGCAGGCATCGGTGTCTTGGCGTTCATTCTGTACGTCTTTCTGCTGGTCTACTTTGGCCTCAGAACGATCAAACGCGGACACTGGGTGATGTTCATCCTCGGGTTCTTCTTCTTCCCGTTCTGGATCGTCGGCGGCATGATTCCGCCGAAGGGCATGTCGCGCATGGACGCCATGTACGCGGAGAAAAACCAACTGTCTTAAGAACTGCCGCTAGCGGCCGTGGTGCGGGGCGAGGCGGATCGTCACGATCGCCGTCTCGGTGTGCCGCAGGCCCGCGCCGTCGTGCGCCGCGACGAGCGCCCGCAGGCGCAGCTGGTGGTGGCGGGCGAGCAGTTCGCGCGCCACTCGCGAGAGGTGCAGCCGCACGGCGGTGACGTGACCGGCGGCGACGGTGAAGGACGCGCTGCCGACGGTGAGGATCGACGCGTGCTTGAAGCCGCGCAGACGGATCGCGCTGAGCGTGCGCAGCGAGACGGTGCCGACGCAAGCAGTTTCGCCAGCCGGGCATCGCACCAGCAGCGTCAGCGCGCCCGCCTGCGACGCGGTCAGCGACGTCGAGGCGAGCGTGGCTTCGGGGCTGGCCGTCTTGAACGGCAGCACGCGCAGTTCGGGCGGCGCCGGCGCCGGCGCAGAGGAGCCTTTGCCCTGGACGCCTTCGCCGGTGAAGGTGACCTCGGCTTCGCGCAACCCGGTCGTGTCGTTGTAGGCGATCACCCAGGGGGCAGCGGCCGGGCCGGGCGCTGTGGGAGCGAAGGCGACCGTCTCGGCGATGCTTTCGCCGGGCGCGATTGCGGTTTCTTCGGCCAGTTCGGAGGTGGCCCGGAAGGCGCCGGTGGGCGGGCGCGATTCGTAGACGTGGACGGGTACGCCGCCGGTGTTCGACAGGACGAAGGTCCGGGCTTCCGACCCGCCCACGGCGACCGGTGCGAACTCGACGGTGGCGGGGGAGATCTGCAGGTGACCGGGCGTCGCGGCGCTGCCGGTGAGCTTGAGCCTGGCGTTCCCGCCGGTCGATTCGATCACCAGTTCGGCGCCGAAGCTGCCGACCTCGGTGGGCGCGAATTCAAGCGGTATCTCCCGTGATTCGTGAGGCGGGATCTGGAGTTCCCCTTTGGGCAGCGCCGCTCTGAATTGGGATGTGGCCGGCTGCAATTCGATGCTCTTGATCGTCAGCGTCCCGGCGCCGACGTTCGTGAGCGTCGCCGGTTGCGATGGGGCCGTGCCGCCGACGGTTGTTCCACCGAAGCTGACGACCGGAGGGGAGACTTCGAGCTTCGCTTCAGCGGCCTCGCCGGCGCCGGAGAGGGAGAACTGGACTTCCTTTTCCTTGCTCGTGGCCGTGTCGATGACCGCGGTCAGGACGCCGGCGTGCAGCCCCGGGGTTGTGGGAGAGAAGGTGACCGGCACTTCGCGTTTTTCGCCGGCGTTCAGCGGGATCGTCTGCGAGGTCACGCCGAACTGCGAGGTTGTCGTGAGCCGCACGATCTCGAGTTCTTCGTTGGCCGTCAGCGTGACCTTGCCTTCCGAGCTCTGGCCGACGATCGTGGGCGGGAATTCGGTCGCGGTGCCGGTCAGGGGCGGCGGGACCGGCGAGCCGAACGCCAGCACGTGCCCGTCGCGGGTGCCGACGAAGATGCGCCCCCCGCCGACCCCGGGTATGGCGAACTTGGCCGACCTGCCGACCGGCGCGCTCCAGCGCAGGTGTGGTTCGCCGCCGACGGGCAGCGGGTCATACGCCCGCAGCTGGGCGCCTTCGCCGCTGCCGTTGGGCGCCCACACCAGCCACACGAGCGCCGACCCTGCGACCGTGCCGTGGGAGGTGATTACCGGCGCGCTGGAGGAGAAGCCAAACGCTTCCTTGGAGCTCGCGTCCAAGGACAGGGTTGGCTTGCCTTCCCCGGACACGCCGTACTTGTAGACCCGCAGGTAGCCGGAGGAACCGCCGGCGGTTTCACCGTCGGAGGCCGTTGGGATGTAGACCCAGCCGCCTTCTCCGGGCCACACCCCGGGACGGGACCAGACGCCGCCGTAGGGGCCGAGCCGCTGCACGACGTGTTCGGCTTCGCCCTCGGCCGCGATCCCGCCGAGGTTGTCGCGGTTGAGCAGGTAGACGTAGCCGTCCTTGCCGACAGCGACCGCCAGGTTGGGGATCGAGCTGGTGCCGAAGTAGCCGCCGGGGAGCCCGGTCACCCCGCCGGAGGCGAAGTCGGCATCCCAGGAGGCCAGTTCGGCGGCGTCCGAGGGTGCGAAGAAGTCGGTCGCCGTCAGTTCGCCGTTCCCTTGCACGCGCAGCCGCACGATCGACTGCCCGAGCGTGCCCGGCGGTTTGCTGCCGGGCGTGCCCGGTTCGGGCGTGGAGCCGTTGCCGGTGCTCAGCAGGATCGTGCCGGCGCCGTCGGAGGTCAGCCCCGCGCCCGACTGCCAGATGCCGCTCCCGTTGTCGGCCGTTTCGGAGGTCCAGCGGGCCGTCACCTGGTGCGCTTTGGCGGAGCCGACGGCTCCCACGCCGAAGACCCAGCCCTGGTAGGGGGGGATGTCGCAGTCCGAGCCGAACGCCGCATAGACGACGCCTTCCATCAGCAGCAGGCCCGGGCGCTGGAGCTGATCTCGGGCGTCGAAGGTCTTGCCGGAGGCGTTCTGGGCCGAGCCTTCCAGCGGCACAGGAAAGCCTTCCTTCTCTTTGCCCGTCGTCATGTCGATCGCGTCCATGTAGTAGGCGACTTCCGAGCCTGACTTGTAGGTCTTGTGCGTCATGTAGGCGGTGTTGGTCGAGGTGTCGATCACCGGCGTGCCGGTCACCCCGATCTCCGGCGTGAGATCGTTGCAGCCGATTTCGGCGGGGTTCCAGGAGGGGCCGAGGGGGGTAGACCATTTCGGCGCGCCGGTCGCCGGGTCGAGCCCGTAGACCATGTTGTGCTCGGTCGCCACCAGCAGCGTGCCGCCGGCCAGCAGCGGCTGGGCGTAGACCTGCCCCGCGACGCTCGCAGACCACTCCTGGCCGAAGCTGCCGCTGCTGACCGATTCCGGGCTGATCGCCGATTCGTTCGGGTACCAACCCGTGCGCAGGTCTTCGCTCGAGTTGGTCACTTCCGCGGCGGCCGCCCCGCCGACCGGTGCAGCCAGGATCAGCGCGCAGAACGCGATCGCGATTGCACCCCTCGTGCGCATGCTGCGACCTACCCTCCTTGGAGCACGGCTTGGCAGGCCGGCCAGTTTATGCGGGTGATCCACCTGGCACGTCCGCTGGAAACACCTGCCCACCTCAGTAGTCCTCCGCGCGCGCTCACCCATCTCTCCCGGCGAGGGCGGGCTATCTGACGAGGCGAACTTCAGCTGCCGTCGCTCGCCGCAACTCCCTCGCGTGACGCCCGCCGTCGATCGTGAGTCGATGGAAAGGCAGGAGTACAACGCGAAACGCGTGCTCCGCCGTCCAAGCAACCAGCGGCGGATCAGGGTGACCGACAAGAACCGTGAAGTCCGCCCGCTGGGCCGTCGCTCCAAGCAGGCGCCGGGCCTCGCCCAGTTCCACCTCGGCCTCGGCGCGCACGCCGCAGTTATACGGACCGGCTCCGCCGCCCCCGCAGCACCGTAAAGGACGAGCCTGCGGTGCGAGCGTCACAACCGACAACTCGCTGCCCGCTTCGGCCAGCTCGGCCGCCTCTCGCAGTGTCGCTTCGCCGGCGCGGCCGGATTCGAAGACTGCGAGGACCCGTGCCGCAGGCCCTACCGCTGCGGTCCGACCATCATCAGTGGTGCCTATCGATGACGTTCCATCGATGCTCATACGAGCAATATATGCCGTTCTCGCCCCGTCTCTCAGGCCCACCGCTGCTCACTTGCCCGCGCGCAGGCGCTCCGCCAGCCCGTCGATGTCAGCGACGGTCGCCGTCAGCTCAGGGTGGCGCAGCACTCCGAGCGGATCGAGCCCGCGCACGGGCGAGTGGAACGAGATCAATACACCGCGCTCCCCGTTCGTCGCGAACGTCAACCCGCGGTCGGTGATCGCCAGCCGCGCCGGCCCGGCGGTCTTGAGGAACGCGTACGGCCCGGTCACTGCGATCGCGCTGATGTTCGCGAGCGAGGTCGTCACCCGCCACGGGCCGAAGTGTGCGCGCAGTGTGTGCGCGCCGACGTCCACCCACGCCGTCTCGGGAGTGATGCCGAACAGGCGCGCCGGGCGTTCGTAGGCGTGGGCGAAGCGGAACGTGAAGCGCTCAGCACGCGTCATATGGCCGAGCCTAGCGGGATCGCCGCAAGACGGATCAGCGTGTTGGGGGCGTCCGGCGCGAGCGCCATGCCACGCCGCACCGTTTGCGTCGCCCCTGCGCGCTCGCACCGCTGTCAGCGAAGCCGCCGGCCACGGTAGGGCCGGCGGCTTCTTATCGGCCGCTGTGTGTGTGCCGCGCTAGCCGATGTTTCCTTTCGGGCACAGCGGGTTCTTAGGCACGCCTTCGCACGGGTTGGGCATCGTCGGCTGGGGCCCGGGTGCGGGCTGCCCGACCGGTGGCGTGACCGACCTGATGAATTCGATCTGGCCCTGCAGCGTCAGGATGTAGTCGGCTGCGCCTTCGCCCCCGCCTGGGTTCGGCGTTGTGTTGTTCTGGCAGCCCCAAGTACCTTCGATGCTCGGCGGGAAGGTGCTACCAGAGAACGAGTTGCCGCTGACGCAGTTGTTAACCGAGTTGGCTTTGGGGCCTTCGAATAGTTCCGCGAAGTTGCTCAGCAGCGCTACATCGCCATTGAATGCCTTCAGCGGGCTTCCTTCCAGACCCGGGTTGTAGCCATTGTTTTCGAACGTGTTGTTGTTGATCTTGTTCCCCGACAGCTGGAAGAAGATCGTCTTTTCCTGCGGCGGGAACGGGTTCGGGTATTCGAACCCCAGCACGCCGTCGTTGGGGTTGTTCGTGATGGTGTTGTGTTCCGTCTGGATCGCATACGTGCCGGGGAGCTCGATCCCGACGCCCCACGGCGCGATTTCCGTCGACCCATTGACCGGGACGGTGGTGTTGTTGTTGGCTTCGACGTGGTTGTTGCGGAACACCTCGCAACGTTTGATCTTCGTCGATTCAAACGTCGGTGTCGGTGAGGTGTTCTTGAAGGAGTTGCATGCCCCATCAAGTGGCGGGGGTGCATCGCTCGGGTTTTCCGAGTTTGGCGCGATCCCGGTCAGGTTGTGGTTGAAGATGGAGTTTTCGATGACCAGCCGACCGCTCGAGTTTGAGCCTGAGTAGCCGAGCGAGTTGTTTTCCATAACGGCGTTCGACACGCGCGCGTTACATTCACGGCATGCGCCGATGTACATGCCCGAGTCGTTGAAGCCGGATGCGTAGATGTTTTCCCACGATCCGTTTTCCTCGTTGCCGGTGAAGATGCCGTAGCCGCCGTGAAGGCCGGTGTCATATGCAGTGAGGTAGCTCCCATACCAGCCTGACGCACCGATTTCGCCCGAGCCGGAGCCGCCATTCCACCAGATCTCGTTGCCGCAGCCGCCGCAGCCGGTGTCGAAGTTGCGCACCGTGAGGTTTTCCACCCACACATTGTTCGTCTTGTAGATTTCGATCCCGTTGCCGGGTTTGTTCTGCCCGTCGATGATCACCGTGTTGCGGTTCATGCCGCGGATCCAGATGCCCGACTGCCCGCTCGTCACCTTGACAGGTTCGTAGTAGGTGCCGGGTTCTATGAGCACCCAGTCGCCCTTCGACGACGCGTTGACTGCCGCCTGGATGGTCGTGAAGTACTGAGTGCCCTTTGGGATCGTGCCCAGAGGTGGTCCGGACTGCCGCACGATGTTGACGGCCTTCTTCGCCGAGGCGGCGACGGCGCTCACGCCGCATGCAACTGCCACCAGCGCGATCGCCAGAACGAGCCACGAGCCGCGCAAACGCGTCCCGTGGTTACTGATGAGTGACATCTTGTCCCCTCTCCTCGATGTGAGGGACCTCGACCCCGGGTGAGCAGCCGCGGTCGCCGAGCGGAAGGCCTTGGAGTCCGCCGGCGTGCCCAGCGCTTCAGACCGTGATTGGAGCCCAAGTGCGTCGGAGTCTACAGCGTTCGTGGCGGAGCTGCGGAGCGAGCGATAGTGATGTACCAGTAGCCACCCGCGAGGTTCAGCACCCCAATAACCAGGAAGAAGGCTGCCCATCCGTAGGCGGCGTATGAGAGGCACACGACGCCCGCGGCGGCCGCGACAGAGCCACCGACAACACGCGTGACCCCAAAGGCGCGGAGGTGGCGGTATTCCCATGGATTGATCAGGCGTTGCATCCCTGGTCGCGGGGGAGATGCCCACCATCCGCGAAGATCTTTCCGAGCGGCGCTGTCGTTGGCTGCGTTCATCGGCGTCCCGCTCATGCTCGCTTCAGGAACCTCAAATAGAACGCCGCGAACACCAGGACAATCCCGACGTTTACCATCAGGCGCTCCCAGAACCGATGCCTGAAGAACAAGACGTCCACGCCGACCACGACGACTATCAGCGCGAGCACGTAGAGCACGACGCCTGCCTGCCTTCCCATCGTTCCAGCCTACTGCTCGAGGACCGCGTGCCTGAACTCGGTCTCTCACCGCCTGATAGCTTCAGAGCACAAGCAGCCGAACAAAGGGGAGCCATGAGTGAGCAGAGCATCGAGTTCGTCAAGGGTATCTACGGGGCGTTCGCGCGAGGCGATGTGCCCGCCGTGCTGGGCGCATTCGCTGACGACATCGAATGGTACGAGGCTGAGGGCATGCCATACGGGGGTCTGCACCACGGCGGCGAGGCCGTCGCGCAGAAGGTCTTTGGCCCGATCGCTGAGGATGTCGAAGGCTTCGCGATCGTAGCCGAGGAGTTCATGGGATCCGGTGAAACCGTCGCCGCGGTCGTCCGCTATACGGGGACCGGCAAAGCGACTGGGAAGGCCCTGGACCTGCCCGTCGTGCACATCTGGGATATCCGTGACGGCAAGCTTGCGCGCTTCCGGCAGTTCATCGACACGGTGAAGTTCGCTGAGGTCGTCCCGGTTCCGGCCGCCGTCTGACGGCCGCCTAGCGCCCCGGCCCGACGCCGCCTCACCTTGCACGAGGGGGCGGCGGGTTGCGGCGTGCTCGGACGAGAAGCAGCGGTCGGGGCAGCTTGAGCTGGTCTCCCGCTCAGCCCGGGCCGGGCTTGCGCGCTAGCAGCCGCTCGACAAGCCCGAGCTTGGAGCGCTCGAGCAACTCGATCGAGAAGCGCTCGGCCTGCACGTGCTCGAGCAGCACAAAACGCCCGCCCGGACGGAGCACCCGCCTCACCTCGGCCACAGCTGCGCGGTCGTCCGGAATCGTGCACAGCGACAGCGTGCACACGACCGTGTCAAACGTCGCGTCCTCGAACTCGAGCGGTTGTGGTAGCGAGAGCGCTTGTCAGCGGCTACGGATGGGGGGTCGGCCCCGCCTTGGCAGGGGTGCCGCTTGTTGAGGCATCCGACCCGCGTCTTGGAGGGCCCGTCGCAGGAGCATCTCGACGTGGGCGTTGAGGCTGCGGAACTCGTCGGCGGCCCACCGGGCGAGGGCATCGTGGACCGCGGGGTCGATGCGCAGCAGCACCTGTTTGCGCTCGTTGCCCACGCTCACGTATAGAGGGTCCCGGTGTTTAGGACCGGGGACGCCGGCTGATCACCACAGAGCACGACGAGCAGGTTGCTCACCATCGCCGCCTTGCGCTCCTCGTCAAGCTCGACGATGCCGCGCTCATTCAGCCTGCCGAGGGCAAGCTCGACCATCCCCACCGCGCCCTCGACGATACGAGAGCGCGCGGCGACGACAGCGTTTGCCTGCTGTCGGCGCAGCATCGCCTGAGCGATCTCCGAGGCGTAGGCCAGATGACTGATGCGTACCTCGACGATCTCGACCCCGGCGATGGCGACCCGCTGGGCCACCTCTTGGGCGAGCTCCGCAGCGACGACGTCGGTCGAACCGCGCAATGAGGAGCCCTCGCCGGTGGGCTCGTCGTAGGGATGGGTGGTGGCGACGTGGCGCAACGCCGACTCGGCCTGGACCTGAACGAAGTTGACGTAGTCGTCGACGGCGTAGACCGCCCGTGAGGTATCGGCCACCTGCCAGACGACGATGGCGGCGATCTCCACTGGGTTGCCGTCGGCGTCGTTGACCTTGAGGTGGTTGGTCTCGAAGTTCCTCACCCGAATGCTCAGGCTCCGCCGGTCTGCCAGCGGCAGGATCCACCACAGCCCACTACGGCGCACCGTTCCGACGTAGCTACCGAAGAAGCGCACGACCTTGGTCTGGCCGGGCTGCACGACGACCAGCGAGGTCAAGACGACGACAGTGGCCACCACCGTCACGACCGCAAGCCACGCTTCTGAGCTTTCGGCGAGGAGGATGCTGGCGGCGATCAATACGAAAACGACGAGCACGCCAGCCCAGCCGCTGATAGCCCACGCGGGACGCTCGTGGATCTCGACGCGGGTGCCCGAATGCCCAACCGGAGTCGCCTCGGGCTGGCGGTATGGGTGGTCAGACTGGTTCATGGTCCCTCCTCGTCGAGCGGTGACTGGTAAAACTGATAGCTAACTGATATCACTTTTTACGCCGCCGGTCAAAACAGACTGCTCAGAGCACGCATCAAGTCCGCTGCGGCGATAGCGGGACCGCGCGCGACGGGGATGGTTGCGTTCCGTGGGCAGGGAGTCTGCACCCCGGCGACCGGTCCGAGGCCGGCGAAACCCGGCAATGGAGTCAACCGGGATCGAACCGGTGACCTCCTGCTCGCAAAACGCCCGCTCCCGGGCCCAACTTAGCTCTGA
>Ga0209415_10002231_pt1 | contig 36466 bp, 26 predicted proteins | sample PeaSoiSIISIP2007_FD_187696 | JGI IMG/M metagenome (GOLD analysis project Ga0209415, IMG submission 187696) | Peat soil microbial communities from Weissenstadt, Germany - SII-SIP-2007 (SPAdes) (version 2) | ecosystem: Environmental > Terrestrial > Soil > Wetlands > Peat | place: Germany... | reverse complement strand
ACCATGACAAATACTCTTCCAATTAAAGCCAAAGTCATGATCGGAATGGTGGCCGTTGCCAGTTTGTGCGCTCTGTCGTTCAGCGTCGTCAGATGGCAAACGCAAGCCTGGCCACAGTTGGTGCTCCTGTTAGCGGCAGCCGCACTGAGTTCGCGCTTCAAGGTGAAGCTGCCTGGGATGACGAGCTCCATGTCGGGAAATCTGCCCGTCATTCTTCTCGGAGTCACGCAACTGGGATTGTTCGCCAGCCTGCTGGTAGCTATAACGGCGGCCATCGCGCAGTCCTATTCCGGCGGGAATAAAACGAAACCAATCCAATTTGTGTTTAACGCATGCACCCTGCTGAACGCGGCTGGACTCGCCTACCTGGCTTACCATAGCCAGATCTTCGGAGTCCGCGCGACGGCGCACACCATGTCGCTGGTGCTGGCCGCCGCCACGTACTTCGTGGCGAACACCCTGCCCGTGGCGAGCATCATCGGTCTGACCGAAGGTGGCAATCCTTTTGCCCTCTGGCACAAGGTATTTCTGTGGTCGTTCCCGAACTATGTAATCGGTGCGGGATTGACTGCGATCGCCTCCACTTTCAGCACGGTCAGCGGACTGGCAACCGTGGCAACTCTGATGGCGGTGCTGTTCGCCGTCTACCAGTCCTACAAGATGTACGTGGGGCGAACGGAACAGACACAGCCACGAGTCATGGCTATGGCAGCCGGTCGATAACCTGTAACCACTCTTCCAGCGACGCAGGGGGCGCGCCCCTTGCGGGACTCGGGCTTTCCTGTTCGCCTCCCCGGCACTCACGTGCCGGGCTTTCCTGTTTCGCCGCTTCGCGGCTGTCTCTTGCTAACTTCGCGGCTGCTGGGCTTCTGCCAACTTCGTGGCCGGAGAGTCTCTTGCCAACTTATTTTTCTGCCGCGCTTGCCATGCGTCACCCAAACACTGGAAACTGTCTGTATGCGGATTCTGGCGCGATTTATGCTGTCGGCGAGCGACTTGAGTCACTTCCCTGCTCCCACGGTGCCGGAAATCGCTTTTCTGGGACGGTCGAACGTCGGAAAATCCAGTGTGATCAATGCGCTGGTGGGGGCTAAGCTGGCGCGCACCAGCAATACTCCGGGACGGACGCGCAGCATCAACTTTTATGAAGTCCGGCGGGCGGGGCAGCCGCGGCCGGAGATGCTGTTTGCCGATCTGCCGGGATACGGTTATGCCAAGGTCTCCCGCGAGATTTCCGACGACTGGGCCCGGTTTGTCGATCCCTATCTTCACCAACGTTCGAGTTTGGCGCTGTGCCTGGCGCTGGTCGATTCGAACATTCCTCCGCAGGAAAGCGACGGCCAGTTGCTGGAGTTTCTAGGGTCCAGAGAACGGCCGCATCTGATTGTGGCCACCAAGTGCGACCGGCTGTCGGGTAACCAGTTACAACAGGCGGTACAGGCACTCGAGCATGCCTATGGGGGAGTGCCGATGGTCGCGTTCTCGGCGAAAACCGGCGCCGGGAAAGAGGAATTGTGGCGACGGATTCGCGCGGCTTTGACGCAATTTCCGGCGGTGTAACAGTTGGAGCGGGGGCTCCGGGGCATGAATCCGAAACCATAATCCGGAAATATGGTTACTCTGGTGACTAGGCTTGTGCCGGGCGGGACAATCCATCCATTATCATTAGAAGCATTATGGCCAAGTATCTGGTAACCGGCGCTGCCGGCTTTATTGGGTCTTCGTTGGTGCGGGCGCTGCTGGAGCGCGGCGAGCAGGTGCGGGGCATCGACAACTTCGCCACCGGGCGGCGCGAAAATCTGAGCGGCATGCTGGGCCAGATGGACTTCCGCGAGGGCGACATCCTCGATCTGGATGCCCTGCACAGCGCGTGTGCGGGCGTCGATTACGTGCTCCACCAGGCGGCCATTCCGTCGGTCCCAAAATCGGTTTTGGACCCGCTGGCCAGCAACCGCGCCAACGCCGATGGCACGCTGAACGTGCTGGTCGCGGCGCGCGACGCGAAGGTGAAGCGCGTGGTTTATGCGGCTTCGTCGTCGGTCTATGGCGACACACCGACGCTGCCGAAGCATGAAGCCATGAATCCGAACCCGATCTCGCCTTACGCCGTGGCCAAGCTGGCGAGCGAGTTTTACATGGTCTCGTTCTACCGGTGCTATGGCCTGGAGACGGTGAGCCTGCGCTACTTCAATATTTTCGGCCCGCGGCAGGATCCTTCTTCAACGTACTCGGGGGTGCTGGCGAAGTTCAGCATGCAGATGTTGCGTGGCGAGCAGCCCACGATTTTCGGCGATGGCGAAACCAGCCGCGATTTCACTTACATTGACAACGCCGTTTCGGCCAATCTGCTGGCTTGTTCGTCCCCGGCGGCGCAATGTGCCGGGCGGGTTTTTAACTGCGCCACGGGACGAAGGATCACGCTGAATGAAACCTTCGTCGCTTTGAAACCGCTGACTGGCTATAAGGGCACGGTCAAGTATGGTGCGGAACGGGAGGGAGACATCAAGCACTCGCTGGCGGACATCACCCAGGCGCAAAAGCATTTGGGATATAAGGTTCTGGTGAATTTTGAAGACGGCCTGCGCCGTACGGTGGAGTGGTATAAGAGCCAGAATCAGCCGGTGGGTGCGCGAGCGGCGCAGCCGTAGCGCCCAGCCGCTGCCTATTCGACGTTGGTAATCACGTTGCCTATCAAGTCTGGCGCTGGCTTTCCTCCTCGGAACGGGATCTTGATTTCGTTGATTTTTCCCAGTCGATGAGTTCGTTCACGTCGTAGCGAAAGGGGCCGAACGCGTTGAAGGTTTTCTCGTCGAAGAGGCGCATCGCTCCGCAGCTGAGGCAAACCTGGTAGGAATATCCCCGCGCGGCAACGGGCCAACCCATGCGGCCGTGCCAGCAGCCGCGTAGGGCCGCCACGGCTACCCCGGCCAGGCTGGTGGCCATGATTCCGGGCCACCACCAGCTGGATTTCTTGAGTTTTTGTGGTCGTTCAGGGTCGGCTGCGTCGGTCATGATCGTGGCATCTCCATATCGTGGCATCTCCATCATTAGGGATTTCCTGGGCTTTCTTGGGGCCGCTTTTCAACCATAGGGCGAATCGCGGGGAAGAGCAAAATCTGAAGGGACGTAGCTGGAGGCAGGTGGGCTTGGCGGCATCGGATGGCGATCATTTTCCGCAAATTTGGACCAGCAATCGGACGTGTACCAACGGACATTGCGATAGCTCCAACCACCAATTACGCTAAGACTTCAGGGATATTAAGCCTTCAAACCGGCTCCGTATACGATAAGCTTTTGGCTTTGGTGGTCCCGACAGCGCCAGCATGAGTGCCAACCCAACCCGAGTTGACTGGGAAGCGACGACGTCGCCTTTGCAGGAAGGCAACCGCGTCCTGGAATCGATTGCGCGTCAGGAGGCCCTACGGGCGCTGCTCGCCTTCTCGAGTCTCCACGAACAGATTCGGGAGCGGCAGCGGGCCGAGGGACGGCCCTCCGATCGCGATTTGTTTGAGACGGAACGCTTCATCCTGGACGAAGTGCTGCAATTGATCTGCGCCCGCGCCCAAGCGATTACACGGGCGGACGGGATCGTGGTGGCGCTTGCGGAAAAGCCGGCAGCAGGACGGTCTGCAGTAGGACAATCGACGACAGGACAATCGACGACAGAACGATCGACGACAGGAAGAGCCGGGATGGTCTGCCGCGCCGCCGCCGGACCGCTTACCGTGGAGCGCGGCGTTCGCCTCGGCGAGTCCGAGTTTCTGCAGGACTGCCTGGAATCGGGGCGGATTTTACGGTGCGACGATTCTCAAATCGACGGCCGCGTCGAACTGGATCTTGCCTGCCAGATGGGAGCGCGCTCCACCGTGCTGATCCCGTTGCGTGGGCGGCGGGAACAACTGGGCGTGCTGCAGGCATTTTCAAGGACTGCGTGGGCTTTCACCGACCAGGACGTTCGCTGTTTCGATCTGTTTGCCGAGCTGGTTCTTTCCGCGCTCCGGCCCGAGGACCAGGATCGCCGCATCCACTGGCTGTCGGATGTAGCGGAGGAGGTGCTGGCGACAAAGACGGCGGCGCCGCAGCCGGTTGTTGCCAGGGCAGCGGCAATCGAGACGACAGAGCCGGCGCTTCCCTCTTCAGACTTAGACTTGGACTTAGACCTGGACCTGGACTCAAAATTACACTTGGCCGCGCTGGCGCAGCCGGTTGTCATTCCCGCGGAGATGGTCGAATTGCCCGCGGCGGGCCTGGCGGACGAACCGGTTTTCAGCGCAGAGTTTTCCAGCGCAGAGCCGGGAGCCACTGGCGATGCGTCTGCTTCGTTGCCATTTCTGCAGAGTCTTTCTCTGGGCGGGAGTTCGCATCCGGGATTGAATGTGGTGCTGGGCCTGGTGGCGGTGGCCGCGTTATTTTCAGCCGGCGCGTGGTGGGGCATGCGGGAGCACGGGATGGCGCCGGCCGCAAAAGTTGCCGCGGCAAGAGTTACACTCCCGCGACAAACCGTAACCGCACCGTCAGAGCCCGCGTCCGAATTTCTGTCCCTCGCAATCTCCGACAATTTGATGAATCCGGAAAAACCGGGTTCCGACTCACCACTCACCGCAGTGGCGGAAAGCAAGTTGGCGGCGCTCCCGAAAATCACCGGAGTGCGGCACTGGACTTCGTCCGTGGGGAGCACGGTGGTCATTGACATGGAAGACCAGGCTCCGTATGAAGTGCACCGTCTGATATCGCCAGAGCGGATCTACTTCGATTTGCACGATACGGTTCTATCGCCCGAACTGAGCGGAAAGACGATGGACGTCGGCGATACTTCGCTGACTCGGGTGCGAATCGGCCAGCCCGTTGCCGGCGTAACCCGAGTGGTGCTCGATACCAAAGAGGGGACGAATTTCTCGGTCAGCATGGAATCGAGTCCTTATCGGCTGGTGGTTGAGCTGCGCGGCAGCGAGACAAGTCTGGCGGGGAACGACATTCGTCTTAACCAGACGCCAGGGTCCGCAGAGGCAGCGCCGGCCGCGTTGAAAGCGGCTCCTGTGGTGGAGTTGGCGGCGAAGGCGTCCGACCAGCGGTTGCCGGCTAGAACTTTGCTCGGGAGAACCGGGAAATTTCGCATCGTGCTTGACGCTGGGCACGGCGGCTGGGACTTGGGGACGGTTGGACGGCAGGGATTGCTGGAAAAAGATCTGGTGCTCGATGTGACCCAGCGTCTGGGCAAGTTGCTGCAAGCGCGTCTGGGGTCGGAAGTAATGTTCACGCGGACCGGCGACACCTATCTGCCCCTCGACTTGCGCGCCGACATGGCCAACGAGGCACAGGCGGATTTGTTCGTCTCGGTTCACGCCAACTACAGCGACTCGGCGACTGCGCGCGGGGTTGAGACTTACTATACGAATCTGTTTTCGGCTCCAGGGTCGCGGGAAGCGGAGAAACATGACGATGGCACCTTCTCCAAGCTGACGCCGGTGTCGTTATCGGCCGACGGGATGCATGAAAAAATCGAGGAGTCGAGGCGGCTGGCGGCCAGTGTCCAGCGCTCGCTGTATGCCACGCTGGCCGCGAAGAGCCCGGACATTCGCAACCGCGGGATCAAGGACTCGGCGTTTGCCGTGCTGACCGGCACGACCATGCCCTCCATTCTTACCGAGATTTCCTTTGTGAGCAGTCCCGCGGACGAGCACAACCTGCAGACCGAGAGCTACCGGCAGCAGATCGCGGAAGCGCTTTACCAGGGCATCGCGCGCTACGAGCAATCTTCACCGCGCGCGAAAGTTGCGCAATTGCAGACGGTCCCTCGCTAAACTCCAAATCGAGCGGCGAGGCGCCCCGCCCGTCCAGTCCCATCTGGCCGCCCGGCTCCCCACTGGCACAGCTACGTTTCTACCAGGTGTAGTGCGCGGTATAGGTGATCTTCTCCTCGCCGTCGGGCGCGATGGTCACCGCATACTCGATGGTGTGGGAGTCGGTCTTCTTATAGCCGGTGGAATTGGACTGAATCTCCCAGTTCTGCCCGCGATACAGGTGCTCGACCCACGCGGACATCGACCGGTTCCTTCTTGTGGTTGCGGACCTTGATCTCGAATGACTCCGTGGCCGTGCGCTTGCCGTCGTCCACAAAGTAGTTGGTGCGCACGCGCTCTCCAGTCAGATCGAAGGCATTGCCGGTATAGATACGGACGGTCTCGTCGCGGGGCGTGTGGTCGATGACATTTTCGCCGGTGAATTCTATTTGGCCGTCGTCGTTGCGTCGGTAGAAGCGGACGCGGCCCTTCGGCAGCGGCATGCCGAGATGGTTCGCCTGTGCATTCGCGAACTCGCGCATCACCCAGATCTTGGGATTGGATTCGGTGCCGTAGGAGCGATCGTTGCGGAAATTGTCCCAGTCCCAGCCGTTATAGCGGTTGCCGTCGATCTTGACGCCGTCGTAAATATAGACTTGTTTCGTGCCCACCCCGGCAGCGCGAATGAATTCCACTTGCTTGGTCTCGCGGTCGCGCAATGTCGTGGTGCGTTCGAGCGTGTAGAGGTGGTACTCGTCGAAAGTCTTCTCGGTGACCGGAGGTCCCGCCACCGCAGCCGCCCCGTTTACAACGACCATCTGGGTAAAGGCCCGGCCATTCATTCCCGGCCGAATCTTGTTCACATCGCCGGCCATGAGCTTGATGCGCGCGTTCTCGAAGGTCTTGCCGGTCTGGTTGTCCATGGTGACCCAACCGACGATGTCCACCAGTTCGCCCTTCTCGGGCGCGACGATATTGTAGTCGGCTTGCCAGCTCATGCCCCCAGTCAGGTAAGAAAACTCGGCGGGAAATTTTCCGGCTTTGTCGGTGGCCAGCATCCATTCCAGGCGCGGCTTCAGGATGCTGTCGTCCGTGAGACTGGGGAATACGGGCGTACCGGGAAGACTGAAGCGCAACTGGCCGTTGACTTCGATGATGGGCTGTGCCGCGGCGCCCGCCATCTGGGCCTGGTCGTACTCCTGGCCGTAGCGGTTCATCGAGAAGTAGTTGTGCGGCGTATATCCGCTGCGGATGACTTTGCCTTTGATGATTTGCCCTGGGACCTCGAAATCGATCGTCTGGCCTTCGTAGAGCGAGAGCAGCAGTGGCTCTGAAATGGGGTCGGCTCGATAATTCTGTTCCAGCACCTGCAGCGCGTGCTTGCCCGTGGGATCGCGCAGAATGACGGAATCGGGCTCCAGGTGCATGGTGATGTCACTCACGTTGACCTGGTTTTCGCCGGCCTTCAGATCCAGCGGAATTTCCTGGCGCACAACGGCGAAGTCCTCGTTATAGATGGTGAGCGACGGTTGCGGCGATTGCGCGAAGAGAGTTCCCGGCAAAACGGAAACGCAAGCGGCAATGCAGACGAAGCGAGCGATCGTCAAGTTGGACCTCCATAGAAGCTGCTGAATATGCTCTTGCTGCCTTGGAAGCGCGAGGCACGGCTTTGGTTGGCCGCGGCCCGAATCAGGCCCACTACAGTGGAACGTCGAAGGTTGCTATTCTTGCGCGCTGGGAGTCGCACCGGCCACGCCTCCATACTTCGTCAGCCACTTCAACTCTTCGCGCACCTTGATTTTTCCGTGCCAGGGGTTCTTATCAAGTTCGTGTCCCTCACCGGGAAAAATCAGCAGGTCGCTTGGAACATTCAGTTCGTGCAAAGCGCGATCGAGCAGGTAGTCCTCAAGCACCGCAACCCGCACATCGTCCGCACCGGCGACGATGTGGGTCGGGGTGCGGACTTTGTTGAACTGGAAAATCGCGGCTTCGCTGCGATAGCGATCAGGGGTTTCCCAAGGCAGCCCGCCGAGGAAATAGGCGTCGTCGAAGGTGGTGTCGTCGTTGCCCCAGTTGGCGACGTGCTCCACCGCCCCGGCGCCGGTAACGGCGGCCTTGAACCGGGTGGTCTGTGTGATCAGCCAGTTCGTCATGTAACCGCCGTAGCTGTAGCCGCCGACGGCCAAGCGGTTGGCGTCGGCAATTCCGTCTTTTACCAGCGCATCGACGCCGGTCAATATGTCTTTGCCGGGCCGCGAAACAATTTCAGGGACAATCTGCAAGGCGAACTTGTCGCCATAGCCGGTCGACCCGCGATAGTTCGGCTCGAACACCAGCCAGCCCGCGGTAGCGGCGAGACGATCCCATTGGTACCAATCGGCCTCAAAGTGGTTGCCATCGGCATCCTGCGGACCGCCGTGGATGAACACAAACATCGGCAGATTCTTCGCTTCAAACTTTCCGGGCGGATACATCAGCATGCCTTCGACGGCAGTACCGTCGTCGGAGGTCCAGCGATAGGACTTGGCACGGGGCAGGTCACGCTCGGTGAACAGTTTGTTGAACGAGGTAATCGGTCGCGCCTGCGCCACTTTGTCGGGCCCATCGGCGATGTAAATTTCCGTGGGCCGCTCGGTGGCCGAATACGCGAACGCAATCCGTGTGCTTTGCGATCGCGCGGCGGCGGGGATTTCGTAGGCGCCCTGCCATCCCTCGCGCTTTACGATCGCGGCTTTCGGATTGGCCTGCGAGGCGAGCTGTACCTCGGTTCCAATGCGGCATGCGCACAATACCGAGCCGTCGGGCAGCGGCGTGTAGCTCACGACTTCGCCGCGAAAATCGGCAAACCAGCGCTGGACTTCTCTTTTTTCAGAAATGCCGTCCGATGGGCTGGCGGGCGCGTCGCCGGCGTCGATCCAGTAGAGACGCGGTTGCGGATCTTCATACTTCCGTTCCAGCGATCCGAGGTTGACCTGGAAGAAGAGATGGCGATTATCCGGAGCCCATTCCAGGTTCAGTTCGACAGCTTCGTTGCGGGTGAGGCGGGTGGGCGCGGCTTCGGCGGCACGGTCCGTCGAATTACTGTTCGTCGAATTACCGGTCGTCAGGATGACAAGGTACAGTTCTATCTCCTCGACCTTCTCCTGACGCTCGGAGACCGGCGAAGTCACAAACGCCAACCTCTTGCCGTCGGGCGAGATGCTGATTTGCTGGACGCGCAGCGGGATTTGCGCGATTTCGACAGCGCCAGGCGTGGCGTGGGAATCCTTTTCCGCTTCGGAGATTTCCCGTGTGCCAAGAGCGGCGTGGCGAGCCATGGCTTCCTCGAGATTGAGGCGGAAAATCACGTCGCCACGCTCATCGCCGCGGTAACGGATCGCGTCCTTCCAATCTTTTTTATGGTCGTCGTTCTGCTGTTTGGTCCAAGGTTGGCGGGTCGCGAAATAAATTGTCTTCGAATCGCCGGACCAGGCGAAGGCGTGGATTCCGTCCTCTCCAGAGGTGATGGCAAACGCTTCACCGCCGTTGGGCGAGATCAGAAACAGCTGGGCGTCTTTGTCTTTCTCTTTGCCAGCTGCTTTTTTGCCGGCTCCTTCTTTATCGGCTCCAGCGTCTCCATCTTTGGCGTTGGCCGATGAGCGCTCGGAGAGGAAAGCGATCCACTGGCCATCGGTCGACCACTGCGGCGAGTCGTCATGCCCGGATTGCGTCAACTCGTTCAAGACGCCGGTCGTTGTTCGGTAGAGCCAGAGTTCTTTGCGGAAGACCTGCTGCTCCCAGTCGGCCTTTTCCGTTCCGATGACGACGGAATTTCCATCGGGTGAAAGCTTGACCGCGGTGAAACTCACTGCGTTGAAGAATTCATCGAGCGTGAGTTTGGGCTTTGGGGTTTGGGCGGGAGCGAGGGTTGCGGCGGCAATCGCGGACGCCAGCGAGAGCAGGAGGAGTGATCGTCGGATGAAAGATACGCGATGCATAGGGTTATCGAGAAAGATCTCCAGGGTCTGTCATCCCCAGCGAAGCAAAGAATGTGTACTCGCGGCGAACAGCAGGTCCTTCGCTCCCCCACCCCATCCGGCAAATGCGGCCGGCTGGGGGCCCCGGTCGCTCAGGATGACAATCTCGCAAGGGCGTTTCGGGCATTCACGGTACCGTCGGTTCAGCGGTGCGCAGTGCTTCTTCCAGCGTCTGGTTGTTGCGTGTGTCCTGGTCCACGATACGCCAGCCGTCGTCGTAGCCACGGAAGCCGACGCTGGACCGGTAATGCACTCCGCTGTCGTGCAGCGCCGCGCCCACCGGATTCAAGGAAACCCACCGCCAGACAAACTCGACATCGGCAAAATTGCCGGACTTGCTGATTCCGTCAATGCTCAGCAACTCGCGGCGCGCGATCTGGATGGTCGGGCCGCTGTTCGGCATGGGACTCGAAAGCAGGGGGCGGACCATGTCTACTCCGAGGGGCGTCAGCACTACGTCCCAGCAGGGAGGCGGGTCGATTCCGGGGGGACACTTCTGCTCGGTGCCGATGATCCATCCGCGACGCCGCAGCACCATCGAGTCGGGAGAAGTGAAGTCTCTGCTGGAAACGATGCCCGTCCGGAGCCAGAACAACTGCGGCGTTTTGAATGTGTCGGAGGCCGAGACCAGGTCGGCGGCGAGGCGGCGCGTCAGAAAATCACGCGGAGAACAGGCGGTGCTCAATGAGATCAGGCACAACAAGCCCGTCAGCCACAATGTTTTTGTCGTGAGCATGAACCTTGACTATGGGCCTGTGATGGAAGTCGAACTCCGAAATCCAGCGCCTAAAGGCACATTTATTCTAAGCGTTCGGCGCGCCTGAAGGCGTGCCCCGATACAAACCCCATCCTGATACAAAACCTGCTTGAACCACGGCTGCTATGTTTGTCAGAGAATTTTAACTAATTGCGCGCGCTTGCGGGGCAGAAAAGGCGAAGCCGCGATCTGGCCATCGAATTTTTTCGACCAGCGGCCGGGGATCGCCGTGTGGCAGGCCGGGCAATGGCCTTGCGGAGTCAACCTGTATTTTTCGATCGAATATCCATGGCGCTGGATCAGTAACTCGCCACATCGATGGCAACGAGTGTCTTCCAGGCCCTCGACGCGACTGGGAAGGTTGCCGGCGTAGATATAGCGCAGTCCGGCTTCACGGCCGATGGCGGCGGCGCGCAGCAGATCTTCGGGACGCGTATCGGCGGGCGAGGTCATTTTGTAGTCCTGGTGGAAAGCGGTGACGTGCCAGGGGATGTCGGGCGAGATACCGGCCAGAAACGCGGTGAGTTGTCGCAGTTCGTCGTCGCTGTCGTTGAAGCCGGGAATAAGCAAGGTGACGATCTCCAACCAAACGCCCATGCGGTGCAAGCTGCGGATGGTGTCGAGGATGGGCTGGAGGCGTCCGCCGAGCTCGTGATAATGGCGATCGTCGAAGCTCTTGAGATCCACCTTGTAAAGGTCGATCCAGGGATGGATGTAGTCGAGCACCTGCGGAGTGCCGTTGCCATTCGAAACATACGCGGTGAGTAATCCCGCCTGGCGCGCCTGGCGGAAAACGGCGGCCGCCCACTCACTGGTGATCAGGGGCTCGTTGTAAGTGCTGACCACAATCTTTGCGCCTTGGGCCAGAGCGTCTTTGACCAGTAGGTCCGGATCGGCCTCCAGCGGCGGTGAGATGGCGTCCGGGTCGCGCAGGGCCTGCGACGTAACCCAGTTCTGACAATAGGAGCAGTGCAGATCGCAGCCCAGCATCCCGAAACTGTAGGCGAGGGCTCCGGGGTGGGCGTGGAAAAAGGGCTTCTTTTCGATGGGGTCACACTGGACTCCCGCGACATAGCCCCAGGGAACGTAGAGCGTGCCACCGCGGTTGAAGCGAACCTTGCAGACTCCGGGTTGTCCCTCTGGAATGGGACAGCAGTGGCCGCAGGCATAGCAGCGTACCCGATCGCGATCCAGTTTTTCCCAGAGGGCGGGATCGCCTTCGCGGACCCGGTCTTCAGCCGTCAAAGTGTCGTGCAGGGTGGCCACATATACATTCTACGGCTGTTTGGGCAGTAGGGTTATAGCGAGTTCTTTACCACGGGGCACACTGAGGACACGGGGGAGAACGGAAACGAGATCAGGCTTAGTTCGCTTCGGACTTCGCTCGTTGGCTATGGGTGTGAAGCCAGGCTTCGGCCTGCTGGCGAGCGGCGGAGACCTGCGCCTGGGTCATTTGGGAAGCGAGACCTTCGAGCCGGGATTTGCTGTTCTCGTCACCTCCGGCGAGTGCGATCGCAGACCAGAAGTAGGCTTTGGACAAATCTTCGGGAACTCCCCGCCCGGCCCAATAGTAGGCGCCGAGGTGGGCCTGCGCGTCCACATTTCCTTGTTCGGCGGCGCGCAGAAACCACTGCATGGCCTGCGCGTCATCCGGCGCAACACCCTCTCCGTTATGATAGCGAACGCCCATCTGCCATTGAGCGTCCGCGTCTCCCTGATCGGCGAGTTTGCGCAACTCTGGCAGGGATTTCGGTTGCGCACCTTGATCGGCCGCACCACCATCGGCCGCACGCTGCACTCTGCCCGTCGAGGCCGCCTCGGCCACCGACTGCTGGGACGCTTGCGGTGAGCCGGCCCAACGCTTTTCGAGCGCCGGACCCAATAGATAGCCGACGACCATCGCCACCACAGCAAGCACAGTCCAGGGCAACACTCGGTGAAGCAAGCTAGACGGCGCGGTGGGCTCGATTTCCGCGACCGGCGCTGGAACTTGCTCAGACGGAATTTTTCCGGGGTCACCTTGTGAGAGTTGCTCGGGAGTCTCGGGCTTTCGATCCTTCAAGGCTTCGCGAATCGCATGGATCGAATCGAACTCTGACGATCTTACCGCTGGGCCGGGAGGCGTCGACGCCGTCTCTGGTCTGATCGGAGCTTCCGATTGAATATTTTCTGACGGGATGTTGTCCAGCCGCGTCTGGTCACGATGGATCTTGGGAATCATTTCGACGAGCCGTTCCAGGACCGTCTCATGGCTATTCGTAAAAGCACGCGCCCGCGGAGAGAAAACCTCCAGCAGGCCGACCACCCGGAAATCGGACACGATGGGAGCAGCCATCAACGAACGTATTCCCAGCGCGCGACTGATGTCGGGGGCGATTCGCGGATCGTCTTCCGTATCCGCGCAGGAGACGAGGAGGCCGCTGCGAACACATTGTCCAGACAGTCCCTGAGTTACGTCGACGGGGGTTCCCAGAGGTGGAGCGGGCTTGCCGGCTCGCGCCCGGCAGATCATCCTGTTGCTTGTGACAAACGCCAGTGCCCCGCCACCGGCTTCGGTAAGACTCACAGCGCGCTCGGTAATCAGTTGCAAAACTGAATCGAAGTTGTCACCGATTTCGAGGATCTCGCGGCGGACCGCTTCCAACCGGGAAGCCATATCGCTTCCGCCGGAAATCTGAACGACATTGCGGGATTCGCTGGCTGCTGCCGCTTCGGGTAATTTCTCCTGCTCGCGCCGCGCCAGTTGCTCGGTTCGAGCCGCATGGTTGGAACAGGCGATCAGCAGATTGGCAAAGAGCCATTCTTTCAGCATGTGGCGGGAGCTTTCCGCAAGCGGGGAAAACCGGATGCCGCCGCGGCCCGTTTCATCGCTCCAGATCACCTGGCCGCTGCCGTGAATGTAACTCTTTGTTTCCGGCAGATCGAGGCACAGGGTGACGGCCCGGTTCAACTCCAGGCGTTCACTGGTCTGGACAGCGAAACCCTCTTCGTGCAGGTCGAGCAATTCGCTCAGGTCCAAAACCATGCCGGTCTGAGGGCCGTTGAAACTTACGTAAACGGGAGAGTGAAGTTTTTGACGAACGGAACGGCGCCGCTCCCCGTTGGAGGGGCCAGCAACAGAATCCGGCAATCCGGCAACGCTCCGATCCATGGTTGCCTCCATATTAACTCAGCATGGAACGGAAGGGAGCACGATCCTGCGTAGCCGCTTGCTAAGGTTTCATTGTCGGGCGGCTCGTGAGGGCAGAGCGTGGCTTTACCGCCGGACAGGCGAGCGCGTCTGTCCCTGCCTTACAGATTTGCGGCTAGAAATGGCGTGTCGTCTTGCACAGCCGGCACGAAGACCTCCGGTATGGTCAGCACTCGATCCAGGGCATTGGCGAGGGCAGTTGGGAATTCGGAGGTCAGGAGGTTGACATCCAGTTGCAGATCGCGGTGGCTGTAAATGCGGTAGGCAACCAGGGAACCACGGCGCTGGTTTGAAGTTGTGACCAGGTCGAGCGTCAACTTCCACAAAGGCTGGCTGGAAATGGCCATCATGTGAGGGACCTTGCTCCAATGAAAACGGCGGGCGTTTTCGGCGGCCGCCGCTTGATCGCCTGGGAGCGGCTCCAGGTGCAAATCGAAGGCATCGAAATCGTTGCTTTCGAAGGCGGCGAGCAGGACGCTGCGCACTTGATCGAAATCGCCAGCCACTTTGAGTTCCTCGACCGCGCGGCGCACCGAAAGATTGTTGATTACGATTTGGCGCTGGTCAATAGTGCGCTGCGCCACGCGGCGCAGTTCGCCGAACTCGGGATAGTTCAGGTGCTGGACTCCCAGCCAGATGCCCGTTCCCACCACCGCCAGCACCAGTCCGACGGTGCTGCCCGTCGGCCACAACAGGAAAAGGCTGAGCATGGCGAAAATCGCGGAGACGGCATACAGAACGATCACCACCTGGCGATGCGAAAAGCCCATCTGCAGCAATTTGTGGTGAATGTGCTCGCGGTCGGCGGTGAGGATGGGGCGGCCGCTGATGAGCCGCCGGAGGACGGAGATCAGGGTTTCGAGAATCGGCAATCCGAACGATACGACGGGGATGGCTACGGCCACGAACGTGGGCGCTTTTTGCGCACCCGCCAGAGCCAGAGCGCTGAGCATGAAACCGATGAACAGGCTGCCCGAGTCGCCGAGGAAGATCGTCGCCGGATTGAAGTTGAAGCGAAGGAATCCCAGGATGGCGCCGGCGAGGGTCACGCTCATCAGGGATTCCAGCCAGGAATGATTGACCAGGGCGCAGACGAAAAACACCATCGTCGAAAACAAGGCCGATCCGGCGGCCAAACCATCGAGGCCATCGATGAGATTGAAGGCGTTGGTCACCGCCACCACCCAGAGCACGGTGAGGGGCAAGCCAACAAACCAGGGCAGCGAATAGGACCCGAAGATGAGCGGCAGATCGAGAACGCGCATTCCGCCCGCGAAGAGCATGGCCGCGGCGATCGCTTGCACGGAAAACTTCAGATAAGGGCCTGCGCCGCGGAGATCGTCGTAGATGCCGAGGCAAAAAATCAGGCAGGCAGGGACGTAGATACGGAGAAGCAGGGCGGGAGCCAGTCCTACGGTCAGGCGGGGAAAAACGAGGGAGAGGCCCAGCCACGCGCCCACGCTGACCGAGAAAGCCAGAAAGATCGCGACGCCGCCCAAACGGGGAAGCGGGGATTGGTGGACATGCCGTCTGCCTTGCGGCGCGGAAACCCAGCCTCGGCGTGCGGCCAGGTCGCGCACCTCACGAGTAGCCACAAACGACACCAGCAACGAGAATGCAAACAGACCAAAGAACAGGAGCGTCAAGACCAGTCTTCCCTTCCGCCTGAAACACCGGGCTTTTCAAACCGCGTTCGCTGCCCAGAAGTTTCAGTCAATTGCTTCAGACAGGGTTTCCCCATTCAGTGGCGACGGTGACGAACCGAAATTATTTAATTTCTGGAACTATACAACCGGTTGCCGCCGCCGGGCAACTACTGTTGCGCCTTGCCGGTCAACTATTGATGGTCTCCCCGGTGAAACGAGCCCTGCACGCCGAATTCAACACGCTGCTTGTGCTAAACTCGACCCACGCTGAAATCACCTGCGCTTCAATCTAGGAGTCCGAGTATGTCCGGGCGGAATCGCCGCGTCCTCTTGCCAAGTGCGTACTTGCTTCTCGCCGGGTTGTGCAGCCTTAGCCTTTTAGGTCAGACGCCCGTCACGTCTTCGCCGCAACCCGCGCCCGCGCACGAAACCGCTCCGGGCCCATCGCCGCGGCTATTGGCGAATTCCAATGTGAAGCTCGGCATCGGCGATCTGATAGAGATCAGCGTGTTCGGTGTGCCCGATCTGGCGACCAAGACGCGTATCAGCGGCTCCGGCGACGTGTACCTCCCTCTGATCGACTATGTTCATGTCGCCGATCTGACAACCGATGAGGCGCAGGAGTTGATTCAAAAGAGGCTGGAGGATGGAGGGTTTGTCCGCGGCCCGCACGTTGCCATTTTCGTGGACGAATCCGCTTCGCAGGCCATCACCGTGTTGGGAGAGGTCAACCGCTCCGGAGCCTATCCTGCGATTGGCGAGCGCCACCTTTTTGACTTGATCTCGGCGGCCGGAGGACTTACCGACAAAGCGGGCCGCAACGTCACCATCGAGCGTCGAGGAAATCCCGGTCAAAAGGTTGAGCTTCAACTATCGTCGAATCTGGCCGAAGATACGCAGAACAACGTGGAGGTTTATCCCGGAGACACGATCATTGTTTCTCGCGCTGGCATCGTTTACGTGGTGGGCGACGTGAACCGTCCGAGCGGATTTCTGATCGAGGACAATAACCTCTCCGTTCTCAAAGCGCTGGCGCTGGCCGGGGGCAATACGCGCACCGCTGCTTTAAATAGGACCGAGATCCTGCGGCAGACGCCGAACGGCGTTCAGGAAATTCCTGTCAAACTCAAGAAAGTACTCCATGCCAAGGCCCCGGATGTCGCCCTGGTGAAAGGCGACGTCTTGTTTATCCCTGGAAGCGGCGCCAAGGCTGCGGCATATCGCACTGCGGATGCGGCGATGTCGCTTTCCACCGCACTGGCCGTGGTCGCGGTTCATCCTTAACTCGCGTGAGATCGAAGGGCGCGGACACTCCTGTCTGCGGCCGTTGCATTCGCCCAGGCTTCCATTCTTGCGGACAAGTCTTTGCGCGGGAGGCTGTCCACTCTACCTGCGCAGCGCTTCCAGTACGGTGATGTAGTCCCGCGCCGTTTTTTCGCGAGAGAGTTTACCGACGATGTATTGCCGCCCATTGACTCCCATCCGTCGTCTGCGTTCGGGATCCGCCGCCAGTTCGAGGATTGCTTGCGCCAGGGCGTTACCGTTCTCGGGCTCCGTGTACAGGCCGGCGCGCGCTTCTTCGACAATCTGGCGCGCCTGTCCATCGACCGCGACGATCACTGGCTCTGCGCACGCCATATATTCGAGCAACTTGGTGGGAATCACGGTCTTGAACAGTTCCGTCTTTTTCAGCATGACCAGACAGAGATCGGCGGCGGAGACGTAGGCCGGAATCCGTTCCCTCGGTTGCTGGCCAAGAAACTTAACATTGGCGAGTCCACGCCCAGCGGCGAGTTCCATGATCTTCTGCTTTTCCGCCCCTTCGCCGATCAATAGGAACTTTGCGTTCGGCAAGGCAGTCTGTAGTTCTTCGGCGGCGGCGATTAAGGTCTCCAGGCCGTGAGCATTTCCCATCGTGCCGATGTAGCAGATCAAGAAACGATCTTCGAGCTGCAGTTGCCTTCGGACTTCCGCTGCTTCCGGATCGGGCCGGAAAAGATCCGTTTCTACCCCATTCTCAACAATGAAAATCTTGCCTGCGGGAACGTCGCAGAACCGGACCAGGTGGTCCTTGAAGGCGGGCGATACGACGACCACGCGGTCGGCGCGACGGTAAAGAAATCTCGCGACCGCGCGCAACGAGCGATGGAGCAGGCTTGTTTCGCTGCCCGCGCCGACCGCCGCAAGCGATTCCGGCCACAGATCGCGCACTTCGAAGACGAAGGGGACGCGCTTCCAAAATGCCAGCCACCATCCCGATAGTGCGACCAGCAATTGGGGGGACGTGGCGATGATCGCATCCGGCTTCTGCAAATCGAGGCCGCTGATCGCGGCGGAGATACAGAACGACGCATAATTGCGCATTCTCTCGTGCGCTTTCCGGTTGGGCAACGGCCAGAGCCAGGTGCGAACTACGCGTACCCCCTCCACCGTCTCCGTGTAGCGAAGCTGGTGGAACCGCGGCCGCCAATCTTCGGGAACCACGCCGGTCGGGTGATTCGGGAATCCGGTGAGGACCGTTACCTCATGCCCCATCCGCGCCCAATGCCGCGACAATTCGTCAGCGCGCGCCGCCGGCGCTCCCATTTCAGGCGGAAAGTACTGCGAGACGTAGAGAATCTTCACGATCAGTATTTAAGCAATTGGTAGTGGAACAAGCTGTCGCATAAATCGTTCTGCGAATGGCACGGCTTCACAGCTTGCAGAAACCCTCGGTGTTGCGCTTGCATTTGGGTGGCGCAGCGGTTCACCGCTGCGGTAACCGCATCGTTTTGAACACGGCTTTAGCCGTCGAGGGACCGACTCTCGATCGAAAACGACTTTTTCCGCAAGCTCTTCAGCCGTGCCGCCAACAACCGTTAAAGACATGGGCTTTAGCCCCCGAGGGCAATAGGAGCTCACCCTTCTGGCGGACGTTAGTAGTGCAACAATTTGAAAATGCTTTTCTCGACCAAGGCACGGGTCCGATTGCGGCGGCGCTGCGCGTAGGCTTCCCAGCGTTCAGCAACCTCCGCGAAGCGAGCATCCCCGGTCAGCTTCGACATTACGCGCAACTGTACGCTATGCAACCGGTGATAGAAAGGGCTGGCGAGCATTTTCAGCCGGGTTCCTGATTGCTCAGCCCCAGACTGTTCATAGAGCGACCAGTAACCCGTATCGAATCCAGCCATGTTGTGAAGCAGAGTCTCGATCCCGCGCTCGAAGACTCTCTTTGCCGTGGCGTCCGTGCGCGCCAGCCAATAATCGAACACGCCCCAGAGTGCCCACATAAATCCGTTCAAAATATGTGTGGGCGGATCGACTAGATACTCTTCGATCCAAAGATTTTTCTGGTCGTCCTCAAACAGGACCCCACCTTCAGCAATGGGCCGCGTCAGGGCGACAAACGCTTTGGCTGCCGCGCGCTGATACTTCTCATTGTCGGAATAGCCCTGCAAACCAGCATGAGCATGCGCCCGCAAGAGCAGTGAAATGCCCTGGCCCTGCGCCAGTCCGGAGTACCACGGCGCTTTGAGCCTGTCACGATAGTCCCAATCAAAATGATGGTTCCAAACCCAAAGCTGGTGAGAATTTTGCTCCAGGTTTTCCGAAAGCCAGTCGGCGGATTTAAGTACCTTCTGCCAGCGCGCCAGGTCACCGGTTTCACTGAAACGGTTGCAGTTGGCCAGGCCCCACTGGGCAATTGCGATGGGGTTGTACTGCAGGCCAATCGCTCCGTGGTAGTCGAGCATGGGAATGCCGGCCGCGTCGTAGTAGCCGGTGTAGTCCGCCTTTTCGCGAAACAGCATGTAGTATTCGCCTAACCGGCTGGCGGTAGCGCGAGGATTGATCTCCGGCGTCTCGTGCCAGAAGGTCAACTGGCTTCGTCCGGAGCCGAGATAGGCGGGAAAAACACGGCGGTAGTAATGCCAACGCGCGGCCAGGCTCATGCCGATTCGACTTCCCAGAGCGTGGTGACCAGATCGTCCGGTGCGACGGCGATAGTGGTCGCCGCAAGATAGCCAGTCACGTTTTCGCCGTCGGGCAGGATCGCATTGCCGTACTGGAAATAGCGCAGCGGCAACTTGTCCTTCTTCCAACCAGCCAGTACCTGCCAGTTCGTTCCGTCTCCGGAACCCGCGAGATGGACTTCGCGGCTGGCGTTCACGGTGCTGGGCTCAATCATCGTGGAGAAGAATATCGCCTCGCCGCCCCGGCAACCAACTCTGCAACCATAGATGGAAGAGCTGGCGAGATCGCCAACCCGCTCGACATTTCCTGCCCGATCGAGCCGATACACGTGGTTCTTCTCCAACGGCGTGTCGGTCGAGAAATACAGTCCGTCTTGTGTTGGAACTGCCGCCACGGCACGGGCTTGCTGATTCCCTGACATCACCACCTCCACCGAGCGGAGGTCGAAGGTCGCGCGCAGCACCTTGCACTCGGCGCCTTCGTCACCGGTCAGGATCCAAAGGCAATCGCACCAGCGGTCGTAAACAATGTTGTGGACGTGGCGTATGCTTCCAGCGGGAAACGTATAGGCGGCTTGCCACGTGCGACCGCGATCTATCGAAACGTAGATGTGCACTTCCGCGCGCTCGCGATTGTCGAAATACTCGCCCCAGTAAATTCTTCCCGAGGGAATGGCGGTGACGTGCAGCGGCCGTGTGCCTCGTTGAATGCGATGCGTAACCTGAAATTCATCGCTGCCAGGAGTCCGCGTTACGAGCGCGCCTGGAACCGCGCCCACCAGGGTCGGGTCTTCTGTCTGGCCCGCGAGAATGGCCAGCGCATGAAAGCCATCGCGTACCAGGCGATAGGTCAGCGGCGTGCGCGATGTGAGATTTCTCCACCACGCTGGACGAAAGCCCGCCATTGCTTCCCACTCTTCGCTCTGGCTGATTTGCGGATGAAGGCGCAGGCGGACGATTTGATACCCGCGACATCCGTAGAGAACGTCGCCGTCCCACAAGAGCACTCGAATGCCCTGCCAGGCGGCGATTCTACGAAGATTGAGCTTCGACGATGTGGCCACTGCAACCGGGATTTCAGGGATGCCGGACAAGGTCAGCTCTCGGTTTTCAGTTTTGCGTCTTGCGTCCTGACTTCAGACTTGCATGCAAAAAACGGGCCGATGGCGAGCGCATCCATCTTGGTGCGTTGAAAGCAATCGATGGCTTCCTGCGGTGCGCAGACGATCGGCTCATTTTCGTTGAAGCTTGTGTTCAGGATCACCGGTATCCCGGTCTTCCTGCCAAAGGTTTGGATCAAATCGTAGTAGAGCGGGTTCTCTTCCCGCGCCACGGTCTGTAAACGCCCAGTGTTGTCGACATGATTCACGGCGCATAGGCTCTGCCGCTTCTCCGGGCGAATTTTGTATACGTGGAGCATGTAGGGCGAAGGATGATCGTGCTCGAAATACTCGTGCTGCGCATCGGCCAATATGGATGGCGCAAAGGGACGGAACCACTCCCGGTGTTTGATGCGCGCGTTCAACACATCCTTCATGCCGGGCAGGCCGGGGTGGGTCACGATGGAACGGTTGCCGAGCGCGCGGGGCCCCCACTCCATCCGCCCCTGAAACCATCCCACCACATTGCCCCGCACCATCTGGTCGGTAACCGCATCGAGGAGCGGCGCGCGATCCAGACGCCGATACCGCACCCCCGCGCTTTTCAGCCCAGATTCAATTTGCGCTTCGGAAAACTCCGGCCCGAGGTAGGCGTGATTCATCTGGTCTTCGTCCCTGCGCGGCTGTTTCAGCACGGAATGATACGTGTGCAGCGCGGCGCCTATGGCCAGGCCTTCGTCGCCGGCCGCGGGCTGAATCCAGGTGCGCTGGAAAGGCGTGCGTGAAAACAGTTTGCCATTGGCTACGCTGTTGAGCGCGCAGCCTCCCGCCATGGCAAGATTCTCTTCGGGAACGCGCTTGTGCAGTTCGTTCACCAGATGGAAGAAGACTTCCTCGAAACAATATTGCATGGCATAGGCCAGATCCATATCGCGCTGCGTGATTTCGGCATGTGGTTCGCGCGGCGCGCCGAAAAGCTTTTCCATCTTGCCGGCGAAATGCCTTGCCAGGCGCACCGTTCCGTCGGGCAGCACCTGCATTCCCTGGCTGCTGCCGAGGGGCTTGAAATAACTCATATTAAGTTGGAAACTGCCATTCTTCAGCGCGACAATTTTTCCGATCTCGTTTACGTAGGTGTCTTTCCCGTAAGGCGCCAGGCCCATGACTTTGCCTTCATCGCCATATTTTCTGTAGCCAATGAAATCGCAGATCATGGTGTAGAAACTGCCCAGCGAATGCGGCAGGAACACGCGCTCGAGCACATGGATTTCAGGCCCCTCACAGCGCGCCATCATGGTGGAGACGAAATCTCCCGAGCCATCGTAACTAAAGCCTGCCGCCTTTTCCCATGGCGAACAGTAATACGCGCTGGCGATGTGGGCGATGTGATGCTCCAGATGATGTTCCTGAAATTTCAGCTTCGAGGCATCCACGTCGAGCGCCTGCGCCAGTAGCGAACGCACGCTGCGCATTGATTCTTTGCGCTGCCGCATCTTGATAAAGTTCAGGACCTTGGCTGGATTCGCCAATGCATACTGCACTTTTTTGGCGAGGTTGGCGTCACTGTCCTGCCCCACGGCAACGTGCTGGACCTCGGTGATCTTTGCGCCTGCCGCGTCCAGACAGGCTTTCACGGCTAATGCGGGAAAACCGCCGTAGTGTTTGTGCCGGTTGAGGCGTTCTTCAGCCACGGCAAAGAGAATTTTCCCATCTTCGACGATCGCCGCCGACGAGTCGGCGTGAAACATATTCAGGCCCAGAATCAACATTTACAACTCGTCCCCTTCTCTCTTGTTAGTGCCTGAATTTATCCTGCAGAGCGGTTCCAACAAACTCGCTGAGTTCGACGGTCAGAGGTTGCCCGGTCTGGCATGAATTTTGCAGCCGAAGAGTGGCGAGAGTCGAGCCTACGATCTGCTCAAACGGAACAGGCGGCGGTGTTTTCCCCAGAAGGGCGTCGACGAATGCGCGCATCTCCGCCTTGTGGCCCTTGTCCTGCCGCCAGCGCGCGCGCGTGATCTGTTTGCGCCCGTTGCGAACCAGTTCGAGACGGCGAAAATCTTCGAGCATCGCAACCGCGCCGCCGCCGAAAACTTCCACCCGCTCTTTCGAAGCCGACTTGTCTCCGTTGGCGAGATAGCTGATCGTTCCCAGCGTGCCGTTCGCGAATTTGAGCGTGGCCACGATGTTATCCATGCTGTACTGGCCCGCGTTGCCTACGGTCTGCGCTTGCACTTCGATGGGATAAGCGCCCGCGAGAAAGCACAGGAAATCCACAAAATGGCAGACCTCGCCGAGAATGCGGCCGCCTCCCTGCTCAGGATCATTGACCCAATGTTCGGCCGGGATGTATCCGGCATTGACCCGGTAGTGGATGGCCAGTGGTTCGTGGATCTGCGACAGAAACTGTTTCAATTGCACGGCCATCGGCGCAAATCGACGATTGAAACCAACCATCAGGAGCGGGGGATTCTCTTCCGCCGTCGTCGCCGAGGCCGACTTTGCCCAAACCACTGCCGCCAATTCGTCTTCATTCAGGCAAAGCGGCTTTTCGCAAAACACCGCTTTCCCCGCTCGCAGTGCCGCCAGTGTCTGGCTGGCATGAAGATGATGACGAGTGGCGATCAGGACTGCTCGGATTTCGGGGTCTTGCAGAAGCTCGGCTTCCGCATTCGAACAATAGGAGAATCCAAATTTGTCCGCGGCGCTTCGGCTGCGCGGGCCGGTCGCATTGCAGACGCCGACGAACGAAACGCGCGGGATTGCCTTGAGCGCGGGCAAGAGCGTGTTCTGCGCGAAGCTACCCGCGCCCAGCACGCCTAGACCGATGGAATCCGGCGGGGGCGTAGCGGCGGCCACCGGAATTCTCTCCGGCAAATTCGGGGTGTCGGCGGATTCCGCGCCCGGATAAGTAATCAGCGTTCCCAGAAAAAACTCGCGTGTGTTTCCCATAATCAGGTTATAGGCCTGGGTCGCGTGTTCCATGGGAACGCGGTGCGTGATCAGCGTGGGCAGGTCCAGCTTGCCATCCGCGATGAATTGCAGAAAGGCTTCCAGATTGCGCGTTTCGGTCCAGCGTACTTGGCCAATCGGATAATCGCGGCCTTTCTGCTCATACGCAGCATCGTAACGGCCGGGGCCGTAGGAGCGCGAGATTCGAAAATCCAATTCCTTCTCGTAATAAAGTTTGCGCTGCAACTCCATGCCGACGGTGCCGACGGCGACTACAATGGCGCGATCCCGCGCCAGTTCCGCCGCCAGATTGACGGGTTCGCTGCTCGGCGTTTCCGCCGTGATCAGCACGGAGTCCACGCCCTGGCCGCCGGTTTGCTGAAAACACAGGTCGCGAAGATCGCGCGCGTCGGTGCACGCGGCCGCGACTCCGCCAGCAATCGCGAGGTCGACACGCTGCCGCACCAGATCCATGCCCAAGACGCGGCAGCCGGCGGCGTTCAGCAACTGCGCGGTGATTTGTCCGAGCAGGCCCAGACCGATCACTGCGACCGTGTCGCCGAGTGCGGCTTCCGCGGTTCGAATGCCGTGCAGACAAATTGCTCCCACGGTCCCGAACGCCGCCTCTTCGAAGGAGACCTCGCCGGAAACTCGCGACTCTGCATCGAGCGCCTCGGGAATCCTCGCCACTAACATGCGCGGCACGCAGGCAAATTCCGCATGAACCGCATATCCTGCGCCGGCACAAGCGACGCGGTCGCCCACGTCGATGTCAACCACGCCGTCGCCAACGGCAACTACGATTCCAGCGCTGCTGTAGCCCACCGACTGCGGTTGGTCCAGCCGGGATCGCACCGTCTGCATGGTCGAAGACCAACCGTCCCGCCGCAGTTTGGCAAGCACATCGCGCATCAGATCGGGACGGGCCTTCGCCTTGGCCAGCAGACTCTTGCGGGCAAATTCAGCGGACGCTCGCTCGGTGCCGGCCGACACCAGCGACGCTGCGATTCGCACCAGCACACAGCCGGGTAACAGTTGCGGAGCGGGAACGTCGGCAACCCTTAACTCACCCGTGCGCGCGTCTTGTAAAAGCTGCTTCATGCCGTCATCGGCTGAATCAAACTTGGTTGCGGCACGCCGATCTGCCGCTCCGCGAACACCCTCGCGCCGCTGTCGAGAAAGAGTTGCATCCAGATTTCCAGCGTCAGCAGTTGCCAGATCTGCATGGACCAGTCTTCGACGCCGCGGCGCTGCTCGTCAACGTACCTGCGCACTACCTCGGGACGGAAAAGACCACGGCGCCGAATTTGCGATTCCGAAAGCAGGTCGTCCACCATGGGACGCAAATCGTGCGCCAGCCAATAGTCTACGGGCGCCGCGAATCCCGCTTTCGGCTGGCGCAGTACTTCGTCCGGCAGCATGCTGCGCATGGCTTCGCGAAAGATGTGCTTGGTCACCGGACGCCACTTCCCTTTCAGCTTCCATTCCGGCCTCACATTCCAGGCAACGAATTCCGTCAGTTCGCGATCCAGGAACGGCACTCGCACCTCCACCGACGACGCCATGCTCATTTTGTCGTTGTACGTCAGGTTCAGTGTGGTCATGAAAATTTTGGTGTCGAGATAGAGCATCTGGTTGAGAAAGTCTGCGTGCCGCACTTCCTCGAACGCCGCCAGATGCCGGGCGCTTGGATCGCCATTTGCCGATTGCGATTCTAGAGCATACAAGTCGGCCTTCTGCCGCGCATCCAGATACGTGCCGTTTCTGATGAAAGCTTCCACTGGGCTGAGCGCGGCGCTGCGCGCCATTTTTTTTGCCAGACGCACGGGTCCTTTCATACGCGTTCCGCGAAGCGAGGGCAATCTCAACAGAGCGCGCGCCGCGGCAGCGCGAGCGAAGCCGGGAACACGCTGAAATTTCTCCGCCCACGCGTGCGCTGCATGCTTGCGGTATCCCGCGAAAACCTCATCGCCGCCCACACCCGACAAGAGCACGGTCGCATTTTTTCGCGCCTCGAGGCACACCAGATACGCCGTGATGATCGCGGGATCGGCGGTGGGTTCGTCCATGTGCCAGGTGAGACTTGGCAACAGAGCGGCCACGTCGGGCTCGACCACGATCTCATGGTGTTCGCAGCCCAGTTTGCGCGCGAGGCGCTGCGGAACACCGGGGTCGTCAATGGTTGTCTCGCCCACGCGGTACTTTTCGGGAAACGTAATCGTGTAGGTTCGCACTGGCTGCGTTCGCGCCCTGGCCGCTACCATGGCCGTAACTATGCTCGACGAATCGAGGCCCGCACTCAAGAAAGCGCCAATCGGAACATCGCTCACCATCTGCCGCTCGACCGAGGCGCGGAAGCGCTCGCGAATTTCGCCGGCTAGTTCCGGTTCCGTTCGCTCGAAGCGATGTTGCTCAGGTGGGAAGGTCAAGTCCCAGTACTGTTCGATCTTGAATTCCCCGCGCTGCCAGAGCGCGTAGTGCCCGGCCTCAAGCTTGCGGATGCCTTCGAACATGGTCAGCGGATCGGGCACCCAGAGGAATGTCAGGTATTGGTCGAGCGCTTCCATGCTCATGGTCGCTTCGATTCCGGGCACTTCGAGCAGCGCTTTGACCTCGGAAGCGAAGGCAAGTTTTCCGCCGCGCTGTGAGTAATAAAGCGGCTTGATTCCGAAATGATCGCGCGCCAGAAACAACTTCGGTGAGGAGCCGCGCAAGTCGCAGATGGCCAGCGCGAACATGCCCTGCAGGCGGTTCAGGCAGTCTTTGAAGCGGTCGGCGCCGTATTCTTCGTAGAGATGGACTATGACTTCGGTGTCGGTGTGCGAGCGAAAACCGTGTCCCTTACTTTCCAGCTCGCGGCGCAGATCGGCGAAGTTGTAGATCTCGCCGTTGTAGGTGATCCACACCGTCCCATCTTCGTTCGACATGGGCATGTGGCCATCGGCGGAGAGATCGAGAATGGCGAGACGGCGGCTTCCCAGTCCGACATATCCTCCATCGGGGAAATGCCGCTCCCAGAGCCCGGAATCGTCGGGACCCCGGTGCGTCTGCACGTTCGTCATGCGGAGGAGGGTTTCCCGGTCGCCGCAGTTCACGAGTCCGCTGATGCCGCACATGAGATCAGTTCCTCCCCATCCGCAGCTCGTAGATTTTTGCCTTGATGTGAAAGAACTGAATGCCTTGCATCGCGCAGTAGATCAGGCCGGGGACGCCATCGAGAAATCCCAGGTTCAATAGGTACTTGTAAAAGAAAAACATGATCGGCGATCCCGGCAGCCCCAGCAAACGGCGCCGCAACCATCGGCGGCGCTGCGCTTGCGTGCCCCACAGGGAAGGCTGAATCTCCTCGTCATTTCTATTGCGGTTAGCGTTATTGCGTTTGCCATCGAGCCAGACGCGCGCCTCCCAATTTGAGTACTCGTTGTGCTTCTGGATGTAACGCGACAAGGACTCGACGTTGTGATGAAGGAGCGGGTGCGTCAGCTTGCGCGTCGCTCCGGTTACCACCACGTGCTCATGCACTTCCATGTCGGCCATGCTGGCGTCCTGGTCCTGCAAGCGGCATTCATAACGTCCAAGCCCCTTGCGGAACAAAGACAACTTCCAGAAACTCGCTCCGCTATGCCGCAGCCGCCGCCCAAGAAAGTACATTTGCAACGCCACGTAATAGCCAGCCGTGTCGGGGTCCTGAGTTGCCTTTTCTATCTCGTCCGCGAGTTCGGGCGTCAGGACCTCGTCGGCGTCGAGAAGCAGTATCCAGTCGTGAGCCAGAGGCAGCGTGTCCATCGCCCATTGGCGCTTCTTCGGCCAGCCTCCTGCATAATGGAACTGGACGACCTTCGCACCATAAGACTGTGCAATGGCAGCGGTGTCATCGGTGCTCTGCGAGTCGATGACATATACTTCCCCCAGGGATCGCAGCGATTCCAGGCAACGCGGAAGGTTACGCGCCTCATTGCGGACTGGGACAATCGCGCTCACGGGCAGCAATGCCGAGGTTGTCCCCGGACCCGATACCTCAGTTTCCGATTTCGTCTCGATCACGTTTGTCCCGGTAGAAGGTTCTACCATCTTAGCCTCCGGGGCCCGGTTTTCACAAAGATCGCCGTGCTAGTATCGCGTCTGAGACTATGCCCCAAGCCTCGCCAGTTGCCGGGTTAAAAGAGGAAGTCCGCGATTTCTGGAACGCCGATCCGTGCGGTTCGCGCTATCTGGGCGATCGCGTCGGCTTCGAGGCCCATGCGCGCGCGCGTTTCCAACTGGAACCTTACATTCACGAATTTGCCGGCTTCGCCCGATCTTCCGGTCAACGAGTGCTTGAGGTCGGAGTCGGCATGGGCGCCGATTATCTGGAATGGTTGAAGGCCGGGGCCCAGGCCCACGGCGTGGATCTTTCGAGTACGTCGCTCGAACGGGCGAAGCGGCGTTGCGAAATGGCAGGCTACGCGCCCGATCTACGCGTCTCCGATGCCGAGCATCTGCCGTTTCCGGACGACGCCTTCGACATCGTGTACTCGTACGGTGTGATGCACCACAGTCCCGACACGCCGCAATGTATCCGCGAGGCCTGGCGAGTTCTCAAGCCCGGCGGAGCGCTTCGCATCATGATCTACCACCACCCATCGCTCACCGGATTTCTGCTCTGGCTGCGCTACGGATGGCTGCGCGGAAAATCGTTGCGTCAAGCCGTTCACGATCATCTGGAAAGCCCAGGTACAAAGTCCTACACCCAGGAAGAGGCGCGCGCCCTGCTGCAGGGGTTCGAACAAATCGAGATCCGGCAGGCCTTCAGTCCGGGAGATTTGCTCTTGAACGAGCCCTCGGCACGCTTTCAAGGATTGGCGTACCGGATCGTCTGGCGCCTCTATCCGCGATTTCTCGTCCGCAGGTTGGGAGCCAGGTTGGGATTGTTTCTTCTGATTTCGGCGCGCAAGCCGGCCCTGCGGTAAGTCCGCTATTTAAACGCCTCCACGTACAGGGAATGCGGTAAGTCGATCGAGTCTCCCGGCTCAAACGGCGGAACTCCGTTTCCGTACAAGCGGCTCTTCCCTTCCGCGGATTTTTCCACTTCCCGGAATCCGGCTCCCCGCAGCACCTCGCTCAGGTAACTGAAATCGAACGCGGTCCGGTGCTGTCCATCGCAGAAAACGAAATTCGAAAACCTGCCGCCCAGCGAATCGAAGTGACGCGGGAAAGAATCGTCGAACCAATCGCTGCGTTCCCGGCTATAGGCTGCAATCGCGCTCTCCAGGCTGGGCACGACGAGCCGGATGCCCCCGCCGTTTTTCAACACCCGCATGCATTCCTCGAGAAGCCGCTTGAGTTCATCCGGGTAGAAGTGCTCGAACATGTGGGTGGAATAAATCGAATCGACCGAATTCGCGCGAAACGGAAGCCCGTTTCTAACGTCCAGCCAAATGTCAATCTTGTTGAAGAGGTTGCCATCTATGTTCAGGAAGCCGGCAAGATATTTTGTGCCGCATCCCAGGTGGAGATGACAGGCGCCGTTTGCCGGACGCGCGCTCATCAGATACCGGCGCAAGAAATAATTCGGGACCGTCGCCTTGGAGATTCCCCAAAACGCGAGGTCTTTATAACGCTGGTGAAGCACCCATCCTCCGTCACCGATGACGCCATTATAGGTCAGCGGATCGAGTCATCGAGATCAGTCCACGTCAAGCGACGGCTTCCCGATAAATCCTGGCCAAGCGTTCCGCCTGGTGCGACAGAGTGAGCTTTTCCAGGATCGTTTGGCGCGCCGCAGCCCCGATACGCGTGCGGAGTTCTGGCGAGCCGAGCAAAACAGAGAGCCCCTGTACCAGATCTTCGAGTCCGTCCGCCGGGATGAGCCAGCCATTCTTCGCGTGCTCGATCACCTCGTCAATTCCCTGCCCGCGGCAGCCAATCACGGGTTTGCCGCAGGACATGGCTTCCAGGTACACGCATCCCAAGCCCTCGTTGCGGCTGGGCAAGACAAATACGGAGTAGCGTCGCATTGACTCGGCCACTGCCGAGCGGCTCTGCCGGCCGGCAAACTCCACTTGCCGCTCTAGGTTCAGGTGGCGCGCCAGCGACTCAATTGGAGCCTGATCCGGACCTTCGCCAATGATCCGGCATCGAAGCTGGGGAAATGAGGGCCTGAGCTTTTCGAGCGCCCTCAAAACAAGTTCGTGGCCTTTGCCGCTTTGCAGGTTGCCGACCACCAGAATCTCCGGATCGAACGATCCTGAACCGGGGGCGCTGGGCGAAAAAAGACCGGGATTTACACCGTTATAAACGATGGTGCTTCGGGTATCGGCCGGCGTTCCTGCCTTCAGAATTTCCTGGACCTTACCGCTGATGCAGATTACGCTTTGCGCCGCGCGGTAGACGTCCACCGACGCCTTCCTTCGCCACCCTGCGGGAATTCCACTGAGAAAACACGCGTTGAACACATCCAACCCATGGACGGTGACTACGAACGGAATATTGAAACGCCTGGCAAGCAATGCAGCCGCGTGGCCGCAGGGCAGGGCCGCGTGAGCGTGGATCACGTCAATGGGCTTCCAGCGATGCAGTGTTTGCATTCGTCCAAGAAGACGCGCGTAGAGGAATTTACCGGCGCTGGAGAGCCCCAGATTTCCGGGAACCTGCGGATATCGCACCCACTCGGCCGGAGCCGAGGCAATCGCCCGTTTTCGCCGATGGTGCATCGGGGAGGCCGCGATCACGCTCGACTCTATACCGAACTGTTTGAACTGCTCGATCGGCTCCGCGATAAAGCAACCGTTCACTTCATTTTGGTCGGAGGGGAAAAATGGCGTGAGCGTCAAAACATGCAGCGCTGAACGCTCGTCGGCGAGTCGGGACATCAGTTTCGCTCGCTCGAATCTCGCTCCATCCCATGCCGAACCAAGCCCTGGGCGAGAACAATTATGCGCTCAACATGCTCGTTCCAACTGAAATCCCGCGCGCGTCTTAGGCCGTTGCGCGACAGGTTTTCCGCCAGCTCCGGCGATTTCTGAATTTGCAGCACTTGTTCCGCCAACGCTTCGGGAGAGAACCGTGGAAAATAAATTCCGGCGTCCCCGCAGATTTCGCGATGCACCGGCAGGTCCGAGGCTACCACCGGCAAGCCGCTCGACATCGCCTCGACCAGCGGGTGGGCAAAGGTCTCGGTATAGGCCGGGCTCACGTAGACATGACAGTGGCGGTAGAGATGATGCAGCGAGCGATAGGGGACCGTACCAAGTTCAACCACGCTGTCGCCGACGCCCAGCCTACTGACCAATGAAGCCGCGGTCTCGGCTCGATAGGAGCCTGGATTCAGGGATGATGACAAGTGACAGGTGAGAAATAGCTTGATTCTCTTTCCGGGCAACCGGTCGCGCATAATTGGCAGCGCTTGAATCAAAGTCTCAAAATTTCGGTAATAGTTGTAATGGCTCACAAAAAGCAGCTTCAGCGCGCCGGCTGGCTCCTTCAACTGATTTTGGATGGACTCGGGCAAGGGGGTCGAATCGGCGGTGAATAATTCCCGATCGAAACCGTGGTACACAGCCAGTACAGTCCTGCCGGTCCATCGGCTAAGGTCTTCCGCAAAGGCATGGCTGGGGGCGATGGTAACGTCGGCCCAGTGTACGGACCGCCGAGCGAACCATCCTTTGATTCGGGTCTCGATCCAGAGGGCGTAATCTCCCCGTTTTCTGACGTCGCGGTAGAAATCGTCGGATACGTAGAGAGAGTTGCCAGACAGCAGTATCTGCGGCACGGGTGAGTACCGCAGGGCAAAGTTGCCCGTGGAGACGAGGACCTCGGCGCCACTGCGCCGCAGTAAATCGCGAAGTTTTATCTGTTCGAAGGCAAAGCGCCCCACGGCGCCGCGATTCACGCTAATCTCAGCAAAACAAATGTTCGAAAATTCTGCGAATTCCCTGCGCAACCCGGTATTCAGCAGCATCGTCGCCTGCACGTCCTTCCTGGCCGCCAACTGTGGAATTACGTTGCGCAGATAAGTAAGACCGGCGCCCGCGCTCGCGGCCAGGCCATTGATAAACAATCTGATCATCGGGTCGGCGCGACGGCTCCGAAATCGGCTGGCGACGGACGGGAAGGTCTGGAAGCAAGGCCGGCTGCGGGAACCACAACCGCCTCAGGGACAAGATCGGCAAGGACAAATGCCAGGGCCCAGAAAAACACGCAGAGATAATAACCGACCGCAAACAGCCAATCTTCGAAGCCGGCATGCACCAGACCCGCCAGCACCATCATGGCCAGCGGAATCGAGTAATGGCATGGTTCCGCGGTGCGCCTCATCCAGGTGAATACTTTCCATGCGTTCGACAACGTCACCGCCAGAATGGCAACAAAGGGCAACACACCTAACAGACCCACCCACTCTGCGATCGACATATAGCTGCTGCCGTGCTCACGAGCCGTCTCAGCGCTGGAACGAACGGTGCCGAAATCCAGTCCGGGATCTGCGCCCGTGGGACTAGTACCGTATCCCGTTCCGAACCACGGATGCTCCTTGATTGAGGTAATCGTTTTCTCCCAGGGAGTTCGCCGCGAACCCATCACCCCTTCTTCCTTATGCCCCTTGTAGAGCACTGCATCCTTTACAGCGCCGAGGCGCTCGTTTAGGGAATCTGGAGCCAAAATCCCGGCGACCGCAACCGCGAGCAGAACCAGTGCCGCCACCTTCATCAACAGTTTGTATTGGCGGAGGCAAAGGCAAAAGACAAGCGTGACAGCCAGTATCGTAACCATTCCTGCGCGCGCCATGCTGAAAAGAACGAGGTAGGTGCAAAGCAGCAGGGCAGCCAGCCTGCGGAACTTCAGCACCCGCGCCCCGCTGGTAAACCATCCCCACAACAGGATGGGAAAGATTGCGACGCTCATCACCGCGCCCAGGGAGTTGGGGTTACCCCAGAAACTTTTGCCCAGAACGAGATAGCAGATCGCGGTGCCATAGACAGCCATCTCAGTTCCCCATAGCAGGCCCCGAAAAAAACGGTCCTCCCGGCCGAGAACAGCCATGCGCCCGCCGGCGGCACAATACGTAAAAAGCAGGAGCAGGCTGAAAGCCTTGAGGAACGCCATCTGCGGAAACGGAGAAACCGAGGCGGAGACAAACGCGGCGCAAACGCAGAAGAAGGCGATCAGATGCAGCGATCCAAAACCCCCACGCGGAGTTCTCGTCCAAACGATGAAGCCCACGACAGCAGCCGCGGCCAACACCACCCAGCGGGCGCTGGTCCAGGCGCCTTCCATGGGAACATTCATGCCCGCCCAGGCAAAGGCGATGATCAGCAGAATGAAGAAACGCTGGTCGTATTTCCAGACGGCCGCGATGATGATCTCCAAAAGCAGGACTTCGCCCAGAAAGGTGACGTTGCCGAAGGATTGCAAATGGGAATAAACCAGATACAGCGCCACGCTCACGCCCAGCACGATGCCCGCCCACTGCAACGGCTTCATCGAATTCATTGGGCCCCCGCGGCAGCGGAGACGGCAGCCGCGGCCAGACCATTGGCGCACGCTTCCGGAGAGTAGTTTCGAATTCGTTCCAGGCTGCGGGCGCTCATCCGTTGCTGCAGTTCAGGTTGCCGCACCACGGAATTGATCGCCACGCTCAGTTTCTCCGAATCTCGGGGAGGCACGACGTAACCGTTCCAGCCGTCTTCGACCAGGTCGGCTGTGCATCCCGCGACACTGCTTACGATGATCGGGAGTCCGCAGGCCATCGCTTCGTTCACCACCAATCCCCAAGGGTCGCTGTGCGTCGGCAAAACCAGGGTTTCCGCCACCGCGTAGAGTCCAGCCAGATCCTCCCGCTGAGCAAATCCCGGAAAGCAAACCGTCCCCGGGCTGATCCGTTTCGCGCGCCGCGCCAGTTGCTCGCGGCCGACGCCATCGCCGGCAAACACCAGGCCCACCTCCGAGCGCAGTCCGCTCTCTAGTTTGGCATAAGCTTCGAGGAGATCAAATACACCTTTTTCCGGCACCAGACGGCCCACAAAAAGAATAAACCGCGAGGGCAGCCCCAGTTTCTCTCGAAATTCGGAGGCATGCGCCCGCGTGCTCTCGGCCTGCGTCGCAAAAAAGTTGTTATCGACGGCGTTAGGTGCAGCGAAGATGACCTGCTCGCCCACTCCAAGAGCTCGAAGGTAGGAAAACGAAGATTTTCCTGGCACGGCAAAAGCACTGCAGGCATTCACAAAATGTCGCTTCAGCCACTCCACGGCGTCCCGTCCAGATCTCCGATCCTGCTGATTGCTCTCCGTCCACAGTACAAACCGCGCCTTGCGTCGGCGGGCCCACCAGAGCGCTTCCCAGGACGCGGGATAGTTGTAGCCGCCACAAAGGATTGCTTGGGGAGCCGCGGCGTCTAACGCAGACCACAATCCACGATTCACGAGGAGACTGTGCTGTCCGGCGCGCCATCGCCAGGAGGGCAGAACTTCGTACGAAAAACGGATCTCATCGGTATAGATACGCCACCGTCGAACCGCGCTGTCGGTTTCCGCGAGAAAAATGGTGTGCAGATCCACCTCGGTGCGGCGTGCCAGAGCGTTGAAAACCGGGATCCGGTAAGGAGCGATGATTTCCGTGAGGATCACAGTCTTTCGGGTCATAACGTTGCGCTCAGGCCACTCCAATGGCAGGCATATCCCTGCACAGGACCGGCGAACAAGGCTTGCAGTGATTCGACTCGAACGGCGCACTTATGACGCGGAACGCGCGCACGGGATTTCAAGAATGGCCGCAACCGGTAAATCGGGATTTATCTTGCAGCCTCAACGTAAAGGCTCTCAGCGCGTCTGGATTCTAGCTCAATTTGCGCGATCTCAGCAATCCGGCTGCTGCCGAAGCTGCTTACTTCAGGCACTCGGAAACCGGCTCCCAATAGCATCTGGACCAGAGAACGGGCGTCGAACATCTGTTGGTGATGGGCGCCGGCGTGCATGAGATCGCGAAGGTTGGCGGTCAGAAGAAGCCGCGAGACAAATTTGTGAGAAGCCATGGCATCGGCGGTGTCGGCCAGATAGTCGCGCACTATAATGCCTAAGTCGGGGACGACGATCCGCAGGGTGCCGCCGGGCCTGAGCACGCGAAAACATTCCCGCGCCACGGCGCGCGACTCCTCGTAGGTAAAGTGTTCGAAGGTGTGTGAAGAATAGATGCACGCCACCGACGAATCGGGAAAGGGAATCCGCTTGCGAACATCGGCGCGGCGCACCGCGCGTGGCCAATCCGGAGTGCGAAAAATACGTCTCCCGAGCGGCAAACGCGAGAGCAGGATGCTGGGCGAATTGTCGATATTCACCCATCCCTCGATCCCCGACGTTCCGCAACCGATGTTCAACTTCAGTTCGGGGGCGTCGGTCATGGAAACAGCCTCATGGCATGTCTGTCTCGCCGGTTCACGACATTTGCCGACATGGACCGATACTCAAGCGCAATCGCCTTAGGCGGCTTCATCTTAGGCGACTTCATCCAGACATGATACCCAGCGCTGGGCGATGATGCCCCAATCGAACATTTCCCGGCACCGGGCGTACGCCGCGCGCCCCAACGCGGCCCGGTAATCCGCTGCTTCCAGCAGACTCGAGAGCGCGGCTGCGAAGGCCTCCACATCCTCGGGATTCACTACCACCCCGGCATCGCCGAGTACCTCCGGGATGCCACCGCGGTTCGATCCTACGACCGCAGTGGCGCAGGCCATAGCTTCGACATTTACCAGGCCGAAGGGTTCCTGAAACAAAGATGGGCTGGCGAAAACCGTCGCTCGCTGAAACCAGGCCGGCAGGTCCCTGTCGTGATTTATATATCCCGGAAAATGGATCCGCGCCTTCCGATCGCTGATCAACGATTGCGCCAGTGCCCGCACCTTGCGCACATAATCGGTTTCCCGATGAACTCCGAAGCCACTCGCTCCCCCAATCACTAAGATGGCATCGGGATGGCGATCGAGCAGTCTTGCATAAGCACCGACCAGCTGAAGAACTCCTTTTTCCTCGTCAAACCGTCCCACGAAGAAGATGGTCTTGGCTTCGCGAATTTCTTCTCGCGGGGTAAACAGCTGGGTATTGACGCCGTTAAGAACAACCCGGGTCTTTGCCGCCAGGCTCGGACAGCGATCGGCAAAGGTGCCGCGCAGGAACGCGCTGCAAACAGCCACCCCATCCAGTTGCGGCGCCAGCGCTTCCAGCATGTCCGCCGTCCAGTGCCCCAGGTGGTTATTATGGAGATGCAGCCAGATTGCCCCCTCATATCCCATCTTGCGTAACTCACGGACCCATTGCGGACGGTTATGGATGTGCAGCACATCGAGGTGGCGCAAGGATTTGCTCAAGCCGCGCAGCCAGAGTGGTTCCTCCCAACGGCGCAGCACCGGGACAGTGGAAATCAGATCGCAGGCTCGCCACACCCCACTGGTGCTGTGAGGCAGGGCGTACACGTGTTCGGCGGACGTAGGGTAGCCGAACACGGTGACTTCCACACGATCCGCCAGCCGGCTGTAGACCTCGTAGGACCAGCGGGCCAGCGCTCCGCCGTAGATAGGACTAAATTGCTCACGGCTGGACAGAAGAACTCCAACCTTGGGCAATCGCCGACGAGGGCTCGAGTTCCCTTCCTCAATGCGATCCGATTGCATGGCTCTCAGCCGGCGTCTTCATTCCTTGTGGTTGCCCTTGTCCTTAGTCCTTAGCAGTGCGTCAAACAGATCGAGTTTATGAGTCGCCGATTTTCCCCGTGTCCCTCCGTGTCCTCCGTGGTTAAAGCCTTTGACTTCCTCGCTAAGCCCCGAAATTCAAACTGGATCGAGGCACACTATATCAAGGCACAATACTAATGATCGCTGTTTTCAACTCACGACACTAGCGAGTCGCCGATTTTTCCCCGTGTCCCTCCGTGTCCTCCGTGGTTAAAGCCTTTGACTTCCTCGCTAAGCCCCGAAATTCAAACTGGATCGAGGCACACTTTATCAAGGCACAATACTAATGATCGCTGTTTTCAACTCACGACACTAGCGAGTCGCCGATTTTCCCCGTGTCCCTCCGTGTCCTCCGTGGTTAAAGCCTTTGACTTC
>Ga0209415_10002229_pt1 | contig 36494 bp, 34 predicted proteins | sample PeaSoiSIISIP2007_FD_187696 | JGI IMG/M metagenome (GOLD analysis project Ga0209415, IMG submission 187696) | Peat soil microbial communities from Weissenstadt, Germany - SII-SIP-2007 (SPAdes) (version 2) | ecosystem: Environmental > Terrestrial > Soil > Wetlands > Peat | place: Germany... | reverse complement strand
GCCTCAGCGGTGCTCGGGGCCTCAGCGGTGCTCGGGGAGGAAGAAGCGGCTGGGTGCGGCGCCCTGGCGCCACACGCGGTCGTGCTTCTCGAGCAGCACGATGTGGGCGATGGTCTCGCCCACGGCGGCCCGCTGCATGAAGTCGGCGATCTCGTGCCAGGGGCGGGACCAGTGCAGGCGCACGGAGATGTCCCAGGCGGTGGAGCCGGGGTGCTCGGCGATGAGCCCCTCGATCTCCGCCAACCGCTCGGCGTGGTGGGTGATGATCTCGTCGAGGCGGCCACGCAGGTTGGCGAAGCGGTATTCGTGGGCGGGCAGCACCTCGTCCACGTCCAGGTTCTGCACCTTGAGCAGCGACTCGAGGTACTCGCCCAGTGGATTGGGGAACTGCTGGGTGTGCACGCCGATGTTGGGCGTGATCCGGGGCAGCACGTGGTCGCCCGACAACAGGAGGCGCTGCTCGTGGCTGTAGAAGCACACGTGACCGGGCGAGTGACCCGGCGTCCACACCGTGTGCAGGTCCCACCCGGGAACGTCCACGCGGCGCCCGTCCTCGAACAGCACGTCGGGTTCGGCCATGGTCACCTGGCCCCGGATCATCATGGAGGCGAAGTTGAGGTCGGGCAGCTTGGTGGGCGGGACCCCGGCGTCCTGGAGGAACTCGCGCATGCGCGCCAGCAGGTCGTCGGTCTCGATGTAGCGGGCCTGGAGCATCTCGGCGTCGTCGGGGTGCAGGCCGATCCACGCCCCCGACTCCTCGCGCACCCGTCCGGCCAGCCCGTAGTGGTCGGGGTGGATGTGCGTGACCAGCACGGCGCGCACGTCGCTGATCGAGCCGCCTGCTTCCTGGAGGCCTGTGTTGAGGGCGGCCCAGGCGTCGTCGGTGTTCCACCCGGCGTCGACGATGGCCACCCCGCTGTCGAGCTCGAAGGCGTAGACGAGGACGTAGCGCAGCGGATTGTCGGGGATGGGGACCGGAATGGACCACAGTCCGGGTCGGACCCGCTCCACGGGCGGCAGGACGTCGCGATCCCACGCTTGTTTCTGCAGTACGCCCGTGACCTCGATCATGACGGCACCGTAGGCGGGAACCCCTACCCCGACCAACCACCAGAGGTCGCGCCGGCGTCGGCGGCACGGCCGCCGGGAGGCGAGCGGTGCACCGATCGGGGGTATCCCTGATCAGGGCCTATGTCTTCACTATCTTCCCAGAAGTTACATTGACCACATGAGCCACAGTGCGTAGCATGACGCACCCGGCCCGTAGGCGCCTCCACCGGCAGCCCGAGCCGTTCGACCACGACGGCCCCGCCGACCCCGGTGGCGGCCAGGTCCCGTGCGCACGACGCCAACGACACGACGGGGGTCCCGGTGCGAGAGCGGGTGATCGACATCACGGCGGAACAGCAAGCGGGCCGGGCCGGGCGGATCGCCCGTGACCGCAGGCTGAGCGTCAACCGGCTGCACTCGCGCCTCGAGCGCGTGCTCGACTTGTCGCGCGACGCCTTCGTGGAGACCGACCGCGACGGCGTGCTCACGGAGTGGAACCGCCAGTCCGAGCTGCTGTTCGGGTGGTCGCGTGACGAGGTGCTCGGGCGGGGCATCACCGAGTTCCTCGTGCCCGACCGCTACCGCGGCCGCGCCATGCACGACCTCGAGGCGGCCCGGAGCTCGGTCAACGGCATGGAGCGCACGCGTCCGCGCCATCTCCGCCTGATGCACAGCGAGGGCTACGAGGTCGCCGTGTCGGGATCGGCCTACGTCGTCGGCTCCGGCGACGACCTGCGCATCGGTGGCTTCCTCCACGACGACAAGGAGGACAAGGCGGCCGAAGAGGCGCTGGCGCACGCATATCTCCACGACGCGCTCACCGGCCTGCCCAACCGGACGCTGTTCACCTACCGGATGGCCTACGCCCTGGCCAAGGGCAAGAGCGCCCCGGGCTCGGTGGCGGTGCTCGTGCTCGACCTCGACCGCTTCAAGGCCATCAACGACGGGCTCGGGCACGAGGTGGGCGACGAGGTGCTCGTGGCCGTGGCCGCCCGGCTGGGCGAGGCCGACGGCACGGCCGAGGTCATCGCCCGCCTGGGGGGCGATGAGTTCCTGGTCCTGTTCGACGGGGACGATGCCGAGCGCGACGCCGTGGCCTATGCCCACCGGGTGCTGCACGCCCTGCGGTTGCCCATCGCCGCCGGCGAGGGCGAGGTGTTCATCACGGCCAGCATCGGCATCGCCGGCACGAGCCCCCGGGTGACCGAGGCCACTCCGCTGCTGTCGAACGCCGACGCCGCCATGTACCAGGCCAAGAAACGCGGCGGCAGCACGGTGGAAGTCTTCGGCGAAGCCATGCGCATGCGCGTGGTCGAGCGCATGAACACCGAGCACTCCCTGCACCGTGCTCTGGAGCGGCGCGAACTGCGGCTGTTCTACCAACCGGTGGTGGACATCAGCGGCAGCAGGGCGGTGGGGGTGGAGGCGCTGCTGCGCTGGGAGCACCCCGAGCAGGGACTGGTGGCGCCCAACCAGTTCATCCCCGTGGCCGAGGAGAGCGGGTTGATCATCCCCATCGGCGCCTGGGTGCTGCGCGAGGCGTGCATGCAGCTGCGCATGTGGCAGGCGAGCCGCTGGGGCGGCCCGCGCGGCGCCGTCGAGGTGAACCTGTCGGCCCGCCAGATCGACCACCCCGAGATCATCGCCACCGTGGCGCACATCCTCGAGGACACGGGTCTGCCGCCCGCCAACCTGACCCTCGAGATCACCGAGAGCGCCCTCATGAACGACGCCGCCTCGGCTCTTCGGGTGCTGCGCGCCCTCAAGGAGCTGGGCGTCACCCTGGCCATCGACGACTTCGGGACCGGGTACTCCTCGCTCAGCCACCTCCAGCGCTTCCCCCTCGACGTGCTCAAGATCGACAAGAGCTTCGTGGACGAGCTGGGCGCCGGTCGGGGAGGGGCCGAGATCGTGGCCGCCGTGGTGAAGCTGGCCCACGCCCTCGACCTCCAGGTGATCGCCGAAGGGGTGGAGACCGAGCGTCAGCTCGAGACCTTGCGCCGCCTGGACTGCGACTTCGCCCAGGGCTACCTGTTCTCGCGGCCGGTCCCGGCCCACGAGTTGGTCGAGAACTTCCCCCTCCGCCTGGGGGCGTGACGGGGCGGCTGTGGCATCACGTGGCCCGGTTCACCTGGGCGCGACGGTGAAGATCGGGCTCGCTCGGACGAGGGGGATCAACGGGCCGCCCCCCCGAGGGAATGCCGGTGCCCAAGATTTAGTTGACTACGCAAGTATATCGCTGTAAGGTACTTGCAGGCGCAACATTGCACTGTCAACGATCTCGGGAGGACGCCATGACCACGACCGCACCCACCACCGCCGCCACCCGCCAGTACCGGGGGACCCAGGTCCCCGCGGCCGGTACCTACGACCTGGACAAGGCCCACACCACGGTGGAGTTCATCGCTCGGCACCTCATGATCACCAAGGTGCGGGGCCGGTTCGCCGAATTCTCGGGCTCGGTACAGGTGGCCGAGATCCCCGAGCAGTCCTCGGTGGAGGTCTCCATCGACGCCGCCAGCGTGCACACCAGCCAGGACCAACGCGACGCCCACCTGCGCAGCGCCGACTTCCTGGACGTGGAGAACAACCCCACGCTGACCTTCAAGAGCACCAAGGTCGAGCTGGTCGGGGACGACCACTGGAACGTGACCGGCGACCTCACCGTGATGGGAACCACCCGGCCGGTGGTGCTCGACGTGGAATTCGACGGCGCCAACACCACGCCGTGGGGCACGCAGGCCGTGGCCTTTTCGGCCTCGACCGAGATCGACCGCGAGGACTGGGGCCTGACCTACAACCAGGCCCTCGAGACCGGCGGTGTGGTCGTGGGCAAGAAGGTGCGCATCGAGCTCAACGTCGAGGCCGTCCTGCGCCAGCAGGAGGACGCCGGCGCCGCCTGATCAACCGCTGCAGCCCCCGCCCCCGCCCGTCAGGGCGCGGTGCCGGGGGCCAGTGCCTCGATCTCCGCCAGGTCGCCGTCGCCGAGCTCCCAGTCGGCGGCGGCGACGTTGGCGCGGACCTGGTCCGGTGACGTGGCCCCGGCGATGACCGAAGCGACCGGTGGCTGGGCCGCCACCCAGGCGATGGCGAGCTCCACCGTGCTGCGGCCGTGGCGCTCGGCCATGGCCGTCAGACGCTCCACGAACGCCAGGTCGGCGTCGGCCAGCATGCCCTCGTTCTGCTTCGCCGCCGACAGCCGTGTCCCCGCCGGGGGCGCCTGGCCGCGCCGGTACTTGCCGGTGAGGACCCCGGAGGCCAGGGGGAAGTAGGGGAGGAAGGCGAGGCCCTGGCGCCTGCACTCGGGGAGCACGTCCTCCTCGGGCGCACGGTGCAGGAGGCTGTACTGGTTCTGGACGCTCACGAAGCGCGCCGCACCGTCGGCCACCGCTGCCGCCGCCTCCCGGAGCTGTTCCACGGTGAAGTTGGAGCACCCGATCTCGCGCACCGTGCCGGCCCGCACGCACTCGTCGAGTGCGGCCAGCGTGTCGGCGATGGGTGTCTCGGCGTCGGGGGCATGCAGCTGGTAGAGGTCGACGTAGTCGGTGCCGAGGCGCCGGAGGCTGTCCTCGAGCGCCCGGTGCACGTACGCCGGCTTCGCCCCCTTCCGCTCGGCGTCCACGGCCATGCCGAACTTGGTGGCGAGCACAACGTCGGCGCGCCGGGCCCCCAGGGCCCGGCCCACGAACTCCTCGCTGTGCGTCGCGCCGTAGATGTCGGCCGTGTCGAAGAAGGTGATGCCGGCGTCGACCGCGGCGTGCACCACCTCCGCCGAGCGCTCCTCGTCGAGACGGCTGCCGAAGTTGTTGCAGCCCAGGCCCACCACCGACACCTCGAGCGAACCGATCGTGCGGGTGCGCATCATCCTCCTTCGTCCGGGGCGCTCGTCGCCGCGCCCGACACCAACGCCAGGTCCCCCGGCCAGCGGCGTACGCTGATCGACTGGCTGGCCGTACCCAGCAAGGTACCGTCCTCGGCCCACAGATGGGCGAGCCCGTGGGCGAAGCCGTGGGCGAGGGCGTGCATCTGGATGTCGCACAGCACCCACTCACCGGGCACGAGCTGCACCACCCGGAGCGTGTTGTCGAGGCTGCGTCCCATGGTGCGCACCCCGAGGGGCTGCGACACCCCGCCCGACACGTAGTCGCCGATCACCGCCAGCGTCGCCGCCGACGGCTCCACGTCGCCTGGCACCCGTGTCCAGAAGGCGGAGCGGGCGTCACCGCGAGTGCCGTCGAGGTCCTGCATGAGCCGGCCCCGCGCCAGGCGGTGCTCCATGCGCACCAGCACCGAGTCGGCGAACAGGGGCGGGATCTCCTGCACGGGGCACTCCCCGGGACCGGGCACCGAGGGGGGCTCGACCCACGTACCCCCCAGGTCGAGGTCGTGGCGCCCGAGGGCGGCGTTGACGGTCAGTACCTCCTCGTCCCCGAGGCGCCCGATGGCCCGGCCCTGGGTGGTGTTGCGTCCGGTGGCGGCGAGGACGACCTCCCAGTCGAGCACGGTCCCGGTGGGGGCGTAGGCGAGGTACTGGGCGGTGGCCCACACGGTGGGCCGTTGCGCGGCCGACTCCAGGGCGACGATCCCGGCTGCCAGGCCGCAGCCCCCGTAGAGGAAGCGCCCCGGCGTGCACACCGCTGGTGTGACGGGCAGCCGCCAGCGCAGCGGGTCACCGGTGGGCTCGAGCCCGAGGAATTGGCGCGCGTCCATGCGCCGCACCCTACCGGGCTCAATTCACCTTGCGGTCGTGACCCTCCCAGTAGGGATCCCGCAGCTTGTACTTCTGGAGCTTGCCGGTGGCCGTGCGGACCAGGCCGTCGCGCAGCTCGATGGACGTGGGTGCCTTGAAGTGCGCCAGGCGGGCGCGGCAGAACTCGATGAGCTCGGACTCGGTGGCTACCGCGCCGGGCCGCAGGACCACGAGGGCCTTCACCGTCTCACCCCACTTGTCGTGGGGGACGCCGATCACCGCCGCCTCGGCCACGGCGGCGTGCTGGTACAGGCAGTCCTCGACCTCGATCGACGACACATTCTCGCCGCCGGTGATGATGACGTCCTTCTTTCGGTCGGCGATGACCGTGTAGGGCCCGTCGAGATGCCCGCCGTCCCCGGTGTGGAACCAGCCTCCGTCGAGGGCCTTGGCCGTCTCGTCGGGCTGGAGCCAGTATCCGTCGAAGACGTGGTTGGTGCGGGCCAGGATCTCTCCGTCCTCGTCGGTGCGGATGCGCACCCCGACGGCGGGTACCCCGGCGCGCGACAGCAGGGCGGCGCGCGTGGCGGTGTCGAGGTCGTCCCATTCCGCCGGGGCCCGGTTCACGGTGAGCAGCGGCGTGGTCTCGGTCAGGCCGTAGATCTGGATGAACTCCCATCCGAGCTCGGTCTCGACCTGCTCGATGGTCCGCGACGGGGGAGGAGCCCCCGCCACCACCATCCGCACCCGCCCCCGCCCCGGCACCTCGTGGCCATCCCGGCGGCGGGCCGCGGCCGCCCCCAGGATGGCGGCCACCACCGCCGGCGCACCGCACAGCAACGTCACGCCCCGGTCCTCGACGCGTCGCAGGATGTCCTCGCCGTCGACCTTGCGCAGCACGACGTGCGTGCCCCCCATGGCCGTCACCGCGTAGGGCATGCCCCAGCCGTTGCAGTGGAACAGCGGCAGCGTGTGCAGCAGAGTGTCGCGGTCGCTCACCGTCGTGTGCCATCCGAACACCGCCGCGTTGAGCCAGCAGTTGCGGTGCGTGAGCTGCACGCCCTTGGGGCGGGCGGTCGTGCCCGACGTGTAGTTGATGGAGCAGGTGGCGGCTTCGTCGCCCGCCCACGGCGCCGGGGTGGTGCCGGCGGGGGCGGGGGCGAACATCTCGGCGTCCTCGTCGCCGTCGAGGAGCATCCGCACCTTGGCCGACACCGCCGCCAGCGGGCCTTCGAGCTCGGGGTCGACGAGGAGCACCGACGCGCCGGAGTGCTCCACGATGTAGGCCACCTCCTGGGCGTTCAGACGGAAGTTGACGGGCACGAGCACCCGGCCGAAGCCGCTCACGCCGAAGAAGGAGATGAGCATGCGCGCCGAATTGGGGCTCACCACCGCCACCCGCTCGCCCTGCCCCACGCCCATGGCATCCAGGGCGAGTGCCATGCCCCGGGCCCGGGCGTGCATCTCGGCGTAGGTGATGGTCCCGAGCGAGCCCGCCACCCCGGGCTCGTCCACGACGGCCACGCGCTCGCCGTGGACGGTGGCCGCCCGCTCGAGGAAGTCCCCGACGTTGAGCGGTACGTGCATGGGTTGCTCCCTCCCTGACGTCCCGCGCCGGCTCGGCGGGGTCCCGGTCCGATCATCGCAGAAAGGCCGGGGACGGGTCCGAGGGGCGCTGGTAGCTTGCGGGGGCCGGGCGATCGGGCGCTGCGGCGGTGACGGAAGGGAAGTGCACATGGCAGCCATCGCCATTACCGGAGGCGGCGTCGCCGGCCTGACGGCGGCCATGGTCCTGGCCGGTGACGGGCACGAGGTGACGCTGTGCGAGCGCGACGGCGCCGAGGTGCCATCGCCCGAGCAGGCGTGGGCGCGCTGGGAGCGCCGAGGGGTGAACCAGTTCCGGCTGCTGCACTTCTTCCAGTCGCGTTTCCGGGTCGAGCTCGAGCGTGAGCTGCCCCACGTGGCCGAGGCGCTGGCGGCGGCCGGCCTGCAGCGTGTCCACCCCTTGGCCCTGGCCCCCGAATCGCTCACCGGGGGACGGCGGCCCGACGACGACCGCCACGAGGCGCTGACCGGGCGCCGTCCCGTGGTGGAGGCCGTGTTGGCGGCGACGGCCCAGGCGACGCCGGGGGTGACCGTCCGCCGGGGGGTGGCGGTGCAGGGACTGCTCACCGGGTCGGCGGCCCGGTCCGGCGTCCCCCACGTCACCGGGGTGCGCTTGGAGTCGGGCGAGGAGATCCGAGCCGACCTGGTCGTCGACGCCACCGGGCGGCGCTCCCCGTTGCCGGCCTGGCTCGAGGCCGCCGGGGCCCGCCCCCCGGTCGAGGAGGTCGACGACATGGGCTTCGTCTACTACGGCCGCCACTTCCGGTCGCCCGAAGGCTCGACGCCGCCCATCATGGGCCCGTTGCTACAGGGCTACGGCAGCCTGTCGGTCCTCACCCTGCCGGCCGACAACGGCACGTGGGGGGTGGGCTTGGTGGCCAGCGCCGGCGACACCGCCATGCGCGCCCTGAAGGACGTCGACACCTGGTCCACGGTGGTGAAGGGCCTGCCGCTGGCCGCCCACTGGCTCGACGGCGAGCCGCTCGGCGATCGCGTCGACGTCATGGCCAAGATCGAAGACCGGCACCGCAGCTTCAGCGTCGACGGGACCCCGGTGGCCACCGGGGTCGTGGCCGTGGCCGACGCGTGGGCGTGCACGAATCCGTCGGTGGGCCGGGGCGCCACCCTGGCGCTGCTCCACGTCCTGGCGTTGCGCGACACCCTGGGGGAGGTGGACCTGGACGACCCGGTCTCCTTCCACGCCGCCTGGGAGGACGTGACCGCCACCGAGCTCGAGCCCTGGTTCCGCGACACGCTCACCGGCGACCGCCACCGCCTGGCCGAGGTCGACGGGGAGATCCGGGGCGAGCCCTACCGGCCCGACGACTGGGGGTGGGACGCCATGCAGAGCCTGCGCGTCGCCGCCGGGCAGGACGGCGACTGCCTGCGTGCGCTGCTGGACATCGCCAGCGTCATGCGGACGGCGGACGAGGTGCTGGCCGACCCGGGACTCATGAAGAGGGTCTCCGCCCTCGGCTCGGGGTGGCGCGAGGCACCGCCGCTCGGCCCCGACCGCGCCGAGCTGCTGTCGATCGTGTCGTCCTGAGACCTGGCGCCCCGACATCTCGATCACCGGCGTCGGCGCCGCCGCCGCCCGGAACACGACAAGGAAGAGAGGCGCCATGCGCGTCGACGTGAACGGCGTGGGCATCGACTACTCGGTCGAGGGGGAGGGGCCGCCTGTGGTGCTCCTGCACGGGTTCCCCGACTCGGGGCGCCTGTGGCGGCACCAGGTGCCGGCGCTGGTGGCGGCCGGGTTCCGGACCGTCGTCCCCGACCTCCGGGGCTACGGGGCGTCGGACAAGCCTGCCGAGGTGGAGGCCTACTCGCTTCCCTACCTGGCCGGCGACGTGGTGGCCATCCTCGACGGCCTCGGGATCGAGCGGGCCCACGTCGTGGGCCACGACTGGGGCGCGGCACTGGCCTGGGGTCTCGGCTCGTTGCTCCCCGACCGGGTCGACCGCCTGGTGGCGCTGTCGGTGGGGCACCCCCTGTCCTTCGTGTCGGCCGGCCTGGCCCAGCGCGAGAAGTCCTGGTACATGCTCCTGTTCCAGTTCGAGGGCGTGGCCGAGGAGTGGTTGTCGGCCGACGACTGGCACAACCTGCGCGCATGGGGCCGCCATCCCGACACCGATGCCGTGATCGCCGAGCTCGAGAAGAACGGTTCGCTCACCCCGGCGCTCAACTGGTACCGGGCCAACGTCCCGCCCCGGTCCTTCGTCGACCCGCCCCTCGTGCTGCCGCCCGTGCCGGCTCCCACCATGGGGGTGTGGAGCTCGGGTGACTTCGCCCTCACCGAGCAGCAGATGCTCGGGTCCGAGGCCCACGTGTCGGGGCCATGGCGCTACGAGCGGGTGGAGGGTCCCGGCCACTGGATGCAGCTCGAGGCGCCCGACGCGGTGAACGAGCTCCTGGTGGACTTCCTGTCGGCCTGACGCGCTCCTCAGTCCTCGCCGAGGGCGTAGTAATGGTCCTCACCGAGGTCCTGGAGGAGCCCCGGGTGGGTCGGCTCCCAGCCCAGCACGTCGCGGGTCAGCGCGCTCGAGGCCACGCTGTCCATGGAGAGGATGAGGCCGAGGAATCCGAAGTGTCGCACCGCGTCCTCGGAGGAGACCGCCACGACCGGGATGTCGAGCTTGCGACCGATGACCTCGGCGAAGGCCCGTCCGGCAACGCCCTCCTCGGCCACGCCATGGAGCGTCGAGCCGGCGGGTGCGTGCTCCAGCGCCAGTCGAAAGGCCCGCGCCACATCGAGCCGGTGCGTTGCCGGCCAGCGGGCCGACCCGTCGCCGACGTAGCCCGACACACCCTTGTCGCGGGCCACGCCCACCAGCATGGCCATGAAACCGTTGTCGCCGGCCCCGTGGCACGTCGGTGGGAGCCGCAACACCGACGTGCGGACGCGGCGCGAAGAGAGCGACGCGGTGTAGTGGGCGTTGGCCAGCCGCTCGTGCGCGCCCTCGATGGGCACGTCGGCGCCCCCGGGGCCTTCGGTGGCGTCCTCCTCGGTCGCCACCCGTCCGGGGGCGATCCCGAGGACCCCGGAGGCGATCACGAGGGGTCGGCCCGACCCTTCCAGGGCCGCACCCAACACCTCGATGGCGCGCCGGTCGGCGGCGGCCGCCCCCGCCATGTCTCCGGTGAAGGCGAGGTCGTGGCGGTAGGCGAGGTGAACCACTCCGTCGGCCGACTCCGCCGCGGTTCGCAGGCCGTCGAGGTCGTCGAGCGACCCGCGCTGGACCTTGGCGCCAAGGGCGACGACCGTGGCCGCCGCGTCGTCGGAACGGGCCAGGCCGACCACCTCGTGGCCGCCGGCGATGAGATCGGGGACGAGTGCGGATCCGATCCAGCCGGACGCACCGGTGACGAAGACGCGCATGAACAAACCTCCCGTGGGGGCCATCGCCTTCGCCGCGGGGCGCAGGCCGGTGGATGTCGGTGACCTTCGGCTGAGACCGTGTTGATGTCAGCCGCTGCCATCGTATCAGGTATGTCAGCCACTGTCATCTCTTCACCAGGGATTTGTCAACCACTGTCATCAAGTACGATGGGCCCATGGCCCGGTGGGAGCCCAACGCACACGACCGGCTGCAGCGGGCGGCTCTCGATCTGTACGGCGAGCGGGGGTTCGAACAGACCACGGTGGCTGAGATCGCCAAGCGGGCGGGACTCACCGAGCGAACGTTCTTCCGGTACTTCGCGGACAAACCCGAGGTGCTTTTCTCGGGGGCGGGGGCCCTCCAGGAGTTCCTCGTCGAGCACGTGGCCGAAGCGCCCGATTCGGCACCTCCGATCGAGGTTGTGGCCTCTGCCCTCGAGGCAACCGCCGGCTATTTCAACGAGCGCCGCGAATTCTCCGCTCAGCGCCAAGCCGTCATCGATGCGAACGTCGATCTGCGCGAGCGGGAGCTGATCAAACTGGCGTCGCTCGCCTCGGCGATCGCCGAACAGCTTCGCCGGCGTGGCGTCGGCGATCCAGCCGCCGCCCTGACCGCCGAAGCGGGCATCGCCGTTTTCAAAGCTGCCTTCGAACGCTGGATCAGCGAACCCGGGCAACACGACTTCGCCAAGCTGGTCCGGGATGCGCTCGACGAGCTCAAGGCCGTGGCCGCGGGCGCATGATCGCCGGCGCAGAGTCCAGCGCGACGTCGTGGTGGAGCATCGCGCTCGGACCGCAACGACCAAACCCGGTCCGATGACGGGCCCCTGGCACCCGGTCAGTCGTGGAACGTCGGCGGCCGGCGTTCGCGCCGGGCCCGTACGGCCTCCTCGAAGTTCTCGGTGGTGAGGCGGACGTAGAGCTGCGAGGTCCCCTCGTGGTCCATGTGGGCGTGCAGGCTCCCGGCGTCGAGGCTCGCCCACAGCATGCGCTTGGTGAGCTCGACGCCTACCCGCGAGAAGCCGATGATGCGCTCGGCCACCTCGAAGGCCGTGTCGAGCAGGGCGTCGGGGGCGACGGTGCGCGACACCAGTCCGATGCGCTCGGCTTCGGCGGCGTCGACGTCGCGTCCGGTGAGCATGATCTCGAAGGCTCGCGACGAGCCGATGGCCCTCGGCAGCAAGTACGACAGACCCAACTCGCTCGAGGTGAGGCCGTTGTTGATGCCGGCCGCCCGGAAGTAGGCCTGCTCGGAGGCGATGCGGATGTCGGTGGCGACGCTCAAGCAGAACCCCCCGCCGATGGCCGGGCCGTTCACGGCGCAGATCACGGGCTGGTGCGTCTTGCGGATGGCGCGCACCACGTCGTCGAGCAGCTCCATCGAGCGCTGGGCGATGGTGGTGCGGGTCAGGCCGGCGATGTTGGGGATGACCCCGGCGTCCTCGAGGTCGGCGCCGGAGCAGAACGCGCCCCCGGCGCCCGTGAGGACCACCACCCGGGTGTCGTTGTCGTCGCTCGCCGCCTCGAGGGCGCGCCGGAACGGGATCATCACGTCGAAGGCCATGGCGTTCATGCGCTCGGGTCGGTTGAGCGTCACCACCATCACGTGGGGGCGGGGCTTGTCGACCAGGACGAAGCTCACGTCACGCCGCCCGTCCCCCGGCCCGGCCGAGGAACCCGAAGGTGTTGCAGTACTCCACCTGCCCGCCGGGGGCGCTGAAGTCGGCCCACACCCGGAACTCCTCGGTGCGCGCCCCGCCGAAGTACCGCGCCATGTGCCGGGCCATGGCCTGGTAGGCGGCCTCGGGATCCTCGGCGTCGAGCTCGTAGAAATGCATGTACCGCCGCCCGGGCGCCGAGCCGTCCTCGTACACGGCGATCTGGGTGAAGCCCGGCACCGCGGCGCGGGCGATGTGGCGGATGTGGACGAAGTCTCCCCAGTCGCGCAGCGTCGTCGCCCGCTCGGGCGACGCGGGCTTGATCCACACCACGAGCAGCCCGGTGGTGGGCTCGCCCGTCAGGATGCCCTGGCTCGGGCGGCGGTGGCGGACGTAGTGCCGGGCCGTCGTGCCCGGCACCGGGTCGGGCGCCACGAACCCGGCACCGACCTCGGCCACCCCGAGAAGGGTGCCGTCGGGCACCGTCATGGGTAGCTCGTCGCGCCCGGGGACGCTGGTGCACCACCAGCTGACCCGCTCCACGTCGGGCAGCCCGAGCAGCGCCGGAGCGCGGTGGGCGGCGTACACGTCGGGGTCGAGGTTCCCGAGCTCGAGATAGAGCCCGGCGCTGGTGCGGTCCTCCACGTCGTCTCCCGGCCGTCCGCCGACCGCGCTCAGGCCTCGAGGGCCCGCTCTTTGGCCCACCGGTAGTCGGCCTTGCCGGCGGGGGAGCGGACGATGTGGGGCAGGAAGGCGATGGCTTTGGGGAGCTTGAAGCGGGCCAGGTGCTTGCCGGCCTCCTCGAGCAGCTCCTGTTCGCTGACCGCGTGTCCCGGGACGAGCTGCACGATGGCCACCACCTCCTGGCCCCAGCGCTCGCTCGGCCGGCCCGCCACCACCACGTCGGCCACCGCCGGGTGGCCGATGATGGCCTGCTCCACCTCCTCGGCGAAGATCTTCTCCCCGCCCGAGTTGATGGTGACCGAGTCCCGCCCGAGCAGCTCGATCTGCCCGTCGGCCACCAGGCGGGCCCGGTCGCCGGGAACCGAGTAGCGCTCGCCGTCGATGACGGGGAAGGTCCGTTCGGTCTTGGCGGCGTCGCCCAGGTAGCCGAGGGGAACGGCACCGTGCTGGGCCAGCCAGCCCACCTCGTCGTCGCCCGCTTCGAGCACCCGCGACAGATCGGCGCTCACGACCACCGTGCCGGGCCCGGGGACGAAGGTGCCCGTCGACACCGAGCCGGCGCCCGAGGCCACGCCCATCTGCACGCCCGTCTCTGACGCCCCGGCCACGTCGGAGATCATGATGGTGGGGAGCCGGGCCACCAGGCGCTCCTTGAGGCCCACGCTCAGGGTCGCACCGCCGCTGCCGAAGGCGAGCAGCGACGAGGTGTCGTAGTCGACGCGCTCGAGCTCCTCGACCACGGGGCGGGCCATGGCGTCGCCCACCACCGAGATGCCGATGACGCGCTCGCGCTCGACGGTCCGCCACACGTCGACCGGGTCGAGGGACCGAGTGTTGTCGGGGAACACGAGCGTCGCCCCCATGGTCATGTAGTAGAAGGTGGCCCACTGGGCGGCCCCGTGCATGAGCGGCGGAATGGACATGACCCGCACCTCGCCGCCGGGGAGGATGCGGCTGACGAGGTGGTCGTAGTCCTGCACCAGCTCCCACGTCCCGTAGGTGCGGCCCCCCATGGCGGCCCGGAAGATGTCGTGCTGGCGCCACAGCACCCCCTTGGGCATGCCGGTGGTACCGCCGGTGTAGAGGATGTAGAGGTCGTCGGGGGTGGGCTCCACCGGCGGGAGGTCGGCGTCGGCGGCGGCGAGGGCTTGCTCGTAGTCGACGGCCCCCGGCACGAGGTCGTTGCCCGACTCGTCGGCCACCTGCAGGAGCACCTCCAGGCCGGGCAGCGACGGCAGCACCCGGGACAGCACGGGCGCGAAGGTGGCGTGGTACACGAGCCCCCGGGCGCCGGCGTCGGTGAGGAGGTAGGTGAGCTCCTCTTCCACGTAGCGGTAGTTGACGTTGAACGGGGCCACCCGGGCCAGGTACGAGCCGATCATGCCCTCGATGAACTCGTTGCCGTTGTAGAGGTAGAGGCCGACGTGGTCCTGGCCCGACTCGTGGCCGGCCAGGCCGTCACGCTCGCGCCGGGCGCCGAGGCCGCGCCCGTGGAGGTAGCTGGCCAGGCGCCGGGAGCGGTCCTGCAGCTCCCCGTAGCGCAGGCGCCGGTCCCCCCACACCACGGCCTCGCGCTCGGGTATGGCACCGGCCACGGTCTCGACGACCCGCCCCAGGTTGAACTGCACGTCTGCCACCGGCCCTCCCCACGTCCACGGTCCCGGTCCGCGCCCCGGGCGGTCGGGACCCACCCACCCACGGACCGCCGCATGCTAGCGAGACCCCCTCGCCCCGTGGCCCTTTCGCCGGCGGGCGGCCGAGGTCGGGGGCCGGTCGCCGCTATTGCTGGTAGTTCTCCACCACCGGGGCGGGCCGGATGGCGGCGTCGTCGGGGTCCTGGCCCGCGGCGCGCCGCGCCCGGCGTTGGCGCAGCAGGTCCCAGCACCGGTCGAGCGCCACCTCGATGCTCCGCAGCTTCTCGGACTGCTCGGCCGAGAGCTCCGACCCCTCTCCCACGTGCGCCTGCTCGAGGGCGTGCTCCTCGTCGGCCAGCCGGCTGATCTCGGCCACGATCTCCGCGTCGTCCATCTGGGCTCCTTTCTTCCGTGTCTTCCGTGATCGGATACGCCGTGCTATCGCACGAGGCGCGACAGGCGCCGATCGGCCAGGGGCTTGCCCCCGGTCTGGCACGTGGCGCAGTACTGGAGCGACTTGGTGGCGAACGACACCTCGCGTACCACGTCGCCACACTCGGGGCACCGCTCGCCGGTGCGCCCGTGGACGCGCATGGACCGTTTCTTGTCGCCCTTCAACTCCGACGCCTCGTGCCCCACGGCCCGCGACAGCGCTTCGGACAGGATCCCCACCATGGCGGCGTGCAGACGGCGCACCTCGTCGGCGTCGAGATTCCGGGCCGGCTTGAACGGCGACAGGAGGGCTGCGTGCAGGATCTCGTCGGAGTAGGCGTTGCCGATGCCGGCGACGAGCGACTGCGAGGCGAGCACGGTCTTCACGTTCCCCGTCGCCCCGGCCAGCAACCGGGCCAGAGCCCCGGCGTCGAACGCCGGGTCGAGGGGGTCCGGCCCGAGCGTGGCAATCCCCTCCACCTCGGCCGGATCGGTGACCACCCACAGCGCCAGGCGCTTCTCGGTCCCCATTTCGGTGATCTCGAGCCCGCTGCCCTCGTCGAGGCCCAGGCGTAGCGCCAGCGGCCCCCGGCCCGGTCGGGCCCGTTCGGTGGTCAGGGTGTCGCGCCACCGCACCCACCCACCCCGGGCGAGGTGCACCACCAGCCAGGGGCCGTCCAGCTCGACGCAGAGGTACTTGCCGCGCCGCGAGACCGACAGCACCCGCCGACCCACCAACGACGACAGGGGAGGGTCGACGGTCTTGAGCGCGGCGATGGCGGCCAGCTCGCAGCGCTCCACCGTCCTGGCCTTCATGCGCCCGTCGAGGAAGCGGGCCAGGGCCTCGACCTCGGGGAGCTCCGGCACGCCCCGATCCTCCCACGCCGGGACCGCCCGACCCGTGGCGACGGGGGGGCGCGTGCCACAGTGGCCCGGTGCGCACCGACGGCGGACGAGGACCGAACCGCGAACCCCGGTCGGCCCCCGTCCGGGCGGGCCGGCTGGGCGTGCCGGTGGTGGCCCTGGCGCTCTTCCTCGGCGCCTGCTCGCCCGCCGGGCGCCCCGGTGCCGCCGCGCCCACGATCGCCGCCGCGACGTCGGCGCCCACCACCACGACGACGTCGCCGCCCACCACGACCACGACCACGGAGCCGGTCCCGCCCGTGACCCCGGTGCAGTGGACGTCGTGTGGTTCCCTGCAGTGCGGCACCGTGGCCGTGCCGCTCGACTACGCCGACCCGGGGCGGGGGATGATCCAGATCGCCGTGGCCCGCCACCCTGCCGACGACCCGGCGGAGCGCATCGGGTCGTTGGTGATCAATCCCGGCGGCCCCGGCGGCTCGGGGATCGACGACCTGCCCAACGAGCTGCGCATCCTCACCCCGCAGCTGGTCGACCGCTTCGACATCGTGTCGTTCGACCCCCGCGGCGTGGAGCGCAGCAGCCCGGTGCTGTGCGGCTCGAACGGGGGGTCGTCGACGTCGACGCCGGGTCCGCTGCCCGACCCCGTGCCCACCACCGCCGCCGCCCAGCAGGCGCTGTTCGCCAACGACCGGGAGTACGCCCACCAGTGCGAGGCGCACAGCGGCGCGGTGCTGCCCTTCGTGGGCACCGTCGACACGGCCCGGGACCTCGATCGCATCCGCCAAGCCCTCGGGGACCCGAGGCTCACCTTCATCGGACACTCCTACGGCACGCTCCTCGGAGCCACCTACGCCCAGATGTTCCCCGCCGACGTGCGGGCCATGGTGCTCGACGGGGCCATCGACCCCGCCATGGGCACCGACCAAATGGTCGTCGAGCAGGCCGAGGGTTTCGAGGGTGTGCTGGGGCAGTTCTTTACGTGGTGCGCGTCCACGGGGTGCCCGTGGCGGGGGGGTGCGGACCCCACCGCCGCCCTGCTCGGCCTCATCGACCAGAGCCGCCAGAAGCCCATTGCGGCCGGGGGCCGTCGCACGGCGGGGCCGGGCGAGCTCTACGACGCCGTCCTCGACTCGATGTACTCCACCTCGTCGTGGCCGTCGCTGGCGAACGCCCTGGCGGCGGCGGCGGCCGGCAACGGCGCCCCCGCGGTGTCGCTGGCCGACAGCTACCTCACCTTCAACGGGTCGAACGCCGTGGACGCCGAGACGGCCATCGACTGCCTGGACCACCCGGTGTCGACCGACCTGTCGACCTACCCCGACCTGGCCCTGCAGGCGGCGGTGGACGCCCCGGTGTTCGGGCCGCTGTTCGCCTGGGGCATCGTGGGGTGCGCGGTGTGGCCCGTGCCCCCCACCCGCACGCCCGTCCCCACCACGGCGGTGGGCTCGGCGCCCATCCTCGTCACGGGGGCCACGGGTGACCCGGCCACCCCGTACACGTGGGCCCAGAACCTGGCCTCGGAGCTCCAACACGGTGTGCTGCTCACGTGGCGCGGGAACGACCACGTGGCCTACTACTACAGCGCCTGCGTCCGGGCCGCGGACCAGGCCTATCTGGTCCAGGGCACCCTGCCCGCCCCTGGGACGGTCTGCAGCGACTGACTCCACCGGCTCCGGCTCGCCTGCCGGCGCCCCGGTCCCACCGGCATGGGTCGAGCGGCGTGCGAATGGGGACCTTCGTCCCTGCCACCACGGGGCGTGGCGGCGCGACTGTGGAGGTGTCGGCGCGGCAGGGCGGCGTCGCCGCCTGTGGGCGACCCATCGTGGCAAGGAGCAAGGCATGTCGGTACGCGTAGGCATCAACGGATTCGGTCGAACGGGACGCGCCCTTCTGCGGGCAGCCCGGCGTCCCGAGCTCGGGCTCGAGGTGGTGGCCGTGAACGACCTGGGGTCGGCGGCCGCCCTGGCCCGGCTCCTCGCCCGCGACTCGGTCTTCGGGCGCCTCGACGTGCCCGTGACCCTCGACGGCGACGACATGGTGGTGGGCGAGGCTCGTGTCCGGCTGCTGGCCGAGCCCGAGGTGAAGTCGCTGCCCTGGGGCGAACTGGGCGTTGACGTCGTGGTGGAGGCGACGGGGAGGTTCACGGCGCGTGACGCCGCCGCCGGTCACCTCGACGCTGGGGCCCCCCGGGTGGTGGTCTCGGCCCCGTCCAAGGGCGCGGACGCCACCTTCGTCATGGGCGTGAACGACCACGAGTTCGACCCGGCCCGTCACATCGTGGTGTCGAACGCGTCGTGCACCACCAACTGCCTGGCGGTGCTGGCCAAAGTCCTCGACGACGCCTTCGGCATCGAGGAGGGCTTCATGACCACGGTGCACGCCTACACCGGCGACCAGCGCCTGGTGGACTCGGTGCACAAGGACGCCCGGCGCTCGCGCGCCGCGGCCATCAACATCGTGCCCACCACCACCGGGGCGGCCCGGGCCACCGGCCTCGTCCTGCCCTCGGTCGAGGGGCGGCTCGACGGGTTCTCGCTGCGGGTCCCGGTGCCCGACGGATCGGTCACCGACCTGGTGGCCAACCTGGGCGTGGCCGTCACGACCGACGAGGTCCGCGCCGCCTACCGCCAGAGCGCGGCCTCGGGCCCGCTCGTGGGGAAGCTCGAGTATTCCGAGGAGCCCCTCGTCTCGAGCGACATCGTCGGCTCTCCCGCCTCGTGCGTGTTCGACGCCGACCTGACCATGGCCCACGGCAAGCTGGTCAAGGTCATCGGCTGGTACGACAACGAGTGGGGCTATGCCAACCGCCTGGCCGAGCTGGCCGTGGTGGTGGGCGGGGCACCCCGGCCGTAACGGCATCGGGGACGGAGCGCGAGATGTTCCAGGTCCGGATCCACGGGCGCGGTGGTCAGGGCGTCGTGACGGCCGCCGAGCTGCTGTCGGTGGCCGCCTTCAAAGACGGCCACTACGCCCAGGCGTTCCCGAGCTTCGGGTCGGAGCGCACCGGCGCCCCGGTGGTGGCGTTCTGCCGGATCGACGCCGCGCCCATCCGCTCCCGGGAGCCCATCGTGGCCCCCGACGCCCTGCTCGTCCAGGACGCCACGCTGCTGCACCAGGTGGACCTGTTCAGCGGCCTGCGCCCCGAGGGCTACGTCCTGATCAATTCGTCGTCCTCGTTCGAGGAGCTCGGGCTGTCCGACCTCGTCGGGCCGGACGTCTCCCGGCACCGCCTCACGGTGCCGGCCACGGAGCTGGCCCTGGCGCACACCGGGCGCCCGGTCCCCAACGCCGTGCTGCTGGGCGGGTTCGCGGCCTTGAGCGGGGCGGTGTCGCTCGACTCGGTCGAGCTCGCCATCAGGGAGAGGTTCTCGGGGCCCGTTGCCGACGGCAACGTGGCCGCCGCCGGAGAGGCCTACCGCTTCGTGGCGCGCCACAGGGGGGAGCTCGTCAGTGCTTCGACAGATTGAGGGGTCGCGGGCCGTGGCCGAAACGGTGGCCCTGTGCCGCCCCGAGGTGGTGTGCGCCTATCCCATCTCCCCCCAGACCCACATCATCGAAGGCATCGGGGTGCTCGTGAAATCGGGCGCCCTGGCACCGTGCGAATTCATCAACGTGGAGTCGGAGTTCGCCGCCATGTCGGTGTGCATCGGCGCCTCGGCGGCGGGGGCCCGCGCCTACACCGCCACCGCCAGCCAGGGCCTGCTGTTCATGATCGAGGCGGTCTACAACGCGTCGGGCCTGGGCCTCCCGATCGTGATGACGCTCGCCAACCGTGCCATCGGGGCGCCCATCAACATCTGGAACGACCACAGCGACGCCATGGCGGTGCGCGACGCGGGGTGGATCATGCTGTTCGCCGAGACCAACCAGGAGGCCGCCGACCTCCACGTCCAGGCCTTCCGTCTGGCCGAGGAGCTGTCCATGCCGGTGATGGTGTGCATGGACGGGTTCATCCTGACCCACGCCGTCGAGGCGGTGGAGGTCGCCACCCAGGAGCAGGTGGACGTGTTCCTGCCGCCCTACGAGCCCCGCCAGGTCCTCGACCCGCTCGAGCCGGTGTCGATCGGGGCCATGGTGGGCCCCGAGGCCTTCGAGGAGGTGCGCTACCTCGCCCACGTGAAGCAGCTCCAGGCGCTCGACCTCATCCCCGAGATCGCGGCGGAGTTCGCCGGGACATTCGGGCGGCGCGCCGGGGGGCTCCTGAGCACGTACCGCAGCGAGGACGCCGAGACCATCGTCGTGGCGCTGGGCTCGGTGCTCGGGACCATCAAGGACACCGTGGACGACCTGCGCGAGCGGGGTCGGCGGGTGGGCGTGGTGGGGATCGGGTCGTTCCGGCCCTTCCCCGCTGCGGCGGTGCGCGCCGCGGTGGGCGGGGCACGGCGTGTGGTCGTGATCGAAAAGGCCCTCGCCCCCGGGGCAGGCGGGATCGTGGCCCAGGACGTGGCCATGGCCACCGCCGGTCTGCCCGTGCGGACCCACGCCGTGGTGGCCGGGCTCGGGGGACGGCCCATCACCAAGAGCTCGCTCACGGACCTGCTCGAGGCGGCCGGCACCGGGACGCTCGAGGACCTGACGTTCCTCGACCTCGATCGGGACCTGGTGCAGCGCGAGCTCGCCCGCATGGCTCAGCGGCGCCGGTCGGGCCCGACGGCCGAGAACATCCTGCACGACGTCGGCATCGTGTCGGCGCGCGTCACGTGAGGAGCGGGCCGTGCCCATGCAACCGGTGAAGTTCTACCAAACGGGCAGTTTCGCCGTCGGGAACCGGCTCCTGCCCCCCGAGCAGCGCTCGGTGCAGTCCGACGCCGGCCGCACCAACTCCCTCAACTCCGGACATCGTGCCTGTCAGGGCTGTGGCGAGGCGCTGGGGGCGCGCTACGCCCTCGACGCCGCCATGCGGGCCACCGACGGCAAGATGATCGCCGTCAATGCCACCGGATGCCTCGAGGTCTTCTCCACCCCCTACCCGGAGACGTCGTGGCGCGTGCCGTGGCTCCACTCGCTGTTCGGGAACGCGCCGGCCGTGGCCACGGGTGTGGCCGCCGCCCTCAAGGCGAAGGGACGCCACGACGTCCGGGTGGTGGCCCAGGCCGGGGACGGGGGGACGGTCGACATCGGCTTCGGCTGCCTGTCGGGCATGTTCGAGCGCAACGACGACGTGCTGTTCGTCTGCTACGACAACGAGGGCTACATGAACACCGGCGTGCAGCGCTCGAGCGCCACGCCGCCGGCGGCCCGTACGGCCACCACCGAGGCCGTGGGTGCCGAGCCCGGGAACGTGTTCGGCCAGGGAAAGAGCCTTCCGCTCCTGGCCATGGCGCACGAGATCCCCTACGTGGCCACGGCCACGGTGGCCGAGCTGCGCGACCTCGAGTACAAGGTCCGCCGGGCCATGTCCATGCACGGGGCGCGCTACATCCACGTGCTCGTACCGTGCCCCCTGGGTTGGCAGGCGGCGTCGTGCGACACCGTCCGGCTGGCCCGGCTGGCCAAGGAGACGGGGTTGTTCCCCGTGTTCGAGGCCGAGCACGGTGAGGTCACCGCCGTGTCGAAGATTCGACGCCGCCTGGACGTGGAGGAGTACCTCCAGCTCCAGGGCCGCTACCGCCACCTCTTCGGCCCGGCGCCACGACCCGACGTCGTGCAGCGCATCCAGGCCCTCGCCGATCGCAACATCCGCCGCTTCGGCCTGCTCGAGGACGAGCCCGGACCGACCCCACCCGTGGAGTCCGGCGCCGAGACGGTGAGGACCTGACCATGGACAAGCCGTTCGCCATCACCCTCGACGTGGGCTCGAGCCTGGCCAACAAGACCGGGTCGTGGCGGGTGGAACGCCCCGTCTACGTCGACCGCATCCCGCCGTGCAACGACATCTGCCCCGCGGGCGAAAACGTGCAGCAGTGGCTGTATCACGCCGAGGCGGGCAACTACGAGGAGGCGTGGCGCACCATCGTGGCCGCCAACCCCCTGCCGGCGGTGATGGGGCGGGTTTGCTACCACCCGTGCGAAACTGCGTGCAACCGCGCCCAGGTCGACGAGGCGGTCGGCATCAACGCGGTGGAGCGCTTCCTCGGCGACGAGGCCATCGCCAAGGGCTGGAAGCTCGAGGCCGGTGCGCCCGACAGCGGCAAGCGCGTCCTCGTGGTGGGGGCGGGGCCAGCCGGCCTGTCGGCCGGCTATCACCTGCGGCGCCTCGGCCACGCCGTCACCATCTACGAGTCGGCCCATGTGGCCGGGGGCATGATGCGGTTCGGCATCCCCCGCTACCGGCTGCCGCGACCCGTCCTCGACGCCGAGATCGACCGCATCGTCGAGCTCGGGGTGACCATCGAGTTCGACCGGACGGTGTCCGACGTGGTGTGGACCATGAAGCACGACGGCTTCGACGCCGCCTTCCTGGCCGTCGGCGCCGAGATCGGCAAGCGGACCTACATCCCGGCCGGCGACTCGGCCAAGGTCTTCGACGCCGTGTCGCTGCTGCGCAGCATGGAGGGCGAGGGCCCGCCGCAACTCGGCCGGCGGGTGGCCGTGTACGGGGGAGGGGACACCGCCATGGACGCGGCCCGGACCGCCCGTCGCCTGGGCGCCACCGAAGCCGTGGTCGTCTACCGCCGGACTCGCGACCGGATGCCTGCCCACGACGTCGAGGTGGAGGAGGCGACCGAGGAAGGCGTGCAGATGAAGTGGCTCTCGACCGTGAAGTCGGTCGAGGGCACCACGCTCGTGCTCGAGAAGATGGCCCTCGACGACGCCGGTTTCCCCCAGCCCACGGGCGAGTTCGAGACGCTCGATGCCGACTCGCTCGTCCTCGCCCTCGGGCAGGAGTCCGACCTGTCGCTCGTCCAGGCGGCGGGCGACATCGTGGTCGAGGACGGGGTCGTGCAGGTGGGTCCCGACATGATGACCGCCCACCCGGGCGTGTTCGCCGGCGGCGACATGGTGCCCGCCGAGCGCACGGTGACGGTGGCCATCGGGCACGGCAAGCAGGCGGCCCGGAACGTCGACGCCTGGCTGAGGGGGACGGTCTACCGCCCCGCCCCTCGTCACGCGCTGGCCACGGCGGGCGCGCTCAACACGTGGTACTACTCCGACGCCCCGAAGACGGTGCGTCCTCAGCTCGACCTGGCCCGGCGCACGAGCTCGTTCGACGAGGTGGTGACCGGTCTCGACGCCGGCAATGCCCTGTTCGAGGCGCGGCGGTGCATGTCGTGCGGCAACTGCTTCGAGTGCGACAACTGCTACGGGGTGTGCCCCGACAACGCGGTGGTCAAGCTGGGCCCCGGCCTGCGCTACGCCTTCGACTACGACTACTGCAAGGGATGCGGCATCTGCGTGGCCGAGTGCCCGTGCGGCGCCATCGTCATGGAGCCCGAGCGCATCTGAGCCCCGGCGGCGGTGCGGGGACCGGAGCCCGACGGCGGCGCGGAGCCCAATGCCCGCCGACGGCGGGACGTCAGTGCCCGCCGGTGCGTCCCGCCACCGCGCCCGGGTGCGGCCGCGGTGCCAATGCGGCGGTGCCGGCGTGCGGCGCCCGGCCCGGCACGGCGGACTCCAGCACGAGCCGCCATTCCGCCGCGGCGATCGTGTGGCGGACCGCATCCACGGCGTCGGGGTTCACCGAGATCGACGTGATGCCCAGGCGGACGAGGTGCTCGGCGAATTCCGGCCGGTTCGACGGCGCCTGCCCGCACAGCGACGACGTGATGCCCGCCTGGCGGCAACCCCCCACGATGCGCCCGATGGCGTCGAGCACGGCCGGATCGGCCTCGTCGAACAGCTCGGCGCACACCTCGGAGTCCCGGTCCACCCCGAGCACGAGCTGGGTGAGGTCGTTGCTCCCGATCGAGACGCCCTCGATGCCCATGGCTGCGTACTGGGGGATGAAGTAGGCGACCGACGGCACCTCGGCCATGACCCATACCGGGAGCACCCCGGCCAGCGGGCTCGAGTCGACGATGCCCAGGCACGCCTCGAGCTCCCACCGGGTGCGGACGAAGGGAATCATGAGGCGGAGGTTGGAGGTCTCGTCGTACACCTTGGCCAGGACGTCGAGCTCGAGCCGGAAGAGGTCGGGCTCCCGCACGTAGCGGTAACAGCCTCGGTAGCCGATCATGGGGTTCTCTTCGTGCGGCTCGTAGCGCTCACCGCCCTCGAGGCTGCGGAACTCATTGGTGCGGAAGTCGATGCTGCGGTACACGACGGGCCGAGGGGCGAAGGCGCGGGTGATGCGCACCAGTGACGCCGCCATGGCGTCGACGAACCCCTTCTCGTCGCCCCGCTCGAGCAGGAGCCGGGGGTGCACGCCCTGCAGGGCGTCGACCACCATGAACTCGGCCCGCACCAGCCCCACGCCGTCGACGGGGAGGGCGGCCACCTCCTCGGCGTGCTCGGCGATGGCCAGGTTGACGTAGAGGCGGGTGGCGAGCGCTTGGCGGCCGTCGGTGACGGGCGGGGTCGTCGCCCGGGCCGCGGCGGTGACGGTGGTGGCGGGGGAGACGGCACCCTCGTAGACCTCGCCCCTGGCTCCGTCCACCGTGACGAGCTCGCCGTCGCGCAGCACCGTGGTGGCGTTGCGGGCCCCCACCACGCACGGGACGCCCAGCTCGCGCGTGACGATGGCGGCGTGGCAGGTCATGCCGCCCCCGTCGGTGACGAGGGCCGCGGCCCGGCGCATGGTCGGGACCCAGTCGGGACTGGTCATCGGGGCGACCAGGATCTCCCCGTTCTCGAGCGTGGCCCCCTGGTCGGGGGAGCGCAGCACCCGCACCCGGCCCGACGCCTGTCCGGACGAGGCCGCCAGCCCCGACACGAGCACGTTGCGCGGCGTCGCCGTGGCCGAGTCGCCGGCGGGGCGCGTGCCGTTGGACGCGGCCGCGCCAGCGCGGGCGGGTTCGGCCAGGGTGGTGATGGGCCGGGACTGCACGAGGAACGTGCGCCCGCCGGCGATGGCCCACTCCACGTCCTGGGGGGCGCCGTAGTGCGCCTCCACCGCCAGACCCAAGGTGGCCACCGCCAGCACCTCGTCGTCGCTCAGTACACGGCGTGACCCCTCGTCGGCGCCGAGCGTCACCTGCAGGTCGCGTCCGTCGTCACCCTGGACGATCTTGACGGTCTTGACGCCGATCCGGACGCCGACCAGGGTCGGTCCGGTCCGGTCGACCACGTACGTGTCGGGCTCGACCTGGCCGCTCACCACCACCTCGCCCTGGCCGAAAGCGCCCTCGATGACGAGATGGTCGGGGTGAGCCCGGGAGGGGTCCACGGTGAACATGACCCCGGACCGCTCCGAGGGCACCATCTCCTGGACCACCACGGCCAGCGCCGGCTCCTCGCCCACCGCCTGAGTGGCGCGGTAGGAGATCACCCGCTCGCCGTACAGCGACGCCCAGCACTCGACCACGCGGGCGAGCAGCTCGTCGTCGCCGGCCACGTTGGTGAAGGTGGCGTTCATGCCGGCGAAGGACGTGCCCGAGCTGTCCTCGCTCGTCCCCGAGGAGCGCACCGCCACCCGGCTGGCGCCACCGAGGCGGTGGTACGCGTCGCGGACCGCGTCGGCCAGAGCGCTCGGCACGGGCGTGGCCAGCACCAGCTGGCGGGCCCGCTGGGCGCAGGCCGCCAGGCTGGCGGGATCGTCGGGCGACGCCGCCGCGATCACTTCGCGCAGCTCCTGGCGCGCGCCGCTCTGCTCGATGGCGTCGAGGAAGGCCTCGCTCGTGATCACGAAGCCGGGCGGCACCGGGAGGCCGGCCGCGCACAGCTCACCGAGGTTGGCCCCTTTGCCCCCCACGTGGGGAGCGTCGGCGAGGCGGATGTCGTCGAACCACCGGATCATGTCCATGGTGCGTCCTTTCGGGCGCGGGCGCAGCGGTCGTGCTCTCCGACGTCGTGCCCCCGCACCACCAACCTGTCGCCCACTGTCGCCTGCATGAGCGGGCCTCCTGGCCTGCCGGCCCCGGAGCCGGCCACCGCGCCTGCGTCTGCGTTGCCCGGCCGCACGTCCATGGTGCGTCCCTCCGGGCCGGCGTCCCAGAGGAAAAGGTCAGGATCCGGGCCCCGCCGGGGTGGTCCTCGCCCGGGAATCCGGGACCAATGTCACATCCATCCCCCGTTTCCACAGGGTCCTGTGGAGGGCGGTGCCCGCCGGGTGACGTTCGGCCCTGGCACCGGGTGGCCTCGGGGAGTGCAATGGAGGAGGAGAAGAATCTCGTGGAAAGGAGGCGCGACATGGCACTGGTACGACGTGAGCACTTCGAGTTCCCTGAGTTATGGCGGCGCTTCTTCGACCCCGAGGGCGACGGCTCGTGGCTGCGCGCCGAGGAGTACGTCGAGGGTGACACCCTCGTCGTCCGTACGGAGATCCCGGGCATCGATCCCGACAAGGACGTCGAGATCAGCATCTCGGACGGTGTGCTCGACATCCGGGCGCATCGCCAGGCCGAGACCGAGCACACCGGCAAGGACAGCTACCGCTCGGAGTTCCGCTACGGCTCGTTCGTGCGCCGGATGCCCCTGCCGGCGGGGACCAAGGATGGTTCCGTCACGGCGAGCTATCACGACGGGATCCTCGAGATCCGGGTCCCGGTGGGCGACGAGGCCAAGGCCGAGACGACCCGGGTCTCCGTGACCCGGGGTTGACGCGGCGTCCGTGGCGGTCGTGGCAGTCGGGGAGCACGCCGTCGGGGCGTGGTTGTTCGACCTCGACGGCGTGCTGACCGACACCGCCCGGGTGCATGCCCGGGCGTGGAAGCAGACCTTCGACGAGATCCTGCGGCGCCGGGCCGGCGCCGGGTTCTCGCCGTTCGACGCAGGTGCCGACTACGAGCGCTACGTCGACGGCAAGCCGCGTTACGACGGCGTGCGGGACTTCCTGGCCTCGCGGGGCATCGTCGTGGCGGAGGGGACGCGCGCCGACGCCGCCAACCTCGACACCGTGTGCGGGGTAGGGAACCGCAAGAACGAGCTGCTGCTGGAGATGCTCGCCCGGGGCCAGGTGTCGGTGTTCCCCGGCTCGGTGGCGCTGGTACGAGCCGTGCGCCGCCAGGGGCTGCGCACCGCCGTGGTGTCGGCCAGCGAGAATTGCACCGCCGTCCTGCGGGCCGGTGCCATCGACGGGTTGTTCGACGTGGTGGTCGACGGCCGGGTGGCGGCGCAGCGGCACCTGGCCGGCAAGCCCGCTCCCGACACGTTCCTGTACGCCGCGGCCGAGCTCGGGGTGCCGCCGGGGCGCGCCGCCGTCGTGGAGGACGCCCTGGCCGGCGTCCGGGCCGGGCGGGCGGGGGCGTTCGGGCTGGTGGTGGGCGTGGCCCGGCAGGTGGACCCCGGCTCCCTGGCCGACGCCGGGGCTGACGTGGTGGTGGGAGACCTGGCCGAGCTGCTCGACGCCGCCGGGGAGCTCCCGGTCGGGCAGCACGAGCCGACGAGGCAAAGGAGCTCGACATGATGCCTTCCGTGTGCAGGAACTGCGGTGCCGTGGAGCACGTGCACCGGGGGCTGTGCCGGCGCTGCCGTCACGCCCTGAACGTCGACGGCCGACCGCTCCCCGCCGAAGGGGCGGCCCGCCCCATGTGGCCGCGGCTCCAGCCGCTGCGCAACCCGCCGTGGCGCCGGCGCGGGGCCTAGGTGTTCTGCGTCGGGACGACGCCACCAGCGCCCTCGGCCACCCGGGCCGGCGTCACCCTGGGCAGACGCCACCCGGCGCGACCTCGGCCGGCTGCGCCACCCACGGGCCGGGAGTGTCGCCGCCCGACCGCGGAGCGGGGGAATGGTCGGAAATGGTCGGGGGGGTATGCCACGTGGGGCCGAACGACCCTAGGTGGGGCAGAACGTTCCTGACACGCTGTCTGTATGTGGGTGGATCGGCGTGGATCGGAGATCATCTCCCTGGGTGAGTGCCTTCGTCTCCTGGCGGTGGCGGCCAAGCAGGGAGAGGTGGGACGGCTGGCGGTGTCCCGGGACCAGGCACCGCTCGTGCAGCCGGTGAACTTCTCGTATCGCGACCGCCAGATCTTCGTGCGCCTCGGGACCGGCGCCATGGGATCGACGGCGACCGGGAACCTGGTGGCTTTCGAGGTGGACCACCTCGACCGCCACATCGGGCAGGCCTGGAGCGTGCTGGTGCGGGGGCTGGCCATGGCGGTGGACAACGGCGAGCGTCTCGGGAGCGCGCATCTGGCCCCGACGCCCCTCGTCCCGAGCCCGGGCGACCTCATCCTCGCCATCCGGCTCGACGTCGTGACCGGCCGGCGGTTCCGTCTCCACGACCACCCGACCGAGGCCTCGCCCGTCTGCCCCCCACAGTCCGAACCCTCGAAGGCGTCGTCGGGCGGCGGCCGAGCCCTCACGAGAGCCGCTCGCGCCCGCCAGCCGTGAGCGCGCCCGCCCCGGGCGGGGGGTCGGGCGCGGCGTCGGAGATGACATCCGCAGGGGCGCTCGAGGGGCCGTGGGCCGCGGCGGAGATGAAATCCGCAGGGGCGCTCGAAGGGCCGTGGGCCGCGGCGGGCACCGACGTCGAGGCGGTCGACGACCTGGGCGCGCCCGACCCGGTGGCCGAGACGGTCGAGGCCATCCTGGCCGAGACGCCGCGACCCGAACAGGACGGCCCATCGCCGTGGCTCCTGGTCGTGCCCGAGGGCCCTCCCGGGATGATGCGGGTGTACGAGAGCCTCCTCAGCCTGTCCGACGGCGTCACCGGGACGCGGGGCAGCCTCGAGGAGGCCGGGCCCGACGCGCAGCCGGGCGTGTACGTGGCCGGCGTCTACGACAGGGGCGCCACCGGGGGCGAGTCGCTGCTGGTCTTGCGCAGCTGGGCCACGTTGGCGGGGCGGCCGCTGTCCCCGCTGAACGGACGACGCGTCCTGGACCTCCACAGCGGGGTGCTGTGGCGCGACGTCACCGCTGACGACGGCACGACCCTTCGCACGGCACGCTGGGCGTGCCTCGGGCGCCCGGGGACGGACGTGCTCGTGGCCGAGGGCACCTCGGCCGTGCTCGACGTCGGCGCCGGGCACGAGCTCGTCGATCTGCGCACCGCCACCGGCGGTGGCGTCACCGCCGTCGTCGAGACGGTGCGCGACGATCCGGGGCGTTCCTCCGACGGCCAGGTGCACGTGGTGCGCATCTCCACCTTCGCCAAGGCCACCCACCGGTCGCCGAGCAGCAAGACGGCAGCCGCCGCCCACGCCCGGGCCCGAGAGGCCGGCGCCGCTGCCCTGCTGGCCGAGCAGCGCGCCACCTGGGCCCAGAGGTGGGCCCACGCCGACGTCGAGATCGTCGGGGACGAGGAGCTCACGCAGGGGGTCCGGTTGGCGCTGTTCCATATCATGGGCTCGGTACCCGATCGGGGTGAAGCCGGCGTGGGGGCGCGCGGGCTCACCGGCCCCGCCTACTCGGGTCACGTGTTCTGGGACGCCGACATGTTCGTGCTGCCGGTGCTGGCCGGCACCCACCCGGCCGCAGCCCGGGCCATGCTCGAGTACCGCCTCCGGCGTGTCACCGCTGCCCGCCGCGCCGCGGCCGCGGCGGGCAGAGCGGGCGCCCGCTTCCCCTGGGAGTCGGGTCACGACGGCGACGACGTCACCCCGACGAGCGGCATCGACGACCGGGGCGAGCTCGTCGCCATCCGCACCGGCGAGCTCGAGGAGCACATCACCGCCGACGTGGCCTGGGCGGCCTGGAACCTGGCGGCGTGGACCGGCAGCTGGCGCTTCCTCGAGGGGCCGGGCCGGGTCCTGCTCACCGACACGGCCCGGTACTGGGCCAGCCGGGTACGACCGGACGCCCACGGGCGGGGGCACATCGACCACGTGATCGGCCCCGACGAGTACCACGAGGACGTCGACGACAACGCCTTCACCAACCAGATGGCGGCGTGGAACCTGCGGCGGGCCGCCGACCTGGTGGAGCGGCGGGGTTCGCCCGACGAGCGCCGTGAGGCGGTCGGATGGCGGGCGGTGGCCGGGTCCATCGTGGACGGCTACGACGCCGACGCCGGACGCCACGTGCAGTTCGTGGGGTTCGACGCGCTCGAGCCGCTCCTCATCGGGGACGTCGGTCCCGTCCCCGTGGCCGCCGATCTGACCCTCGGACACCAGCGGGTGTCGCGCTCGCAGATCATCAAGCAGGCCGACGTGCTCATGCTGCACCACGTCGTGCCGCCCGTCGGCCCCCCCGGCACCCTGGCCCGGGACATGGACCACTACCTGCCGCGCACGGCCCACGGCAGCTCGCTGTCACCGGCCATCCATGCCGGGCTCCTCGCCCGCCTGGGCCGGCTGGAGGAGGCGGTGTCGTTCCTCGAGATCGCCCAGCGGGTCGATCTCGACGACGTCACGGGCACGACCGCCGGTGGCCTGCACCTCGCCACCTTGGGAGGCCTGTGGCAGGCCCTGGTGACCGGTTTCGCCGGCGTACGCGTCACCGGGCCCGACGACGACGCGCTGGTCGTCGATCCCCACATCCCGACCCACTGGGAGGAACTGCGCCTGCAGTTGCGCTGGCACGGCCACCCCGTGCGCCTGCGGTGCCGGTCCGACGCCGTGCACGTGCGGTGCACCGTTCCCATCCGGGTGCGCCTCGGCCGCCGGGCGGCGGTGGTGGTCAAGCCGCCCGGCGGATGGGTCGAGCGCACCAGCGAGGACCTGTCCGCACCCCAGCAGGAGGTGGCCTCATGACCGTGGCAGCACACCATCCCGACAGCGGCGCCGGCGCTTCGCGGGCACGGGTCATGGTGGTGGTGGCCGAGGCCGCCGGCGACGCCGGCGAGTGGGGCGCGCTGATGGGCGAGGTGGCGCGTGCCCTCGACCTCGAGCCCGATGTGGCCGTCCTGCCCCGGGCCGTCGGGCGCCGGGCGGCAGCGGCGGCGCAGCTGGCCACGGCCTCGGCGGTGCCGGGGCCCGTCCTCCTGCTGCCATGGCGCGACCGTCGGCGCGGGCGAGGCCGGCAGGCACCCGGCGCTGAGCTCCGGCGCAGGCGCGTGGCGGCATTGCGACGGGTGCTCATCCCCTCCGACGCCAGTGACGACGTGGCGGAGGGGGCGCGGGTGCTGCGCGATCGGCTGGCGAAGGCCGGGATCCGCTCCACGATCCTTCATGTGCTGACCGAGGACAACCGTCCCCGCATGTGGGAGGGATCGGGCCACCATGCCGCGCAGTGGTTCGACGAGATGCGCCGACGCCACCGGGCCGGCCCCGAGACCTTGACCGTCGTGCCGGGCGATCCGGAGCACGAGCTCGAGACGTACGCCTCGGGTGTCGACCTGGTGGTGGTGCTGTGGCACCACGACGTATCTTTCGGGCACGCCGCCCTCCTGCGCTCGGTGTTGGGGCGGGGGATCGGGGTCCCCCATCTGCTCGTGCCCCTGGTGTGGTTGGGGCCCGACCTGTCGCCCCCGGACGAGACCCGGAGCGGCGGCGGACGTTGACCCTCGCCCCCACCGTCGTCGAGACCCACGTCTCGGTGCTCGTCCTCCTCGACGACGTGGTTCTCAAGTACAAGAAGCCCGTCCGCCTGCCCTTCGTGGATCTGACCGGCGTGGAGCAGCGCCGGGCGGCGTGCGAGGAGGAGGTGGAGGTGAACCGGCGCCTCAGTCCCGACGTGTACCTGGGCGTCGCCGACGTGGTGCTCCACGGCCGCGTGCTCGATCACGCCGTGGTGATGCGCCGCCTCCCCGCCGACCGGAGCCTGGCCGCGCTGGTGGCCGCCCACGCCCCCGATCTCGACGCCCACCTGCATCGGGTGGCGGCGGTGCTGGCCGACTTCCACGCCCGCGCCCCTCGCTCCGCCGACATCGACGCCGATGCCGGCGTCGATGTGCTGTGGCGCACCTGGCGCGGGTGCCTCGACACCTTGGCCGGGTTCGCCGGCCAGGGCGTCGAGGCCGGCATGCTGGCCCGGATCGAGGACCTGGCGGGCCGGTACCTGCGTGGTCGCCGGCCCCTGCTCGACGACCGGGCGGCGCACGGCCGGGTCTGCGACGGGCACGGCGACCTGCTCGCCGGCGACGTCTTCCTCCTCGACGACGGCCCGCGACTTCTCGACTGCATCGAATTCGACCCGCACCTGCGTCACACCGATGTGATCGCCGACGTGGCTTTTCTGGCCATGGACCTCGAGCGGCTGGGGGCACCGGCGGCGGCCGCCACGTTCGTGCATCTCTACCAGGAGGCGTCGGGTGACGTGTTCCCGCCCACGCTCGTGCATCATCACTGCGCCGAGCGCGCCGTGGTGCGGGCCGAGGTGGCGTGCCTGGCCGGCGCGTCCGGCGCTCGCGGCCTCGACGACGCGCACGCCGGTGCGGCCGAGGCACTGCTCGAGCTGGCGATCGGCCATCTCGAGGAGGCGAGGGTGGTGCTCGCCGTGGTGTGCGGGCCCCCCGGTACGGGGAAGTCGACCGTGGCCCGGGCCGTGGGCGAGCGCCGGCGCTGGCCGGTGCTGCGCTCCGACGAGATCCGGCGCGAGCTGGTCGACGGCGAGGCGGTGCCCGGCGCGGCCGTCGGCTCCGACGCCTACGCCCCGGGCACGACCGAGTGCACGTACCGGACCATGCTGGCCCGGGCCGAGGTGGCGCTGGGCCTGGGGCAGCCCGTGGTCCTCGACGCCACCTTCACCGATCCCCGCTGGCGTGGCGCGGCCGAAGAGCTTGCCCGGCGGACATCGAGTGACCTGGTGGTGATGGAGTGCCGCGCCGGCCTCGGCACGGTCGTCGACCGGGTTCGGGCCCGTCGCGTCGAGGGGCTGGACCTGTCCGAAGCGGACGAGGCGGTGGCCCGCTCCCTGGCCGGCGCCACCGGTCCGTGGACGGGCGCGGTCGTGCTCGACACCGACGGCAGGCCCGTGGCCCGGTCCGTCGACGCCGCGTTGGCGGCACTTCGGCCCGAGCGGCCGTGACCTTCGGCCCTGTGGCGTCCCCGGCCCGGGGACGACACTGCTGACAGAGATGACGGAGGCAGGGATGGTGGGCATGGTGGCTGCGGTGCTGGTGGGCGCGAACCTCGGGGTCCTGGGGGTCGTGGCGGTGCAAGCGGCTGCCCGCCGCCGGCCGTCGGTCCCGCTGGTCGCGTCGGTGGACCGCGCCCGCGCCGAGGCCATGGACCGCCACCCGTCACGCTGGGATTGCGGGGGACAGCCGTGAACGTGGGCGCGTCGGCTCCGAAACGTCTCGAAGCTTTTGTCGCCGGCGCACCGGCTTTGCCGGTCCCGGCGACATATGGACGGCGCAGTGCCGTCCAAGGTCGCAGGCCCGGTCGGCAGCGGCCCGGGCCGACGCCGACGACGCAACGACGGCTGACGGTCTGACCGCGGGACTGCGGGGTCGGCTGGTCGCCGTCAGCGGCCGGGCTCGACGTCGATGCCCGACCTCGGGCCCGGTCGACCGTTCACCGCCGCCAAGTTGCGGGCCGTGGTGACCTCGAGCCGCCGACGGCGGGCGGGCGTGAGGCGCTCGCACACCCAGTCCCAGTGCATCGACACGCAGTCGCCGGGCGCAGGATCCTCGACCGTGGCCACGCCGTCGGCGCGGTAGCGCATCTGCTCTACCTGCTCGGCGCCCATCTCGAGCCCGCTGTCGCCGAAGCCCAGCATGCGATTGCGTACCCGGACCGTGTCGCCGTCCACCGCCTCCACCGTTCCCCACCGGATGCGGCAGCGGTCGAGCACCGTGAGCGCCGGGTGCTCCCTTCCGCTGCGCAGCACCCCCAGCCACGGGTAGACGGCGAACACGTGGAAGCTGTGATGGGCCGTCCCCATCGACGCGGCGGCGTCGATCGACCCTGGGTCGGCGCCCGCCCGCGGTCCGGCTCCCCCCCGCGGTCCGGCCGCGCCCCGTCCCGTGCGGGCCAGGGCAGCGGGCGGGACGGCGTCGAGCAGGGCACTGCCCACCCAGTAGGCGTCGACCACGCGCTCGTCGAGCGGATCGGCGATGCCGTTGCTGGCCGCGATCAGCTGGAGGTACGGCCAACCACCGGTGAAGGCGGCGGCCCGGGCCGCCAGCTCGTGCAGGTCACCGCCGGCCGCCGCCCCGAGCAGGCCGCCGGGGTCGGCCGGCCCGCAGTACCCGAGGGCGTTGGGGGGGTAGGCGTACAGGGCGAAGAGGACCGGCCCGGGCACCATCGTCGTCGGAGTGTACGCACCTCCGGCGCCCGCCTGCGTCTGCCGGGCGCCCGCTCGCGCTTCCCGGCGCTGACCGGCGCCCGCTCGCGCTTCCCGGCGCTGACCGGCGCCCGCTCGCGCTGACCGGCGCCCAGGTCACGGGGCGGCGCACGGATGCGCCGTTCGAACTGCCCTGCACGCGATCATGGGTGGGCCGGGTGCCGGCCGGGGGGTCGCACCGTGCGCCGTCGCGCCCGAGGCCACGGGAGACACGACCGTCGGAGAGGAGGGACGTGCCGCCAGGCCCACCGCCGCCAGCCCTGCCCCAGTTCGCACTCACCACCGAGGACGCCGTGCCGCCACCGGCGGCGGGGACCGCAGCCCGCCCCCGGCGGGCGCACCGGTCGGCGGGCCCGTCGCGCCTGGCGCTGCCGGTGGGGATCGTCGGGGTGGTGGCGGGCTGCCTCCTGGCGTGGCGCGACGCCCTGCACAGTGGGGTGTTCGACGACACGTTCTGGCACCGGGCGGCCGGCGTGTGGATGCTCGACCACCACCGCGTGATCACCCACGACGTCTTCTCCTACACCGTCGTCGGACACCCGTGGATCTCCCCCGAGTGGGGCTACGACGTCGTGCTGGCGGGGTCGGTGCGGGCCATCGGGCCGGTGGCCTACTGGCTCCTGTCGGCCGGGCTGGCCACGCTCACCGTCGTGGCCGTCGCCGCCCGGGCCCGGCTGGTGGGGGCGGGCTGGACCTGGACGGGGCTGCTGTGCGTCGAGGCCGGGGCGGCCGTGACGCTGTTCCTCGACGACCGGCCACAGATGTTCAGCTACCTCTTCCTCGCCCTGCTCCTCCTGCTGCTCTTCGTGGCCCGTGGTCGACGGGCGTGGCTGGTGGCGGTGCCGTTCCTCTTCGTGCTGTGGGTCAACCTGCACGGCAGCTACCTGCTCGGGCTGGGCATCCTGGCCCTGGAGGTGCTGTCGGCCGGGTTGCTGTCGGCCGGAGTGCGGACGGGCCCGGGGCGTCTGCGGACCGAGCCGCTCGGCCTGCGACCGGCCCTGGCCACGCTGGTGGCGTCGGGTGTGGCCACCTTCGTCAACCCGTTCGGGCCCGGCGTGTATTCGAGCGCCTTGGGGGTGACCTTCAACCCCACCGTCCGCCGCTTGATCAGTGAATGGCAGTCGCCCGACTTCCACGACCCCGCCACCCTGGCCGTGGTGGTGCTCCCCGTGGTGATCACGGCTGCCTTCGTCGTGCTGTCGAAGGACGCGGTCCCCGCCGTCGAGCTCGTGCTGGCCGGCTTCCTCTTGGTGTCCGCCCTCGACGCGGCGCGCTTCATCCCGTACTTCGCCGTGGCGTGGTGCGCCCTGGCGGCGCGGTGCCCGCCGGTGCGCCACGAGCGCCTGCGGCCGAGCCTCCTCGTCTGGCCGCTGTGCGCCGTGCTCGGCATCTCCATGCTGCACGGCCCGGTGTACCCGGCGGGGAAGCCCGCCCCGAGCGTGCCCGTGACGGCCGTCGCCTACCTCGAGCACCATCCGGGCCGGGTCTTCTCCACCTACCTGTGGAACGACTACCTCGACTGGGTGGGCCGCCCCGTGTTCGTGGACGGGCGGACCGAGCTCTTCACCGGCGACGGCGTGCTGGCGCGGTACCTCGCCCTCGACGAGCTCAGCACGGATCCCGACCCGGTGCTGCGCGCCGACCACGTCCGCTACGTGCTGTGGCCGCCGCGCCAGGCGCTGTCTGTGTACCTGGTACAGGACCGCAACTGGCGGGTGGTGTGGCGCTCTTCGACGGCCCTTGTGTTCCGCTCCGTCGGCGCCACCTGATGCGAACGCCGCCCGGGCGCGCCAACGGCTCAGCCCGTGTCGCCGGGCTGAGCCGTTGCTGACTGACTTGTCGCCGGGGGCGATCAGCCGTTCGGGTTGCTGATGGAGCTGCCCACGTTGTTGAGGGTGTTGGACACAGATCCCCCCAGGAAGTGCAGCGCCACGAGTGCGACCACGGCGATGAGTGCGAGGAGCAGCGCATACTCGACAAGGCTGGCGCCGACCTCGTCCCTGCGGTTCCACGTGCGGCGGATCGGGTCGACCACGCTCATCACAAGCGAGACGATGTTCACAGTTTCCCCCCCTTCGAGGCATCCGGAACGAGTGAGTGGAGCGGCGCCCCGACCCGTTCGACCATGTGCCCACTATCGGGGAATTCGACCGCCATCACCATAGGTCAGGCGGCCCAAATCGCCGCCCCGCCCAGCTCCGACATGCGTGGCGCGACCCATGCCCGGGGCCTCAGTCCAAGGTGATGAGTCCCATGCGCACGGCCTTCAGGACGGCTTGGGCGCGGTCGTGGGAGTCGAGCTTCTGGTAGATCGACGACAGGTGGTTCTTGACCGTCTTGACGCTGATGTA
>Ga0209415_10002228_pt1 | contig 36494 bp, 29 predicted proteins | sample PeaSoiSIISIP2007_FD_187696 | JGI IMG/M metagenome (GOLD analysis project Ga0209415, IMG submission 187696) | Peat soil microbial communities from Weissenstadt, Germany - SII-SIP-2007 (SPAdes) (version 2) | ecosystem: Environmental > Terrestrial > Soil > Wetlands > Peat | place: Germany... | reverse complement strand
CTCGGCGGGGTGTACGTGCTGGGCAGCGAGCGCCACGAGTCCCGGCGCATCGACAACCAGCTCCGGGGCCGGTCGGGCCGCCAGGGTGACCCCGGTGAGAGCCGGTTCTTCTTGTCTCTCGAGGACGAGCTCATGCGCCTGTTCGCCACCGGGGCCATGCAGTGGGTGATGGGCAGGACGCTCCCCGACGATGTCCCCATCGAGGCCAAGATGGTGACCAAAGCCATCGAACGAGCCCAGCACACCGTCGAAGGCCGCAACGCCGAGATCCGCAAGGACGTCCTCAAGTACGACGAGGTCCTGAACGAGCAGCGCAAGGTGATCTACGCGCGCCGGCTGCAGGTCATCGACGGGGAGGACCTGCGCGAGCACACCGAGGACCTGCTCGCGCAGACCATCGATGAGCTGGTGCGCTCGGCCTGCCCCGGTGACTTCCCCGAAGCGTGGGAGCTCGAGCGCCTCCTGGCCGAGGTGACGCAGTACTACCCGACGGGATTCACCATCGAGGACCTCGCCGAGGCCACCACCGCCGCTCAGATCGCCGAGAGCCTCCTGGCCGAGGCGATCGACGCCTACCACGAACGCGACGCCGTGTTCCCCGGTGGCGAGGAAGAGGCCCGTGCCGTCGAGCGCGAGGTGATGCTGCAGATCATCGACCAGCGCTGGCGTGACCACCTGGCGGAGATGGACTACCTGCGCGAGGGGATCAACCTGCGGGCGATGGGTCAGCAGGACCCGCTCGTCGCGTGGCAGCGCGAGGGCTTCTCGATCTTCGGGCAGATGATCGACGCAATCGACGACGACTACCTGCGCTACGTCATGCACGTGCAGGTGGTGGCGGAGCCTTCGGCCGAGCCCGATCTGTCCCACGCCAGCTACCAGGCGGCGGACGACCCGGTCCAGGGCGCGACCCTCCTCGAGGCCATGCGGGCAACGTTGCCTACCGCCGATGTTGCCGCGGCGGGGGCAGGTGTCCCGGCGGGGCTGGATGTGGGCGGCGTGTCGGTCCCCGGGGCCCAGGTCTCGCCCCGCCACCAGGCCGATGCCGACACCCAGGCCCCCCTGGTGAAGGCCCCCAGCGAAAAGCTCGGGCGCAACGAGCCGTGCTGGTGCGGGAGCGGCAAGAAGTTCAAGCTCTGCCATGGCGCGGCCTGAGGCGCCGGGGGCCGGCGACCAGCGCGACCTCCGGGCAGAGCTGGCGTCGCTCCGCAAGCGTCTCGAGGAAGCCGAGGGATACCTGGGTCTGGAGCGCCTGCGGGAGCGCCGGACCGAGCTCGAGCAGGAGGTGTCACGCCCGGACCTGTGGGATGATCCCGACCACGCCCGGCGCATCACGTCGGAATTCAGCTCGGTGAACGCCGACATCGACATGCTCGAGGACCTCGACGCAAAGTTGTCCGACACCGAGGTGCTCCACGACCTCATGCTCGAGGAGTCCGACAGCTCGCTCACGGGCGAGCTGACCGAGGCCATCGACGACCTCACGCGCCGATTGTCGGACCTCGAGCTCCGTTCGCTGTTCGCAGGTGAGTACGACGAGCGAGACGCCATTGCGGAGGTGCACGCCGGCACAGGTGGGACCGATGCCCAGGACTGGACCGAGATGTTGCTGCGCATGTACCTCCGCTGGGCGGAGCGCCACGGAATGGCGTACGAGGTGGACGAGACGACCGAAGGCCAAGAGGCAGGACTGCTCTCGGCGACCTTCATCGTCAAGGGCAGGTTCGCCTACGGGTTGTTGTCGGCCGAGCGCGGCGTGCACCGGCTCGTGCGCATGTCACCGTTCGACTCCCAGCATCGCCGCCAGACCAGCTTCGCCTCGGTCGACGTGATCCCGTTCCTCGACGACGCGGCCACCGAGGTCGCCATCGACGACAAGGACCTCCGCATCGACACCTACCGGTCATCGGGGGCGGGGGGCCAGCACGTGAACAAGACCGACTCGGCGGTGCGGATCACGCACCTGCCGACCGGGATCGTGGTGTCGTGCCAAAACGAACGCAGTCAGCACCAGAACAAGGCGCGCGCCATGCAGATCCTGGCTGCCAAGCTCGCCGACTTGCAGCGCGCCGAGCGTCGCTCGGAGCTCGACTCGTTGTCGGGACCCAAGGCCGACGTGGCCTGGGGGAGCCAGATCCGCTCTTATGTGATGGCGCCGTACCAGATGGTCAAGGACCACCGGACCGACTACGAAACAGGCAATGTCGAGGCCGTTCTCGACGGCGACATCGACGCCTTCATCGAGGCCGAGCTCCGCCGCCGCCGGCCCGTGGGCAGCTGAGGATGGTGGGCCGTCCAGTGTGGGGTGAGCCGCGGCTGATAGTGTCGGGGCGCCCTCAAGTGCCACTTCGGCCGATGGCGGTTGGGGCATGCCGCCGAGGACTTGCTCGATGATCCGTTTCGAGAACGTCACCAAAACCTATAAGAGCGCCTCCGTCGCGTTGCGCGACGTGTCGATCGACATCGACAAGGGCGAGTTCGTGTTCCTCGTGGGCCCGTCGGGCTCGGGCAAGACCACGTTCATCCGACTGCTGCTACGTGAGGAAGACCCCGGTGATGGGCGTATCTGGGTCGCCGGTCGTGACATCTGCCATCTCAGCCAGTGGCGCATCCCCTACCTTCGGCGCAACATCGGGTGCGTGTTCCAGGACTTCCGTCTGCTTCCGAACAAGACGGTGTTCGAGAACGTTGCATTCGCGCTCGAGGTGATCGGACGACCCAAGCACGTGATCGCGCTCCAGGTCCCGCAGGTGCTCGACCTGGTGGGGTTGTCGAAGAAGCACGACAGCCTGCCCGGGGAGCTGTCAGGTGGTGAGCAGCAGCGCGTGGCGGTAGCGCGTGCCTTCGTGAACCGCCCGCTCGTGGTCCTGGCCGACGAGCCCACCGGGAACCTGGACCCCGCCACCAGTCAGGGGATCATGCGCCTGCTCGACCGCATCAACCGCACCGGAACCACGGTGGTCGTCGCCACCCACGACGCCGGCATCGTGGACCAGATGCGGCGGCGGGTGATCGAGCTCGATCACGGGACGCTCGTGCGTGACCAGGCCCGGGGCGTCTACGGCATGGCTCCGGCCGGCATGGCGCCCGAGGACCAGCTCCAGAAGGGCGCGCACTGACGTGCCGGTGTCGCTCGACTATGTGGCGCGCGAGACGGCGTCGAACCTGTGGCGCAACCGCCTCATGACGATCGCAGCGGTGCTCACCGTCGGGGTGTCGTTGTCGCTCGTGGGGGCGTCGCTCCTGCTGCGCCAAGGGGTGGCCCACGCCACCACGCAATGGTCACATGGCGTCGATGCCATCGTGTGGCTGAACCCGGGCATCCCCGATTCCAAGCGGGTGTCGGTGGAACAGCAGGTACACCAACTGCCCTACGTTCGGTCCATCACCTACCGGTCCCAGGCCTTCGACCTCAACGAGGCCAAACACCTCCTGACACCGCCCGAGTACCAGGTGCTCACCGTCGCCACCACCCCCGGGTCGTTGCGGGTCCAGCTCGACAACCCCAGCGAAGCCCTGGCCATCGCCAAACAGTTCGGCAACTACCCCGGTGTGAAGAGCGTGGCCGTCCCGACGAAGACGATCCACAACATCCAGACGGTGAGCCGGATCCTGCAGCTGGTCTTCTTCGTGCTCGCGGTGATCTTGCTGCTGTCGGCGTCGGTGCTCATCATCAACACCATCCGCCTGGCCATCTTCGCCCGTCGACGCGAGGTGTCGGTCATGAAGCTCGTGGGTGCCACAAATTGGTTCATCCGCGTGCCGTTCATGTTCGAGGGAGTGGCCCAGGGCCTGTTCGGTGCGTTGTTCGCGTCGCTGACGGTGTTCTCGCTGCATTTCCTGCTCGACAGCTTCTCCAACACCAAGACCGGCAACATCTGGTACCAGATGCGGATGCCCACAGGCGAGGTGATCGTCACCAGCCTGGTGGTGGTGCTGATCGGCGTGGTGATCGGGTCCTTCGGCTCTTATCTCGGGATCCGCCGCTTTCTCGACGCCTAGATGCATATCCCCTAGAGCACGGCGCGCTCTGAATCGGGCGCCGGGGCGGGTTCAGCCTTTGTTGGCGCCGTTCTCGCGCACGAAGTCGTTGACGACGTAGTACGCGTCGATCGACTCACCCGCATCGCCCCAGAATCCGTCGAGAATGTCGTAGGCCATGGTGCCCTGCTCGACGAAGTAGTTGTTGACGTCGGTGATCTCGAGCTCACCCCGGCCCGAGGGCTCGAGCGTGCCGATCACCTCGAAGACGCTCGGGTCGTAGCAGTAGATGCCGGTGACGGCGTAGTTGCTGGGCGGATCGTCGGGCTTCTCCACGATGTGGGTGATGCGGCGATCGGCATCGAACTCGGGCACGCCCAGATGGCGCAGGTGGGCCGGGTCGTCCGCCTCGGTGAGGACGATGCGCCCCCCGCCTCCTTGCTGGGCGAAGTGCTCCACGGTGGAGCGGAAGGTGCGCTCGACGATGTTGTCGCCGAGCATCACGAGCACCGAGTCCCCGGCCACGAAGCGCTCGGCCAGGCCCAGCGCCTCGGCGATCCCGCCCGGGCGGTCCTGGTACGCGTAACAGAGCCGGTCGATGCCGTGCTCGTGCCCGTTGCCGAGCAAGCGCAGGAACTCCCCGGCATGGGTTCCCCCTGTCACGAGCATCATCTCGTTGATTCCGGCGAGGACCAGGGCCTCGATGGCATAGCTGATCATGGGCCGGTCGTAGATGGGCAGGAGATGCTTGTTGGTGATCCGCGTCAGCGGGTGCAGCCGGGTCCCGCTGCCTCCGGCCAGAATGACGCCCTTCACGCTGCGACAGCCTAGGCGAGGTTGTTGTCGGGACCGGCCCAGCGCTCCAGCACGGCGTCGGCCAGAGGAGGCCAGGCCTGGCGCGCCCAGGGGCCGAATGTCCCGTCGCACAGCGCCGCGCACGCCACCCGGGCGACAGGGTCGACCCACAAGAAGCTGCCGGACCGCCCGAAATGACCGAAGGTGGCGGGCGAGTTGCGCGTACCGGTCCAGTGCGGCGCCTTGGCGTCACGGATCTCGAACCCGAGGCCCCAGTCGCACGGCTCGAACCGGCCGAAACCGGGGAGGACGCCGGACAGACCCGGGAACGCCACCTCGACGGCGTCGGCCAGGGTGGAGGGCGACACCAAACGGGGGGCGAGCAGCTCGGCGCCCAGCGCGATCAGGTCACGCACCGGCCCTCGCGCCCCCGACGCCGGCGAGGACCCGGGGGGGAGCTCGGTTCCGGTCATCTCGAGGGGGTGGACCACGCCGGCCAGCAGATAGTCGGTGAAGGGCATGCCTGCGTGCTGGGACACCGACTGCGCCAACAGCTCGAATCCCACGTTCGAGTAGATGCGCCGCCGCCCCGGTGGGGCGAAAGGCCGGAGGCCGTCATCGGGCCCGAGGCCCGACGCATGGGCCAGCAGGTGCCGGATTGTCGATCCCGGGGGCCCGGCGGGATCGTCGAATCCGAGCGTGCCTTCCTCCACGGCCACGAGAACCGCCATGGTCACGAGCAGCTTGGTGACCGACGCCCAGGGCAGGACCATGTCGACGTCGCCGGTCTGCTCCGCCACCACGATGGCGCCACCCGTCGCCTCTCGGCGGGCCACCACGGCCGTGGCCGAGCGCACCGGCCACTGCGCCACGGCGTCGAGTGGCTTCGACCGCGGCGCGCCGTTGCCGTTCAGACCGGTGTCGCCGCCCACTGGGCGGTCTCGGCCCGGAGGCGGGCGTAATCCACCTTGCCCGCGGGGGAGCGTCCGATGGTTTCGACGAAATGGACACGCCGGGGGGCCTTGTACGCGGCCAGGTGTGCTCGCACGTGCTCGACCAGTTCGGCTTCCTTTGCCGACGCGCCCGGGCGCAGCTCGACGACGGCTGCCACCGCCTCTCCGAAGCGCTCGTGGGGGATGGCCAGCGCAACCGCGTCGCTCACCGACGGGTGGCGTTTGAGGACCTCCTCCACCTCCTCGGGGTACACCTTTTCGCCGCCTGTGTTGATGACGACCGATCCACGGCCGAGGAGCTCGATGGCACCGTCGGCGTCCACGGTGGCGAAGTCGCCGGGCACGGAATAGCGAATGCCGTCGATGACCTTGAAGGTGCTCGCCGACTTGTCGGGGTCCTTGTAGTAGCCCACGGGGTTGCGTCCGCCCAGGGCCAGCACACCCACCTCGCCCGATCCGGGAGTCACGTCCTTGTTCGACTCGGGGTCGACGACGCGCACCTCGGGGCTCAACGTGAAGCGGGCCGTGTGCTCGGTGGTGGCCCCGCTCGAAACCGACGTCCCCATCCCGATGGCCTCCGACGACGAAAAGGCGTCGATGAGCATCAGACCGGGGTGATGGCCGAGCAGTCCCCGCTTTGTCTCCTCGCTCCACATGACCCCCGAGGACACGAATGCGAGCAGCGTCGACAGGCGCCATCGACCGGGGTGCTCGTCGAGGGCGCGGAGGATGGGCTTGGCGAAGGCGTCTCCGACGATCGCGACGGTGTTGACGTTGTCGCGATCGATCGTGTCGAGAAGCTCGACGGGATCGAATCGGCGCCCGGTGAGCGTGACGATGCATCCCCCCACCGTCATCGCCGCCATGGCGGTGAATCCACCGGTCCCGTGCATGAGGGGGCACGCCGGCAGGTGCAGGGGACCCGCACCCACGATCGTCTTGCGTACGCCCTCGGTGCCCCCGTCCTCGGGCACGCGCAGGAGGTTCCCGGCATTGAGCCGGGAGAACAGGTCGTCCTGGCGCCACATGACCCCTTTGGGCATCCCTGTCGTTCCCCCGGTGTACAGGAGGTAGAGGTCGTCGCCCGTGCGCGGCCACGGTGGCGCGGTTCGCTCCGTGGCGCCGGCCGCCGCGGTCTCGTAGGGGGTCGCCCACGGCGGGCACTCGTCGGTGCCGTCGTCCACCCACAGCCAGGCCCGGACGCGCGGCACGCGGGCCCTGAGCCCGGCGATGCGGTCGGAGAACGCACCATGGAAGATGACCGCCACGGCATCGGCGTTGTCCCACAGGTAGACGAGCTCGTCTTCGGCGTATCGATAATTGGTGTTGACCGGTACGAGGCCGGCCTTGAGGATCCCGAAGGTCGACTCCATGTACTCCGGACAGTTGTAGAGGTAGTGCGCCACCTTGTCCTGGCGGGCAACCCCGAGATCCAGCAGAAACCGGGCCACGCCGTTGGCGCGGCTCTCGGTCTCGGACCACCTGAGGCGGCGCTCGCCGTGGAGGGCGGAGGGTGCGTGGGGCACCGTGTCGGCCACGGTCTCCCACACATCGGCGAAGTTCCAATCGGTCACGGCGGCAGCCTACGCTCGTTCGTCGTGGACCTCGCCCTTCCGGGAGCCGACCATCCCGCGCGCGTCGCGTTCCGGGCGTGGCTGGCGGCGAACCCCGATCCCACGCCCCGTCAGCTGGCAGCCGCCGGGTACGTCGCCCCCCACTGGCCGCGTCCGTGGGGTCTCGATGCCGACCCCATCGCCCAGCTCGTCATCGACGAGGAGATGCGTCGAGCCGGCGTCCGGCGCCCGTTCAACCAGATCGGCATCGGCTGGGCCGGACCCACGCTCGTCCACGCCGGCACCGAGGCCCAAAAGACGCGTTACCTCCTGCCACTGTTGGCGGGGGAGGAGGTGTGGTGCCAGCTGTTCTCCGAACCCGGCGCGGGCTCGGACCTCGCAGGGTTGTCGACACGAGCGGTGCGCGACGGGGACGAGTGGGTGGTGACGGGCCAAAAGGTCTGGACGAGCTTCGCCCATATGGCGGCGCTCGGGATCCTGCTCGCTCGCACCGACCCCGATGTCGAGAAACACCGGGGAATCTCGTACTTCGTGTGCCCCATGGACGCGCCCGGGGTCACGATCCGGCCCATCGTCGACATGACCGGCGACCACGCGTTCAACGAGGTGTTCCTGGACGAGGTGCGCCTGCCCGCGCAGAACCTGGTGGGGGAGGTCAACGGAGGATGGGCGCTCGCCAAGGTCACCCTCGGCAACGAACGTGTGTCTCTGTCGGGGGAGGGTGCGTTGTGGGGGCAGGGACCCACCATCGGTGATCTGGTCGACATCGTGGGGCGCGCGGGAGGTATCGGTGACGCGCGGTTGCGCCAACGCGTGGCGCAGGTCTGGGTCGAAGGTGAGGTGCTCCGGCTCATCCGGCTCCGCACCATCAGTGCGGCGCTCTCGGGCCGGGCACCGGGTCCCGAGGCGTCGGTCCGAAAGGCCCTCGCCGACGACCACGGGCAGCGGGTGATGGAGCTGGCCCACGACATCGCCGGCCCCTACGGATTGTTGGCCGACGCCGGGCCGGCCCAAGGACTCGCCGACGGGGCGGCGGGGGACTCGGGGGGCGATCTGTGGCCCGCGTTGGTGTGGGCCAAAGGATATCTCTTCTCGAGGGCGCTCACCATCGGCGGGGGTACGGCCGAGGTCCAGCGCAACATCATCGCGGAGCGCGTCCTCGGGCTCCCTCATGACGTCGACGTCGAAAGCGGACGGTCCTGGGCACAATCCCCGATCGCGCCTCAGGCCTGATCGACGCTCCGAGCACCGTTGCGGGGCGACGCGTCCAGGGCGCGCCGGACGACCCGCCGGACGAAGTCGGCGAAGGCGTCGGGATGCGTGAGCTGTGCCCCGTGGGCCGCCCCGGGGATCTCGATCACCTCGGCATCAGGAACGAGCTCGACCAGCGCGTCGATGGCGCGCCGGTGGTGCCAGACCGAGGCGCCCCCGCGTCCGAGCACCAGAGGGACACGCAGCTGAGTCAGATCGAAGGGAGCGCCGCGGCGGCGAAGATCGGCGAGCTCGGCCACCAGCGCCGGACCGTCGGCCCGGCGCTCGGCGCGTGCCGACGCGCTCAGGCGGTCCCATCCTGCGTCGCCGACGACACGGCGGAAGAACCCCTCGGCGAACGTGGCCGGGTCCTCGTTGGCGATGCTCGACGCGCTGCGCCGAGGCCACCACGGCGTCCACGGCAACGGCGGCTCGTAGGCACCCACCGCTCCGATGACGTCGGGGGCCTCGATGGCGGCGCCGAGGGCGACATCGCCTCCGTAGGAATGTCCGATCACGACGGCAGGTCCTTTCCCTGCCACCGACACCAGGTCGGCAACGTGCCCGGACAGCGAGCGTGCGACCGGCATGGCGCGGGAATGGTGGTAGCCGCGTCGGTCGTAGGTGACGACGTGGAGGTCGTCGAGGCGCCGCACCGTGCGGGCGAACGATGCACCCCGATCGAGGGATCCGTGGACGAGAACGACGGTCGGGGTCGCGGTCGCCCCGGCATCGACCCGGTGCTCGACGACGTGCAGTCCTTCGGGCACCGCGTTCACGGCCAGATTGCCGGTGCCCAGCCCGCCCCGATCACCGCGATGGTCACGCGCACGGCGGAAGGCTAATGCCTGCTGCGCATGGGGCTCCGCGCCGAGGTGCCCCGGTAGGATCGAATTGATGTCAGAAGACCACGCCACCGTGAAGAGCCCCCAGGCCGGGGGCGCCTTCGGCCCGAACGCATGGTTGGTCGACGACATGTTCGAGGAGTACCGCAACGATCCTTCGTCGGTGAGCGAGAGCTGGCGCGAGTTCTTCGCCGACTATGTGCCGGGCGGGATCACCGCGGCTCCCGTTCCGGTCGCGGTGCCGGCGGCTGTCCCCGACGTCGCAGGTGAAGGTGCCGCGCCGCCCCCCTCGCAGTCGGGGCGCGGACCGGTCGGACCGCCCGCCTCGGAGGCGCCCGGTGTTGCGGAGGGAGTCGGTGCCGATGGCTCGGGATCATCACCGGGAAGCGCTCCGCCCGTCTCTGTGCCGACGGTCCCGACGGCGTCGGTGCTGCGCGGCGCGGCGGCGCGGATCGCGCAGAACATGGCGGCGTCGTTGGCGGTCCCTACCGCCACCAGCGTGCGCTCGGTGCCGGCCAAGCTCCTCGAGGTGAACCGGGCGATCGTGAACCAGCATCTGGCCCGCACCTCGGGTGGAAAGGTGAGCTTCACCCATCTGATCGGATTCGCGGTGGTGCGGGCCCTGGAGGCGGTGCCTTCGCTCAACGCCAGCTACGTGCCCGACGTCGAGGGCACCGGCAAGCCCGGCGTGATCCACCATGAACAGGTCGGCCTGGGGTTGGCCGTGGACGTGGAGAAGTCCGATGGCACGCGCACCCTCCTGGTCCCGGTGATCAAAGCGGCGGAAGCCCTCGACTTCCGGGGATTCGTGATCGCCTACGAGGACCTCGTGCGCAAGGTGCACACCTCGAAGGCCACGCCCGACGACTTCGCGGGGGCGACGGTCACGCTCACCAACCCCGGCACGCTCGGCACGGTGCAGTCCGTGCCGCGGCTGATGCCCGGCCAGGGAGCCATCGTCGGGGTGGGCGCCCTCGGGTACCCGGCTGAATTCCAAGCGGCGGACCGCCGCAGCCTGGCCGAGATCGGCGTCGGCCCGGTGGTCACCCTGACCTCCACCTACGACCACCGCATCATCCAGGGCGCCGAGTCCGGGATGTTCCTCACGTACATGAGCGAGTGCCTCACGGGACAGCACGGCTTCTACGAGGCGGTGTTCGCAGCCATGGACGTGCCCTACGAGCCCGTGCGGTGGCAGGCCGACGTCAACGCGGGGGACAGCGAGCACCTGCGGTTGGTCAAACAGGTCCATGTCCAGAGCCTCATGAACATGTACCGCGTGCGCGGGCATCTCATCGCCGATCTCGACCCGCTGTCGGCCGAGCCGCGTCCCCTGCACCCCGAGCTCGACCCCACCACATACGGCTTGACGCTTTGGGACCTCGACCGTGAGTTCGTGGTCGACGGGCTGGCGGGGCGCAACACCTTGACCCTGGGCGAGGCGCTCGACATCCTGCGCGACGCCTACTGCAGGACCCTGGGCATCGAGTACATGCATATCCAGGACCCCGAGCAGAAGCAGTGGATCCAGCAGCACACCGAAGGCATGCCCACCACACTCGGACCGGTCGAGCAGCGCCACATCCTCGACCGTCTGAACGCGGCCGAGGCCTTCGAACGATTCCTGCACACACGGTACGTGGGGCAGAAGCGGTTCGGTCTGGAGGGGGCCGAGTCGACCATCGTCCTGCTCGACACCGTCCTCGAGGAGAGCGCCCAGGCGGGGACGACCGAGGCGGTGTTGGGCATGGCGCACCGGGGTCGGCTCAACGTCCTCGCCAACATCGTGGGGAAGTCCTACGGAGAGATCTTCCGAGAGTTCGAGGGCGACCTCGATCCCGAGTCGGTCCAGGGATCGGGCGACGTCAAGTACCACAAGGGGGCAACGGGAAAGTTCGTCGCCCGTTCGGGCTCGGAACTCTCGGTCACATTGGCCTCGAACCCCTCGCATCTCGAGGCGGTCGACCCGGTGGTCGAGGGAATGGTCCGGGCCAAGCAGGACATGCTCAGTGGGGACCGCCGCTTCGATGTGCTGTCGGTGCTCGTGCACGGCGATGCCGCGTTCGCCGGACAGGGAGTCGTGGCCGAGACGCTCGAGCTCTCGCAGCTCACCGGCTACCGCACCGGCGGGACGATTCACATCGTGGTGAACAACCAGTTGGGATTCACCACCGCGCCCGAATCGGCCCGCTCGTCTTTGTACCCGACGGACGTGGCCAAGATGGTGCAGGCGCCGGTCTTCCACGTGAACGGCGACGATCCTGAAGCCTGTCTTCGTGCCGCACGCCTGGCCTTCGGTTTCCGCCAGGCCTTCCACAAAGACGTCGTCATCGACCTGGTGTGCTACCGGCGCCACGGTCACAACGAGGGCGACGACCCCAGCTACACCCAGCCCAGGATGTACGCCATCATCGAAGGCAAGCGCTCGGTGCGCAAGCTCTACACCGAATCCCTCGTGCGGCGCGGCGACATCACGGTGGAAGACGCCGAGCGGGCCCTCGAGGATTTCCAAGCTCGCTTGCAGGTGGCACTGGACGAAACACGACAGACCGCACCTCCCCAGCCGACGACGCTGCCGGCACCGGTCCCCACACGGGTTTCACGCCCGTCGGTGGCGACCGGGGTGGATCGCGCCGAGCTCGAGCGCCTCGCGGTGGCGGCGACGGCTGTGCCCGAAGGCTTCACCGTGCATCCGAAGCTGCTGCGGCAGTTCGAGCAGCGGGCCCAGATGGTGGCTGCCGGCGAGGTGGACTGGGCGCTCGCCGAGGCGCTTGCATTCGGTTCGATCGTGCTCGAAGGCACCGATGTCCGCCTTTCGGGCCAGGACACCCGGCGCGGGACCTTCAGTCAGCGCCATGCCGTGCTCGTCGACTACAGAACCGGAGAGGAGTGGGTCCCGCTGGCCCACCTCGAGGGGGAGGAGGTGGGGCGCTTCGGCGTCCACGATTCGCTCCTGTCGGAATACGCGGCTGTGGGATTCGAGTACGGCTACTCGGTGGAGTCCCCCGACGCGCTGGTGGCGTGGGAGGCGCAGTTCGGGGACTTCGCCAACGGCGCTCAGATCGTCATCGACAATTTCTTCGTCTCCGCCGACGACAAATGGGGCCAACGGTCGGGCCTGGTCCTGTTGCTCCCGCACGGGTACGAGGGACAGGGTCCCGAACACTCCTCGGCGCGCATCGAGCGCTTCCTCACTTTGTCGGCGCGAGACAACATGCGCGTGACACAACCCACGACCGCCGCGCAGTACTTCCATCTGCTGCGATCCCAGGTACGAGGCATGGGCCGGCAACCCCTTGTCGTGTTCACGCCCAAGTCCCTGCTGCGTGCCCGCCCGTCGCGTTCGGCTCTCGACGCCCTGACAGCGGGATCGTTCGTCCCGGTGCTCGACGATCCCGCCACCCAGATCACCGACAATGCGACCGCCACGCCGCGCCCGGTCGACGCCGGCGCCGTGAGGCGCGTCCTGCTGTGCTCGGGCAAGGTGGCCTTTGACGCCATGGCTCGGCGCGACGCCTTGCTCGACAGCGGTTCGGGGCTCCCCGAGCCCGGGGTCGATCCCTCGAGCGTCGCCGTTGTGCGAGTCGAGCAGCTCTTTCCCTGGCCCGAGGAAGCCATCGCGGCGGTCTTGAGCCATTACCCCCACGCCGAGCAGGTGGTGTGGGTCCAAGACGAGCCCGAGAACATGGGGGCGTGGTCGTTCGCGCACGGGCGACTGCACCGCCTCTTCCGGGACCGGTTCACCCTCACCCACGTGAGTCGGGCCGAGTCCGCCAGTCCAGCCACCGGGAGCGCGTCGTTGCACCAGCTCGAACAGGAGGACCTGCTCCGGCGGGCCTTCTCCTGACCGCGCAGGAGCCGGTTCTCGACCCGGATCCCGCCCGCCCCTCAGCGCAGCGCGATGCGCAGCACGTGTTCGAGCTCGCACAGCGCGCTGGCGGTGTCGGTGACCTTGATGGTGAGCATGCCCAGGGCGCGGGCCGCCTTCAGGTTGACACCGAGGTCGTCGAGGAACACGGCTTGGTTCGGTGAGACGCCGAGTTCAGCGCAGGCCATGAGATAGAAGCGCTCATCGGGCTTGCGCACTCCCACGACCGAGGACGCCACCACGGCGTGGAACAGGTCGAAGAGCTCATCGAAAGCCGACGGCCCGGACTCGGTCGCGGGCGTGACGAAGTTGTTGGTGAGCAGTCCGGTCTTGAAGTGCACCGAACACCGGCGGACCGCTTCGACCATCTCGGGACGGAGGCGCCCCGAAAACGAGGCGAAGAGGGCGCGGGCATCGACCCGGCCGCCCGCGAGGCGCGCCTCGGACTCGAATCCATCGCAGAACTCGTCGAAGTCGATCTCGTTGCGTTCGAGACGCGCCCAGGCGTTGTCGAGGTGGTTGGCGGCGTTCACCGTGCGGATGAACCCCTCGGGCAGGTCGTGCTCGCGCTCGTAGCGCTCGAAGGCGTCGAACGGGCTGTCCGCGATGACACCACCGAGGTCGAACAGCACCGCCGCCACGGGCGGGCGCCCGAGGCCGCTCGTCGTGCTCACCGCAGCGACTGTTTGGCCAGCCCATCCCAGAGCTCGGCGGACAGCCCGAGAGACGCAAGATCCACCCGCTCGTCGACTCCGTGGAACATCGCCGCGTACTGCTCGAACGACAGTTGCTCGCTGAAGAGCCCGAACCCGTACGCGACGGTCCCCAGGCGCCGGAAGAAGCGGGCGTCGGTGGCGCCCACGGTGAGGAAGGGTACGCAACGGGCATCGGGATACGACCGCCGGGCGACCCGTTCCAGCGCGTTCCACAATGGGGTGTCGGTGGGAGAGGTGCTGGCGACGTCGACGGTCTCCCAGGCGACCTCGACGTCGCCCGCCAGGTCGCCCAGGGCGTCGGCGATCATGGCTTCGACCTCCGGCATGTCCCATCCGGGCAGGGTCCGGATGTCGACTTGGAGATGGACCCGATCAGGGATCACGTTGACCTTGGTCCCGGCCTGCATGACCGTGGGTGCCATGGTCGTGTGGGTGCATGCGTGGGCTTGTCGGGCCAGGCCGATCGCTGGCAACGTGTCGCAGAACTCACCGATGCGCTCAGGGTCGAGCAACGGACCGGTGAATTCCGGGGGGAGGCCTATGCCCCCGATGAAGCGTCGCCACGCATCGTGGATGTCGGCCGGCGTTTCGTGCTCGGCCAGGCGACGTACGACCTCGGCAGCCTTCACCAATGCGTTGTCGGTCCGAAGCGGTTGCGATGCGTGCCCCGGCGTGCCGCGCACCGTCATGGTGCACCAGAACGCACCTTTCTCTCCGGTGATGACCGGCAATCGCACGCCGTCTGAGCTCGCCATCGGAAAGCCACCCGCCTCGGTGATCAGGTAGTCGCAGCGCACCTCGTCGGCCAGGTGCTCGGTGAGCCACTGCGCGCCGTGGCTGCCGAGGGCCTCCTCGTCGGCGACGCCGATGAACAGGAGGTCACCTTCAGGACGGAACCCCTGGTCGGCGAGGTGGCCGACTGCTACTGCCATCGACGCCGTGAGGTTGAGCATGTCCACCGCGCCTCGACCCCACACCTCACCGTCGATGATCTCCCCTCCGAACGGGTCGTGGCGCCAGTCCTCGGCGTTGGCGGGCACGACGTCGGTGTGGCCGAGCAGTGCGAGGACAGGTGCGTGGCGATCCTTGCCTTCGATCCTGGCTACCAGCGAGGTGCGACCGGGCAGCGGTTCGTAGAGCTCCATGTCAAGCCCCCGCCCGTCGAGCAGGTCTCGCAGCACGTCGGCATTGCGCTGTTCGTGCCCCGATTCGGGCGTGCCGTCGTTGACGCAGGCGTTGCGGATCATCGCTTGGAGGAGCTCTCCGACTTCCCCGCCCAGGTCTCCGGCCACGTCGGCATCCTACGGTGACCACCGGGGTCCGGCGGGGTGCCCGGCTGGTGGGGGTCGGACAGATTTCATCGGCGGGATGGTTGACTGGTCCCACATGGCCCCCACCTACGTCGTCGTCGACGGATCGAACATTGCGACCGAGGGCCGCTCTGTTCCGAGCCTCGCCCAGCTCGACGACGCCGTCAGGCAATTCCAGGGTGAGTTCCCAGGCACCGAGGTCATCGTCGTGGTGGACGCCACGTTCGGCCATCGCATCGACCCCTCCGAGCGCAAGGGCTTCGACGAGGCGGTGGCGCACGCCGAGCTCGTGTCGCCTCCGGCCGGTGCGGTGGGTCGTGGCGACGCTTTCTTGTTGCGGGTGGCGGAGCGGGTGGGGGCACAGGTGCTCTCCAACGATTCGTTCCAGGAGTTCCACGCCGAGCACCCCTGGCTCTTCGACGAGGGTCGGCTGATCGGTGGGAAGCCGGTTCCCGGCGTGGGGTGGATCTTCACGCCGCGAAGCCCGGTGCGGGGAGTACGGAGCCGCGCCGCGCTGGGGGCGGGCTCGGCCAAGACGGTGGCCAGCAAATCGGCCGGCAAGGTGCCGAGGACGACCAAAGCATCCAAACCCGACGAAGCCGTAAAGCCCGACAAGGCGGCCAAGGCCGAGACGGCGCACAAGACGGCCAAGGCGCAGAAGGCGGCAACGGCTGACAAGGCCCAGAAGACCGAAAAAGCAGGGAAAGCAGCCAAGGCGGACAAGACGGTCAAGGCGGACAAGGCAGCCAAGGCTGCGAAGGCCGAAAAGACGGTCAAGGCGGACAAGACAGCCAAGGCTGCGAAAGCCGGCACCATCACCGATCTCACCGACGCTCCCGCCCAGGCGCGTCGTGCAAGCAAGGCGCGGAAATCACCCGGAGCGCAGAGAGAATCGAAGACCGGCTCACCTATCGCCGAGGCTGTCGCTGCTGTCCCCGACGATGACCATGCCTGGCGTGACGCTGATCAGGCCGTCCCCGACACCGGTTCGACCTCCCGCGGGCGGCGCAGTCGCGGGCGGCGAGCCACTGCCCCTGATGTGCGCGCCGCCATCGACGTGGCCACGGTCGAGGCGGTCGACCCCAACGCCGAGCCCGGCGCCAAGACCCCCGAGCCGAGTCCCCGTCGCCGGACCGGACCACCTCCGGCGGTCAACGATCCTCTGACCTTTCTGACGTTCGTGTCGGAGCACCCCATCGCCTCGGCCGTCGAGGGGACCGTTTCGTCGTTCGTGTCCCACGGCGCCATGGTCGACGTCGGCGGCATGCAGTGCTATGTGCCGCTCGCCGGTCTCGGTGATCCCGCCCCACGGCGAGCCCGCGAGGTCATCGAGCGCGGTGACCGGCGCCCCTTCGTCCTCGTGGCGCTCGACCCGGCGCGCCGAGGCGCCGAGCTCGCTCTCCCCGAAGTCGCCCCGAAACGCCTCGCCCGCTGAGCGGAATTCCCGGGTCCCTCCATTGCCACAATAAGTGGCCGGCCCTCTCAAGCTTCGTCACGTACAGTGCCGACATTTCGGCTGAGGAAGCAGCGGACGAGGAGCCTCCAGGTGGGATGGCCGAAGTGGATCATCCCCAGCCCCGGAGGATTCGACAGAGGACACGAGGAACCCGGAATGCAACTGAAGCACACGCTTAGCCGCATCGGTTTTCACCTGCCCCGCCACACCGCCGGCAAAGGCGTCCTGATCATGGAGGCGCCCCGGACCGGCAGCGGCGAGTCCTGGAAGAACTCCCAGGCTCGCTGGAGCAACTCCGGCTACGACGACCCCTGGCCCACGAGGGCGTAACAGGCACGGCGCCGAGGCCCCGGCATCGGAGATCCGGGCGCTTTTTCCCAACGGGCCGTCAAGATCGGCGTCGATTGTGCCGATCTTGGGACCGTGGCGAGAGAAGGCCACGACAGGGATCCCGAGAGCCGAGGGCCAGGCGCAGCGCGCGCCCGGCTCGACACCGCCGTCGTGGCGGGCACACCCCGGGCTCGCCGGTCGCGACCGATATGGCCGCGGCCCGAGCCGTGGCAAGGGGACTGAGAGGACGACGAGGTATGGCAACGGTGGGGCGACGGCCCAGACGTGACGATGACGGGTTCGGGCTCGTCGAAGTCATGCTGTCGCTGTCGGTGTTGCTCGTCGTCCTGGTGTCGACCTCGTATCTCATCGACAACGTGGTCCAGCAGGCGGCGACGTCGCGCGAGAAGGTGGCCGCCACCGAGCTCGCCGAACAATGGCTCGAGCACTTGTCGAACGACCCGATCTCGAGCCTGCAGGCCTACATCGCCAAGGACGTGCAGCTGACGGCCACCCCGGTCAGCGTGGCGAACATCCTCTACACGGTGTGGGGACACCTCGAATGGGCCGACACCGGCGCCACCCACAGCCTCTGCACCTCGGGGAACCCCCCGCAGGTCATCCGGGCGACCGTGACGGTGAAGTGGGCGGGCCAGGCACTCGGCGAGACCACGATCATCAACCCTCCCTACGGCACCGTCGTCCCCGGTGACGGCTTCCTGTCGGTCCAGATCTACGGGCTCAACGCTCCCAACCCGCCCGCGGATACGGCCAACCTCGTCAACGTGCCCGTGACGGTGACACCGTCCACGGAGCTGACGAGCGCCCTGACGAGCGGCACCAAGTACACCCAGTTGAGCGTGAACGGGCTGACCTCGGCCGTGACGTCGGGCGACTCCATCACCGTCGGGACCGGGGCATCGAAGCAGGTGGTCACCGCCAGCGCCACGACGGCGTCGGGGACCGGCACCCAGACGATCACGGTGAACCAGTTCACCGCCGCCAACAACTACGCGGCCAGCACCAACGTCTACGACAGCGCCTGGGGCTCGGCCACCTACAACCCCGACCAGTACGGCTGCGTCTACCTCCTGGTGCCTCTGGGCTACTACAGCGTGAGCCTGGCCAGCCCATCGGGCGGCCCGACCTTCATCGACTACCAGGAGAACCTCACGCCGGCCTCGCCCGTCGAGCCGGTGACCGTGTCGGGGCTGCCGGTCGATGTGCCCACGTTCCACTATGACGAGGCCGGTACGGTGACGTTCTCGCCGTCGGCCCCTGCGCCCATCGCCGGGAACATGCCCATCTCGGTCAGTCCCAATACCAGCCTGTACTGGGTCGCGGTGCCGGCGGGGAGCTCGAACACCCCGGCCACACTCTTCCCCTACTCCACCGCGTACTCGGTGTGGTACGGGGACTGCGCCGGGGTCTCGGGGAAGACGACCATGGAGGAACCTCCGACGCCGGCCACCGTGAGCGTCACTCCGCGGGGCAGCGCCAGCGCGTCGATCACCGGTCTGGGCGTGCTCACCATCAATGCGACGCGCTCGTCGGGGAACTTCACGCCCGGTGCTGTGACGGCAACGGCAACGATCACCGATTCCAACGCCGTCGTCGGATCCGGCGGTGACGGCTGCCCGGTGGCCGACAGCACCGGGGGTGAGACGTTCTCCCTGGCCGGGCTGGCGGGGTCGACGAACGCGTACAGCAGTCAGACCGCCATCCTGCCCCAGACGTACAAGATCACCGTCACCGACTCGGCCTCGGGCGGAGGTTCGGCGACGGTCACCGGGGTCGTCGTGAGCTCGGGTGGAACCACCACGGTCCCGGTCACGGTCCCATGAGTTCCATCGAGCACCACGGCTCCGACGTGGCGCGCTGGCGGAGGACCCCGAGCCCTCGACAGGGGCGAGTAGCGGCGGCACGGGTTCCGCGACCGCGATCGGAGGAGGGATTCACCCTTATCGAGACGTGCCTCACGGTTCTGATCATGTCGATCGTGCTGGCGTGCGCGTTCCCCACCATCCCGCTGTTCTTCGGGGAACAGACCTCGATCCAGAACACCTTCGGAGCCGTCGACCAGCTCGTCCTGGCATCGGAGACCGTCACCCGATACGTGCACGAGGCCGTGGACAACTCGCCCGGCGGCCTGGCGTCACCCTTTGCGTCGGCCAACGGCAACGCCGTGACCTTCACCGCCAACACGGGCATCGCCGGCGCGCCCGAGGAGGTCGTGGTCCAGGTGGCCAGCGGGGCGAGCGGGACACGTACCTTCAGCATGTCGCTCATCCCCGCCACGAAGAACACCTGCCCTCCGGCTGGCGCCGGTTGCAGCTACCCCGCAAACGGGACCAACAACACCGTGCTCATCAACTACCTGACGAACGGGACAGGCGGAAGCCCGGTCTTCTCGTACCTGTTGCAAGGGGGGGAATCGTGTGCCGGCTCGACACCGGGCGCGGCACCCACGACCCTGGCGACGGCGCTGACCAACGGGAACACCTACACCAGCGTGAGCGTGGCGAGCCTCCCCTCGCCCGTGACGGCGGGTGATTCGATCTTCCTCGGGTCGGGCCCATCGGCTCAGGTCTTGACCGCGACCGCTGCCGTCGCGGCGGGGTCCGGGACCAAGACCATCAGCGTGAGCAGCTTCGTCGCATCGCAGGCATACCCCACCACGACCGGCGTCTACGACGGCTCGTGGGGACCGGTCCCGGCCACGCTCCCCGACACGCTGTCATCGGGCGGTGCGTTGACCAAGAACGGCACCGTGACCTCGTTGACCCTGGCGACGGGGCTGCCCGCCGCGGTGGCGCAGAACGACACCATCGTGGTCGGCACCGGTAGCACCACCCAGACGTTCGTGGCCGCGTCGCCCGGTGCGGCGGCGGGGGCGACGACGATCCCGGTGACCAGCGCCACTGCCAACGCCAACTACGCGGCGGGCTCGTCGGTCTACGACAGCTCGTGCTCGAGCACCCAGCTTGCTTCGGTCATGGCGGTCTCGCTCAACCTCCAGGCGACCAAGACACCGGGCGGCCAGCCCACGGGATACCAGTCCGAGGCGTATCTCCTGTCGCCCACCTACAACTCGACCGTCGGATGATCGGGCGCGCCGTGCCGGGCGGGCGTAGCCGGGCATCGAAAGGGGTGGTTGCCGTGCAGTCTCGCGTCCGACCGTCGCATCGTGACCACGCCGGCCAGACCATGCCCCTCGTCCTCGGGATCTGCCTGGTGCTCACGCTCGGGTCGATGGTGCTGGTCCAGAACACCTTCCAGCAGTACCCCATCGTCACGAAGAACGTCGTCCAGCACGAGGCGTACCGTGCCATGCTGGCCGGGGTCGACGAGTACCTGTACTCGGTGAACACGAACGCCAATTTCGCCTCGTGCTATGCCAAGTACTACACGGGTGGCGGCTCCCTCGTGGGGTCGGCCCCGAACTCGTTCTCGAGCTCGACGTTGTGCAGCGGGATCGCGTTCAACACCTGGATCTCGGTTCCGGGCACGGCCGCGGTCAACGGGCCCCCGATGTGGTTCTACCTGAGCACGCCGAACGTGAACACGTCGACGGGCAACCTGACGATCAGCGTCATCGGGAGCGCCGGATACCCGGGCACCTACAACTACCAGACCGCCCAGCTCGTCCTGCAGCCGCTCAACAGCTTCCTGCTCAATGTGCTGTGGATGGACAAGAACCAGATCGACCCTGCGGTCCTCGGATTCCCCAGTGGTGACACGTGCCCGTACTTCTGGGTGTCGGGGTCCTTGGCGTCATACGGCGGCGGCAACAACTGCACATCGGTCAACTTCATCTCCGCCGACACCTTGACGGGCAATCTCTACACCAACGACACGGTCTTCGTCTGCGGCAGCCCGACATTCCTGAACGTGGAAACGGCCGATCCCACCGAGGACTGGTACAACAACGGGGGAGGGTGCACGGGGAACCCGGTCGGAGACGCGGTGCTCAGCTCGGGCCTCACCAAGAACACCGCCTACACCCAGCTGAAGGTCGGGGCCCTCGGGTCGGCCATGAACACCGGTGACACACTCACCGTCGGGTCGGGGAGCACCACCCAGACGGTGACTGTGGCATCTCCTGGTGCGGCGGTGAACGCCACCACTGTCCCCGTGACGAGTTTCACGGCCAACGCCACCTACGCCTCGGGTACGCAGGTGAACGACAATGCCACCGGGACCTGGGCCAGTGGCGTCCCCATCGAGCCCGTTCCGACCGACAACTCGGTGCTGAACAAGGTCGCCCAAGCAGGCGGGTGCCTCTACGAAGGACCCACCACGATCACATTCAACGGCACGACCATGAACGTCACGAGTCCGAACACGCCGACCGGCAAGCCCACCGGCGCCCCGGGCAGCTCCGTCGCCAACGACTCGCTCATCGCGGCGGCCAACACCACCAATGTGTGCATGCCCGCTTCGCCGGGCGGCTCGGTCGCCATGCCCACCAACGGGGTCGTCTACGTCGAGGACTGTGTGAACTCGTCGGTGTGCACGACGGCCAGTCCGATGGCCATCACGAGCACGATCGACCCCGGCGAAGAGGGCGTCTCGACCCAGAACCAGAACTCGGTGGGCGACGCCATCGTCCAGGGATCGGTGACCAATCCGCTGACCGTCGGCTCGTCGAACAACATCGTCATCGACGGCAACCTCTGCTACACCGACGACGTGTCGGGTGGCACGTGCACGACAGGGCCCACGTCGCCCTCGACCAACGTCCTGGGACTGGTGGCCAATAACTTCGTCGAGCTCAGCCACCCGATGGCGTACACCACCAATTTCGGGCATGAGAACATCACGGGCAACGCCCCAACGTGCCCGTCGGGACTCGGAAACGGCACGCCGGATTGCGATCTGTCCGACCCGATCATCGACGGCGTCGTCCTCGCCCTCAACGGCTCGTTCCTCGTCAACTACTGGGACCAGGGCAGCCCCCTGGCCGCGTCGTGCCCCACGAGCTCGTCGATCGCCAACTGCATCACACTGAACGGGACGATCGATCAAGCGTGGCGAGGGCCGGTGGGAACGGGGTCACCCAATGTGTCCACCGGCTACGCCAAGAACTACGTGTGGGACCCCCGACTGGCGTACCTGTCTCCGCCGTACTACCTGAACCCGGGAACGTCGCAGTGGGGCTTCGCCTCGTTCACCGATGTGTCGGGCGGGTGCAAGGTGCCCACCGGCCAGACGTGTCCCACGGGGTACCCGTAAGCCGGAATCGGACGAGGCATTGACCGGTATCCTCGGCCCCCATGGTGCGGCCCGAGGACGTCTTACCCCATCGCCCCCCGTTCCTCCTCGTCGACGAGGTGACCGAGCTCGATCCGGGACAACGCGCCCGGGGCCGATGGCATCTGCGCGGCGACGAGGACTTCTTCGCCGGCCACTTCCCGGGCCGACCCACGCTGCCAGGGGTCCTCATGGTCGAATCCCTGGCCCAGTTGGGAGGGATCGCCGTCCTCTCCGACGAGCGCTTCGCGGGCCGGCTCCCGCTGTTCGGTGGGATCGACCGGGCCCGGTTCCGCCGCCAGGTGGTGCCCGGTGAGGTCCTCGACCTCGAGGTGACGTTGGGTCGGCTGTCGGCCCGGGCCGGCTCGGGCCGGGGCCGGGCCACGGTGGACGGCCAGCTGGCGTGTGAAGCGGACCTGCTCTTCGTCATCGTGGACAGCTGAGGCGCGACACCCGTGCGCATCGCCACCTGGAACGTCAACTCGCTCAACGCCCGCATGGCGAGGGTGGAGGAGTGGATCGAGTACGCGCAGCCCGACGTGCTGTGCATGCAAGAGACCAAGCTCGCCGATGCCGCCTTCCCGGCCATGTCCTTCTCCTCGCTCGGATACGAGTCGGCTTCCCACGGCGACGGGCGCTGGAACGGTGTCGCGGTCGTGAGCCGGGTGGGCCTCGACGACGTGGTGCGAGGCTTCGACGGCCCCGGCGACGAACAGGGCGCACGTCTGGTGGCGGCCACCTGTGGCGGCGTGCGGGTCCACAGCGTGTACGTCCCCAATGGTCGCGAGGTCGGGAGCGAGCACTACGAGGCCAAGTTGGCCTGGTACGGCGAGCTGCTCGGTTATTTGGAGAAGACGTCGAAGCCCACCGACCCGGTCGCAGTGTGCGGGGACTTCAACGTGGCGCCTGACGACCGCGACGTCTGGGACCCGGCCGCATTCGTGGGGTCGACACACGTAACGGTCCCTGAGCGTGAGCGCCTTCGTGCCCTGGAGGAGTGGGGTCTGGTGGACTCGTTCCGGCTCTGTCGCACGGAGGAGCAGCTATTCAGCTGGTGGGACTACCGCGCCGGGAACTTCCACAAGCACATGGGTCTGCGGATCGACCTCGTGCTGTTGAGCCGCCCTCTGGCCGATCGCGTGAGCTATGCGCTCATCGACCGCAACGCCCGAAAGGGGAAGCAGCCGTCGGATCACGCCCCGGTGCTCGTCGACATCGACGAGTAGGGGACGGGTCAGCTGGCGCGGTCGGTGGGCGTCGGCAGGCTCTTGCGCAGCGACTCGATGCGAGTGGAGAGCCGGCGCATATCGACCTCGGGCTCGTCGTCGCGACTCGCTTGCCGCACGGCGGCCACGAGGGGTGAGGCGTCACAGCGCCATGTCCGCCCCCCGGCGTTGCGGGCTCGGGCCCACGAGCACCACAGCTCGTCCTCGGCCCGTGTGAGCGCCACGTACAGGAGCCGATGCTCCTCGGACACCGCGTCGGGAGTCGTGGCGTACGCGATGGGCACCATCCCGTCCTCGAGCCCGATCACGGCAACCGCCGGCCACTCGAGTCCCTTGGCCCGGTGGAATGTCGAAAGCTCGACCGCGTCGGTGGCATCGACCTCCAAGGCACCATCACCCCCGGCTGCCACCCAGTCGAGGAATTCGCCCACGGTGGCGTCGGGAAACTCGAGAGCGTGCTCGTCGGCGAGTCGTTCCAACGCGGCGGGAATCCCGACGTGCGAGGGTGCGTCGTCGCTGCATCCAGAGCTCGTGTCCCTGTCGGATACCACCTGGTGGGCCACGACCAATTCCGCCAGCGCGCTGCGCAGGTAGCGGGTCTTGGGGGCTCGCCGGAGCTCGGCCAGCGCCCGGCGGGCATCGGCGGACTCCTGGGCGCCTCCTCCGGTGCGGTAAGGGATGCCGACGCGCGCCAGCGCCGCCGCGATCGGGTCCAGGCGGTTGTTGGTCCGAGCCAGCACCGCCAGGTGCGACCAAGGGCGGCCCGGCCGGTGGGCGCGGCGCAGCCAGCGTGCCACCGCGGCCGCCTCTTCCTCGTCGTCGTCGAAGCCGTCGACCACGGGGCGAGGCCCGTCGGGGCGCGACGCGTTCCCGGGATCGGCTCCCAGCACGGACCGGGCGGCACCGACTACTTGCGGGGTGGACCGGTGGTTGTCGTCGAGGCGGAGGACCGACGTGCCGGGGAGGAGCTCGGGCAGGCGGTCGAGAAGCGTCGGGTCGGCGCCGTTCCAGGCGTAGATGGCCTGGCGGGGGTCGCCTACGACGAAGAGGTCGCGACTGTCTCCGAGCCACGCCTTGAGCAGCCGCCACTGGGCAGGGTTGACATCTTGGAATTCGTCGACGAAGACATGTCGGATGCGCCAACGCTGGGCCGCGGCGACACCTTCGTCCTCCTCGAGCAGCGACGCGCAGCGGGTCACGAGATCGTCGAGGTCGAGCACGTTCCGCCGCTTCTTCTCTTCGAGGTAGCTCGAGTAGACATTGGCCACGTCATCGTGTGAGAGATCGAGCCAGGCGTCGCGACCCGCTCTCCGGGCAGCCGCCGCGTAGGCATCAGGCGAGAGCATGCGCACCTGCGCCCAGTGCAATTCTCCCAGGAGCGCGGCGGCATCCTTGGGTTTGACCGACGGCCATGGGCTTGCCGCGGCCCGAACCAGGCGGATGGGATCGTCCACGACGACGGGTGGGCGGATGTCGTGGTCCACCCAGTGTCGACGCAGCTGGGCGAAGGCCATGGCGTGAAAGGTCCCAGCCGACACCCCGCCGGGCACCCCGAGCCTCCCCAGACGGTCGCGAAGCTGGCGCGAAGCCTTGCGGGTGAAGGTCACGACCAGGGTGTGCTCGGCCCGGGCCGACCCCTCGAGGATGCGTCGCGCCACCCGTCGTGCCAGGACCGTCGTCTTGCCCGATCCGGCGGCGGCCACGACGCAAAGAGGTGCGTCCTGGGACACGACGGCCCGTTGTTGGGCTTGGGTCAGACCGAGCAACAGCTCGGACGAGCCGGCGACGCGGGACGTGGAGCTGGGCACCGAGGCGACCGTATCGGCGAGGTGTGTCGGTCTGTGGGATGGGCGGGGATCCGGAGCCTCGGCGCTAGCCTCCCCGGGGTGCTGCGGTCGCTCCCCGGGGGGATGTTGTACGGCGAGACGTGGGGGGAGGGACCCCCGGCGGTCGTCGCGTTGCACGGATGGCGACGGACACATGCCGACTTCGCCCCATCCTTGGGCCCGTCGGCTTCGCCGGGACCTCTGTCCACCATTGCCCCGGACCTCCCCGGGTTCGGCGCAACCCCGGCACCGCCCGAACCGTGGGGATCGGCCCAGTACGCAGTGGCCGTCGCCCGCCTGATCGAGGACAGCGGGGGACCTGGGCTCGTCGTCGTGGGGCACTCGCTCGGGGGCAGGGTCGCCGTGCGTCTGGCGGCGACCCGGCCCGAGCTCGTGCGCGCGCTGGTGCTGACCGGCGCGCCGCTCGTGGCCCGTCCCGGCGGCTCTCGCCCGCCGAAACTGGTTTTCCGGATGGCGCGGGGGCTGCACCGGGTGCACGTGGTCAGCGACGCCCGCATGGCCCGGGCACGTGAGCGCTATGGCTCGGCCGACTACCGGGCTGCGCAGGGCGTGATGCGTGACGTCCTCGTGCGCCTGGTGAACGAGCGCTACGACGATTCGTTGTCGGAGCTGCGGTGTCCGGTCGAGCTGGTGTGGGGCGAAGAGGACGCGGAGGTTCCGGTGCAAACGGCGCGCCGCCTCGCCGCCTCGATCCAACAGGCGCACCTGACGCTGTGTCCCGGCGTCGGCCACCTGCTGCCGGTCACGGCCCCGGCCGACCTTCGCGCCGCGGTCGAGCGAGCAATGGCCCGCGACGCATGATCCTGCGATCGGTGGTCGTGGGTGTGAGCGTCTTGTCCATGGCGCTGGCGGGGTCGCGTTGGCTCCGGGTCGCGCAGCGCGAGCACTACCTGGTCGACGCCGTGTCGCGCTTCGCCCTGCGGTGGTGGACGGCGGGCCCGGTCAACTTGGCCGGCCTCGTTCTCGCCGTCGCGGGTCTGGTGCTCTGTGCGCACTGGCCGGGGTTCGCGTTCGCCACGTTGGCGGTGGTGGCTGTGGGCCCGGTCGGCCTGTCCCTGCGGGGACGAACCGCTCCACTGGCATGGACCCGACGTCTGCGCACCTTGGCCCTGGTGTGGGCGACTCTCGAGGTCGGTGCGTTGACGGGGGGGACCGTCGCCGGGGAGGGACCGCTCACTGCGGCCGCGACGGCGCTGGCGGTTCCGGCACTCGTGGATCTGGCGTGCTGGCTGACAGCTCCGGTCGAGCGCAGGCTCGCCCGGGCCCACGTGGCACGCGCCGCGGCTCGTCTGCGTCGAGTGGCGCCGACGGTGGTGGCCATCACCGGTTCGTTCGGAAAGACGAGCACCAAGGGCTACGTCGCGCATCTCGTCGGAGATTCCAAGACGGTGGTGGCCAGCCCGGCGAGCTTCAACAACCGAGCCGGCCTCGCGCGGGCTGTCAACGAGCAGCTGGCGGACGCCACCGAGGTGTTCGTCGCCGAGATGGGCACATACGGTCGCGGCGAGATCTCCGAGCTGTGCTCGTGGATCCGGCCCGACATCGCGGTGATCACGGCAGTGGGGCCCGTACACCTCGAGCGCTTCGGCTCCGAGGCCCGCGTCCTGGAGGCCAAGGCCGAGATACTCGAGGGTGTGTCGTGCGCGGTTCTGGTCGTCGACGACGACCGTCTCGCTGCGCTGGCGCAGCAGTGCGCGGCGCGCGGCACACGGGTGTGGCGCGTCTCCGCGCACGACGAACACGCCGATGTGTGTGTCATCGACGACGGTGGCGTGTTGCGGGTGTGGGTCAGAGGGGAGGTGATGGCGAGCGAGCTGTCCCTCGACGCTCGGCCGGGAAACGTCGCCGCCGCGGTGGCGGTGGCGTTGGAGCTCGCTGTCCCCCCCGCCACCATCGTGGCGCGACTTTCCACGCTGCCGGCGTCCCCGCACCGACTCGAGAAGGCTCGCGGCACGGGCGGTGTCGTCGTCCTCGACGACACCTACAACTCCAACCCCGCCGGAAGCCGTGCCGCCTTGGCGACACTGGCGCGCCTGGGAGAAGATGCCCGGCGGCGGGTGGTCGTGACGCCGGGGATGGTCGAGCTCGGTGCCGTGCAGAGCGAGGAGAACGCCCGTTTCGCGGCCGAAGCCGTGGCCGTGGCCACCGATCTCGTCGTGGTGGGCCGGACGAACCGCCGCGCCCTGATGCGGGGAGCCCATAGCGCCCCGGCCGGAGCAGGGCCGTCCCGGGTTGTCGTGGTGCGGACCCGGCCCGAGGCGACCACGTGGGTGCGCGACCACCTCGAAACCGGCGATGTCGTGCTGTACGAGAATGACCTGCCCGACCACTACCCTTGAGCGCCTCCGGACCGCTTCGTCACGAGGCCGTCGATTCCACCCACTTCGGGAGCACGACTGTTGAACGTCACCAGTGCCAAGGTCGCCGTGGCCTTCGGGGGACCTTCTCCCGAACACGACGTGAGCATCCTCACGGGCCTCCAGGCGGCACGCGCGCTGTCGGGCGCGCAACGCGACGTCATGGGCCTGTACTGGACCAAGACGGGGGACTGGTATCGCGTCGACGCTTCGCTCGAGGCCACCGACTTCGTCGACGGGGTCCCACGCGGCGCGCAGGTGCTCCAGCTCGTCACCGGAGGAGAGGGGGCGGGCTTCGTGGCGGGGGCCGGGCGGCTCGGGCGCACCCGACCGCTGCCGGTGGACGCCGTCGTCAACTGCTGCCACGGCGGCCCCGGGGAAGACGGCACCTTGCAGGGGGCGCTCGACCTCGTCGGCGTGCCCTACACCGGACCGGGCATGGCTGCGGCCGCCTTGGGTATGGACAAGCTCGCTTTTGCGGGGCTCGTGCAGGCCGCCGGGCTTCCCACCCTCCCCAGGGCCCTGTTGGACCCTGGGCTTCATGGACGTCTCGGTGGAGGGTCACCGACGCGCACCGACGCGATCGGATTCCCCGCCCCGTACATCCTCAAGCCACGCTTCGGCGGATCGTCGATCGGTGTCGAGGTGGTAGCCGACCTCGATACCGCGCTCGCCCGGCTGGACGTGAACCCACATCTGCGCGCCGGCGCCGTCATCGAGCCGTACCGGGAGGATCTGTTCGACCTGAACATCGCGGCGCTCACCTGGCCCCAGCTGGAGCTGTCGGCCGTCGAACGCCCGCTCCGTTCGACGGCCGCGGCGGAGATCCTCGGGTATGCGGACAAGTACGCAGGCGGAGAAGGTATGGCCAGTGCGCCACGCGAACTTCCGGCCGATCTGGCACCGCCCTTGGTGGCGAGACTCCGCGACGCAGCACGCGCCGTGCTCCGGCTCACCGACGCCCGAGGGATGGCGCGCATCGACTTCCTCTCCGACGGCGAGTCACTCTTCGTCAACGAGGTCAACACCGTCCCCGGATCGTTGGCTCGCTATCTGTGGGTCGACCCGCCGATCCCGTTCATCGACATCCTCGACACGCTGATCGGTGAGGCCCTGGCGCGGCCCGCAGCGCGCCACAGTGCCGCCGGCGCCGATGGTTCGATCCTGCGCAACGCCGGAGGGATAGCGGGCAAGCTCGCCTGACCGAGCGGCACCGAGCGGCACCGAGCGGCAGTCCGGTGCGCCGGGAGGGCAGGGTGCGCCGGAGGGGCAGGAGTGAGGGATACGCTGGCTGGGCATGCCTTTTCCGCGGCGATTGCTCACCGAGGACGAAGAGGTCGTCGTTGAGATCCGGCCTCACTGGGCGTTTCTGGGCAGGCCTCTGGTGGCGGCGGTGGCCGCCGTGGCGCTTGCGATCGCGGTGATGGTGGCGTTCTCCGACGCCCCTCCTGCGGTGTTGTACGTCCTGCTGGTCCTGGTGTTGGTGTCGGCGTTGTGGTTGGCGGTCCGGCTGGTGCGTTGGTTCGCGACGAGCCTCGTCGTCACCACGACCCGCATCGTGCAGCGTTCGGGCGTATTGGGCCGCACCGGTCTGGAGCTCCGGCTGGAGCGGATAAACCAGCTTTCGTACCACCAGTCGATCAGCGATCGGGTCCTTCGCACCGGTGAGCTCCATGTCGAGGTGGGCGGTGAGACGGGCGTGGTGGTCTTCGACCGCGTGCCGCGTCCCGCCGCGGTGCAAAGCATCATCACCGAGCAGATCGACGCATTGCGCCACCGATCCGTCGTCCCCGTTGCGACCGGCGCGGCGGGGACGCGGCTTCAGGATGTCGGAGCAAGACGTGGCGAGGTCAGGATCACCGACGACACCCCGCCATCGGGGGTCGCCCGGTTGTCGCGGACCTCGCACGGCGACGACACGGTCGCAGACCGTCTGCTGCAGCTCGACGAACTTCACCGACGGGGCATCGTCACCGACGCGGAGTTCGCGGCCAAAAAAGCCGAGCTGCTCGATCGCTTGTGACGGATCTCTCCGGGTCATGGACCCGAGAGCCGGGTCGGTCGGGCGTCGGTGTCAGCAGTCGACGAGGTGGGCACCCCGAGCGGCGCTCACTCGCCAGGCGGGAGTCCGAAAGGCGCCAAGGTCGATCGCGCCCGGCTCGCTCAGGGCGACCACGCACCCCCCGAAGCCGGCGCCGGTCATTCGGGCCCCGAAGACGCCGGGTTGCCCCACGAGCCGGTCAACCAGTGCGTCGAGCCCCGGGGTCGACACCTCGAAGTCGTGGGCCAGGCTGTGATGACTGGCCGACATGACCCGTCCCGCTTCGGCCAGATCGTGCGCACTCAGTGCCGCGGTGAACGATCGCACCCGCTCGCATTCACTGACGACGTGGCGGGCCCGCCGTCGCAGCAGAGGATCGGGGATCGCCTGCGCGTACCGGGGCTCGAGCCGGCCCAGCGGCCCCATGCCGTATGCAGCAGCCTCACACTCCGCCCGACGCTGCGCATAGGCGGAGCGCTCGAGTGTCCGCGCCTCACCGGAGTGCACGACCACGATCTCGGCTCCGTCGGGCATCTCGACGGGGCGCATCGACAGGTCGGCAAAGTCGATCAGGAGTGCACAGCCGGCCTGAGCCGAGGTCACGACGAGCTGGTCCATGATCCCGGTGGGAACTCCTGTGGCGGCCTGCTCGGCGTGCTGACAGGTGCGGGCGAGGATGAGGGGCTCGGCCTCGCATCCCAGAGCCAACGCGATGGCCACTTCGAGCGCCGCGCTCGAGGACAGTCCGGCGCCGACGGGCAGCGTGGTGATGACCGTGCCGCTGCCGCCCGAAGGTGGACGGACGGTTGACGCGATGGCGGCGACATAGCGCCCCCAACGGGGCTCGAGGGAGTCGAGCACATCGGGGTCGAGAGGTACGCGCATGTCGATGTCGACTGTCTCGGGGTCGTGGGAGGACCGGAGCACGATGCGCGTGCCCCCGTCGGGGACGAAGGTGACCGTGGTGCCGAGATCGACCGCCATCGGGAGGGCGAGACCCTCGTTGTAGTCGGTGTGGTCGCCGATGAGGTTGACCCGGCCCGGGCTGTGGGCCCGAACCGGGGGGGCGGCTCGAACGAGCGAGGGGGGATCGACCATCAGGCGACAGCATGACACGATGGGTTTGACCCCCACGGGTCGCCGCGGTCAGCATCCGGTGATGCAGCTGGCGCACGTGGAGACAGGTATCGACCTGTGCTACGAGATGGTCGGGTCGCCCGAGGATCCTGTCGTCGTGCTCATCGCCGGCCTCGGTCGCCAACTGATCGGCTGGGACGATGCCTTCTGCGAGTTCGTTGTGGCAGAGGGCTTTCGAGTCCTGCGCTTCGACAATCGTGACTCGGGAATGTCAACCCACCTCGATGGTGGTCCGGCCTTCGATCTCGTGGCGGCGCGCCGTAACGGGCGAGACGCGGTCGCCTACACGCTCGAGGACCTCGCCGACGACACCGCTGGGCTTCTCGGCGCGCTCGCCGTTGGACCCGCGCACATCGCCGGGACGTCGATGGGGGGCATGATCGCCCAGACTCTGGCCATCAGACACCCGCGTCTTGTGCTCAGTCTGTGTTCGATCATGTCCACAACCGGCGCCCCCGCCGCCGGCGCGCCGACGCCCGAGGCGCTGGCGGTCGTCACGCAGCGCACGCCTGCAGACCGTGAGTCGTACGTTGCCTTCGAGCTCGCCAACTCCGAGGTGATCGGATCGCGAGGGGCATTGGTGGACCGGGACTGGCGCCGCGGGCGTTTCGAACGGTTCTACGACCGCGGCCTCGATGCGGCGGGGACGGCTCGCCAGATCATGGCCATCGTGGCATCGGGCGACCGCACCGCTGCGCTCGCACACGTGAAGGTACCCACGCTGGTGATCCACGGCGACGTCGACCCCCTGGTCCCACCGGGCGGGGGCGAAGCCACGGCCCGGGCCATCTCCGGCGCCGAGCTGCTCGTGATCCCGGACATGGGCCACGAGATCCCGCCCCCGGTCCAGCCCGCGGTTGCCGCCGCCATCGCTTGGAATGCTCGGCGGGCAGACGGCGTGACGGCCCGCGCCACGGACGTGACGGGGCGCGCCGGGGACGCGTACCGATGAGCGGCCCACTCGAGGGGATCCGGATCGTCGAGTTGGCCGGTATCGGCCCGAGCCCCTACACGTGCATGCTCTTGGCGGACGCGGGCGCCGATGTGCTGCGGGTCGACCGAGCGACGGGCTCGCCTCCGCCCCCGTCGACCGAGCCTCACTGGGACCTGCTCAATCGGAGCCGGTCCTCGGTGGCGGTCAACCTCAAGCACGCAGAAGGCGTGCGTCTGGTCCTGGACCTCGTCGAAGGAGCTGACGGGCTCGTCGAGGGCTGGCGCCCCGGGGTGGCCGAACGTCTCGGCGTCGGGCCCGACGCCTGCATGGAACGCAATCCCCGGCTGGTCTACGGACGGATGACGGGGTGGGGACAAGACGGACCCCTGGCCTCTTCGGCGGGTCACGACATCGACTACATCGCGTTGGCCGGTGCGTTGTGGCCCATCGGGCGCGCCGGGGAACGCCCCGTCCCACCGCTCAATCTGGTCGGAGACTTCGGCGGCGGCGGGATGCTCCTCGCCTTCGGGATGTGCGCCGCGATCATCGAGGCTCAGCGCTCGGGCCGCGGTCAGGTCGTCGATGCATCGATGGTCGACGGGGCGGCGTCGCTCATGACCATGACGTTCGCGTTCCGACGCCTCGGGTTGTGGACCGAGGGCCGGGGTGTCAACGTTCTCGACTCCGGTGCGCCCTTCTACGAGGTGTATGACACGAGCGACGGCAAATGGTTCGCGATCGGGGCCATCGAGCCGCAGTTCTACGCCGAGTTGCTGAAGGTGCTCGGCCTCGATGCCGGGCAGCTCCCAGCACAGAACGACAGGGAGCACTGGGCCGACATGAAGGAGCGCTTTGCCGCGATCTTCCGGACCCGGACGCGCGACGAATGGGCCGAAGCCTTTGCCGGGACCGACGCTTGTGGTGCGCCGGTGCTTTCGCCCTGGGAGGCCCACACCCACCCTCACAATGTCCAACGCAAGACCTTCGTCGAAGTCGAGGGTGTGGTGCAGCCCGGCCCCGTCCCCCGCTTCAGCCGGACCCCGGCCGCGGTGCACAAGCCCCCGTCGGTCGCCGGAGCCGACGCGGTTGCCGCCCTGCGGTCGTGGGGGATCGACGAGAGCCGCATCGCGGCCCTGCGTGAGAGCGGCGCCGTCGACTGAGACGACTGTAGGAGTCGTCGGGTCAGAGGTTCACGACGGGGCAGGTCACCGTGCGGGTGATCCCTTCGATGAGCTGGATGTGGCTCACGACCATGCGCCCGAGATCGTCCACCGACGCGGCTTGTGTTCGCACGATCACGTCGTAGGGACCGGTGACGTCCTCGGCCGAGACCACCCCGTCGATGCCGCGCACCTGTTGTGCGACGTGCGCGGCCTTACCGACCTCGGTCTGGATCAGCACGTATGCGGTTACCGCCATCGTCGTCCCCTCCCTCGAGCCGACCGCCCGGAGCTCCGGGTCTCTGCTCATGGTAGTGGTGACCGGACCGCGGCCACGTGGTCGTAGTCTGGCGCCGTGGCCGGTCGAGGGCGTGAGGCGTCGACCCGCATCGCGCGCCAGGTGCGCGATGCCCTCGCCGCCCTCCTCGACCAGAAGACCCCCTTCGGTCGGCTGGCACTGACACAGGTCGTGCTCACTGCCGGGGACGCCCTGCTCACCGTGTCGCTGGCAGGGTCGTTGTTCTTCAAGGTCTCCACCAACGAGGCGCAGAGCAAGGTGATCCTCTACCTGCTGCTGACCATGGCGCCGTTCGCGGTGGTGGCGCCGCTCCTGGGGCCGATCATCGACCGCAGTCGTGGGGCCCGGCGGGCCACGGTCGTGGTGTCGACGGCGTGTCGGGCGGGGGTCAGCCTGGTGCTGGCGGGCGATCTGGGCGGTCCACTTCTGTACCCGCTGGCCTTCATCATGCTCGTGCTGTCCAAGGTGTACCTCGTCACCAAGGGTTCGCTCGTGCCATTGGTGGTGGCGTCTTCGGAGCGGCCCGGTGGTGACGAGCTCGCCTCCGCCAACGCCCGCCTAGGGCTGCTGTCGTCGTTGTCGAGCCTGGTGGCGTCGATCCCGGCCATCGCCGTGTACGAACTGCTGGGTGGGTCCTGGGTCCTTCGGATGGACACTGTGGTGTTCGCCTTCGGCACCGTGGTGGCCCTGCGGCTGCCCGTCGCCCGGACGCCGCGACCGCACTGGCGGGGACAGGAGACACCGGCGCAGGCCACGGCGGGGGACGAGGCCGCGGACGCCTGGAACGAAGAGACTCCGCTGGGAGCTCTGGGACCGCGCGCCAACACCCATCCCGAGGTCATCCTGGCTCTCTCCGCCATGTCGATCCTGCGCGGTCTGGTGGGTTTCTTGACCTTCCTGCTTGCATTCGCGCTGCACAGGAACGGCAACGCCCCGGGTTGGTACGGGTTCATGCTGGCGTGTTCGGTGGGTGGAGCCCTGGTCGGGGTACTGCTCGTCCCCCGGGTCCGCAAGGTGCTGAGCGAGCCGTCGATGCTGGCGTTCTCCATCTGGTCGGTGACCCTCGCCGGCGCCCTGGTGGCCTTCGTGGGCGGTATCGCCATTCAGGCCCTTCTGGCCTTCGTCATCGGCGTCGCCAGCGCGGCGAGCAAGCCGGCTTTCGACGCGCTCGTACAGAAATATGTCCCGACTGCGGCTCAGGGTCGGGCCTTCGCCCGCTTCGAGACGAGATTGCAGCTGGTGTGGGTGCTCGGAGCGCTGCTGCCGGTGGTGGTCAAGCTGCCGCTTCCCGCCGGGGACATTGTGATCACCACGGTGGCGGCAGTGACGGGATTGTCCTACCTCACCAGCCGACGAGCGCTGCGCCACCGCTGGGTGGCGCCGTGACGATCAGTTGAGCCGTCGCTCCAGCGCGTCGAGCTGCTCGCCCAGCTCCACCGGGAGGCGATCGCCGAAGCGGGCGTAGAACTCTCGGATGGTAGGGGCCTCTTGTCGCCATTCCTCGGCGTCAACCCGCAACAGCTCGGCGATGTCCTGCTCGGACACGGCCAGCCCTTCGGTGTCGAGCGCGCCCGGTGCCGGCACGGCGCCGATCGGTGTATCGGTCGCCTCGCCCCTGCCGAGGGTGCGTTCCACGATCCAGGCGAGCACGCGGCAGTTCTCGCCGAACCCGGGCCAAAGGAAGCGACCGTCGGCATCCTTGCGGAACCAGTTCACGTAGAAGATCCGCGGAAGATTGGCGGCATCGGTGGACTTGCCGATGCGAAGCCAGTGGGCAAAGTAGTCGGCCATGTTGTACCCGCAGAACGGCAGCATGGCGAAAGGGTCACGGCGCAAGTTGCCCACAGCACCGACGGCTGCCGCGGTCGTCTCCGATGACAGGATCGATCCGAGGAACACCCCGTGGGCCCAGTCGAAGGACTCGGTGACCAGTGGCACCGCCGAGCGCCGCCGGCCGCCGAAGAGGACGGCCGAGATGGGCACTCCCTCGGGGTCCTCCCATTCCGGGGCACACACCGGGTTCTGTTCGGCCGGGACGGTGAAGCGGGCGTTGGGGTGGGCGGCCGGAGTCGACGCGGCAGGGGTCCACTCCTCGCCGCGCCAGTCGGTGAGATGGGGAGGCGGCGTATCGGTCATGCCCTCCCACCAGACGTCGCCGTCGTCGGTGAGGGCGGTGTTGGTGAAGATGCCGTTCCTGCGCATCATCGCCATGGCGTTGGGGTTGGTCTTCATGCCCGTTCCCGGCGCCACTCCGAAGAACCCCGCCTCGGGGTTGATGGCGTAGAGGCGGCCGTCGGAGCCGAACTTCATCCAGCAGATGTCGTCGCCGATGGTCTCCACCTTCCAGCCCGGAATGGTGGGGACGAGCATGGCCAGATTGGTCTTCCCGCACGCCGAAGGGAAGGCGCCCGCCACGTACCGGACTTCACCTTCAGGGGCGCTGATCTTCAAGATCAGCATGTGCTCTGCCAGCCAATGGTCGTCGCGCGCCATGGCCGAGGCGATGCGCAGCGCGAAGCACTTCTTCCCCAGCAGTGCGTTGCCCCCGTACCCGGAACCGTAGGACCAGATCTCGCGCGTCTCGGGGAAATGCACGATGTACTTGTTCTCAGCATCGCAGGGCCACGGGACGTCGGCCTGTCCGGGCTCGAGCGGATGGCCGACCGAATGCAGGCAGGGCACGAACTCGCCGTCGTCGCCCAGGACCTCGAGCGCGGCGGTCCCCATGCGCGTCATCGTCCTCATGGACACCGCCACGTACGGGGAGTCGGTGATCTCCACCCCGATGTGCGCGATGGGGGAGCCGAGGGGGCCCATCGAGAACGGCACGACGTACATGGTGCGGCCGCGCATGCAGCCGCTGAACAGATCGATGAGCGTGGCTCTCATCTCGTCTGGGTCGCGCCAGTTGTTGGTGGGGCCGGCGTCGTCCTCGTTCTTCGAGCAGATGAAGGTTCGGTCCTCGACACGGGCCACGTCAGCGGGGTCCGAACGAGCCCAGTAGCTGTTCGGACGCTTGGACTGGGCGAGCCGGGTGAAGGTGCCGTTGTCGACGAGCAGCTGACACAGCCTGTCGTACTCGGCCTCGCTGCCGTCGCACCATTCGACCCGGTCGGCCGCGGTGAGGGCGGCCACTTCCTCGACCCAGGCGAGGAGCTTGCG